>Ga0114975_10002419_pt1 | contig 12766 bp, 12 predicted proteins | sample S_130626_EF_Meta_FD_87031 | JGI IMG/M metagenome (GOLD analysis project Ga0114975, IMG submission 87031) | Freshwater microbial communities from Lake Simoncouche, Canada to study carbon cycling - S_130626_EF_MetaG | ecosystem: Environmental > Aquatic > Freshwater > Lake | place: Lake...
TATGCGGTCCCCGCCGCGTAGTGACTAGAACTCACTAATATTTCAAGGAGAAACAAATGGGACGCCCTCTAAAAATCGCAAAGGCTCAAGCAGTCTTAACAATTACTGATACAGCAGCAACAGGCAGTATCGTCACAGTATCAGGTGGAAATCTAACTACAAGCCCTACAGTAGGCATAGCTAAAGGTATGTCATTTATAGTTGCTACCACAGTTGGTGGTTTAACAGCTAACACAATTTACTATGTAAATAATATATTATCAAATACTACATTTGATGTATCACAAACTCAATTAAGTGTACAACCACAAGTAATACAAACATTGACAGACACAACAGGTGGTTCAGTTAGTGTTTCATTTAATGTTGTTGATGCATATTTCAATAACCCACTCGGTGGAGTTGGTTTCCCAACTACAAACAGTAACACATACAGTGTAGTTGGTGGTAATACAGCAATCATTGGTAAACAAGTACTAGCACAAGTTGCTATTGGTATCAATGGAACAGGTACACTTTATGGTGATACAGGTAATTTGAATGTATATGGATCGGGAACAGACTTTGCTAACACATTATCTGTTGGTTCTGCTATTCAAGTTGCTTCTGCAAATATTAACGGTGGTACTGATTATACAACAGTTGGTTTTGTTGGTACTAACACTGGCTATGTTACTGTTGCAGTCGCTAATACAGTTGCTACAGGTAACGTTATTCGTACTTCAGGCAATGCTCAAACATTGTTTGTTGGCGCACCAGTTATATTCAGTGCAAATACAGGTGGTTTGGTTGCAAATTATCAGTACTTTGTTAAAACTATTGCCAACGCATCTGCATTTACAGTATCCGATGAACAATACGGTCCCCCAAAAGGACTTACAACTGGCACTGATACTGCAAACGCTAGAATTGATGTAACTGTATTGGTTGCTACACCTCCTGTAAACTTTACGAACGCATCATTTGTTTATGCTAATGATGAAGCAGGTTATATTGTTCGTCAAAAAGGTAAGCAAAAGTATCTAGTAACAGGGTCAACAAGTGGTTTGACAGCACAATGCTATACAGCAAATGTTGCTAATACAGCATTGACACCAAACTCAATGCGTATCCTTGCTACATATGCTAATAGTTCTACTCAAACAGTTCAAAGTCTTTCTGACCACACTGGTGAGTTGTTTACTGCTACTTCAGGTCCAATTGCTACTGGTAATATTGTATTTCAAAATGCTGCTCCAATATTTGCAACATTCAATACAGCAGCAGTTGCTAATGCAGATAACGGTCAACCGTATGAACTAGTTACTATTGCAAGTGCATAATCATGGCAACTGCAACAAGTAAGGCTACTAAAATGCAACCCGAAACTGAAATTGCGGTACTTCAGTTCCAAGTTAAGAGCCTCGAAGAAAAAATTGGGGAACTTAAAGTGGATCTGAAGGCATTACATGATATGATTGAATCTAATGCAGAAGAAACTAGAAAAATGTTAAAATCAATGCGTGAGCAAGATGTCAAGGAACATACTGAATTAGCTAATAAAGTTTCAGCACTTGAAAAGTGGCGATGGATGTTAATGGGGGCCGGTATAGTAATCGGTTCTATGGGCTTCCCCACAGTGTCAGCACTGCTAAAATAAAAAAAGAGACTTAGGTCTCTTTTTTTGTAAGTGTCTTTAGCTTATCCTGTACTACATCAAAGTTTACTGTACTAAACAATCCAGGATGTAATGGCTTAGGATATTGATTGTCTCCTACCCATGCATATCCACAATGTTCTTCATTTAATGCTGGTACAAATTCATCACTTACTTCACAAAAGAATGTATGATATGTGAATGTATGATTGATAAATTTCTGTATAGGTATTAGTTTTGCGTTGTTTGGAAATATTCCTATTTCTTCTACGCATTCTCTGGCAATTCCCTCAAATAATGTTTCATCATCTTCTATTTTTCCGCCGGGTATACCCCAATTGCCTGGATTTTTATTATCTGTCCGTAATAAGTATAGGTAACGTTGGGTGTTATTACTATAGAAGAAAACTCCGGCGCTTTGATTCATATTATAATTTATCAAAGTATTAGATGACTATAGAATAATCTCCGGCATCGTACCAACCCTCATACGATTTCATCCAAGCGTCATCCACAAAGCGATATTGCACATTTGTAGTAAGATTGGTTACATACTCTAATGTTGTAGGAGTTGCTGTAGTGCTATTAAAACTCACAAACCATTGTCCTGTGCTAGCATTATATTCAACAATATCATTTGCAAATGCAATTACACTTCCCCATGCAACGGTACTGTCCCCCGATGCACCAATATTATCTACAAGTAAATATCTACGTCCATTAACTGGTCCAGGCAATCCTGCATTTGGTCCTGTTAATTGAGGGTTGATTACACCATCTACTGGTAATAATGTATTTTGTGGTAATGTTGATATATCAATATTATATATTAATAATCTATCATCGTTTGGGTTAGGAACAATAGTCCCTACAATTTCATGATCCATATATGGATTTTGTAACCAAATTTGACTAATGCCGGGTTTAATAGCGCCATACACATTCAATACACTAGACCAATATACATCGGTGTCAGGATTAACAGGCAAACTCAAACTAAAATCTGTTGGATTAAACGCAACTGCTTGCGGTAATAGTTGTAAAGTATTTCCTAACAACAGTACCTTATATCCATATGGTGTGATTTTTTGTCTGGTGCCTAACAACATATCATCATTTTGCATATCTTGTAATGCTTTTCCGGTGAATATGCTTGTCATAATTTTTTCAATAACACCCATCTTTTTAATTTTACTTGCTGTGGTAATCCATATTGGCATATAGAATTTCCAAGTCATAACATCAATTGGATTACCTGTACCAACAGGAATACTACGACTACTAAATGTTAATCCATCTTGAAATACTGCACTAAGACTAGTCCAATCAATAAAATTATCTGTACTTTGTATCTCCAATGCAGGATTAAACAATGTACCTATTTGCTCTACTAATTGTAGTTTTTGATTATAGTTTGTGGTCCAAAAATCTACTGATATTCTTAATGTATAGGGAACAGGCATTAATCTTTCAACAGTGAACGCCTGTCCTTGAACTTCTTCATATTGTTGTGTTTCAGGATTATATGATCGTTGACGTACATTTATTTTATCTACAAAAGTTGGATCTTGTGTCCATTTTTGATTATATTCTAGTCCATTGATATAGTAAGTGATTAGTGGTGCGCTTGGCAAATTACTTGCACTATTATTAGCAATGATAGTTGCTGCTTGTCTACTGCTATCACCGTACATAATTGGTACACGTACAATAATATCATTGCCAGCAGGATCTTTTCCTTTAGTAACTTCCCAATTGCTAAAGATTTTTGCAAATTGAATTAAGAATCTGCGTACCTGACTATCATAAAAAAATTGTGCCATATTTACTCTTTAAATTTGTGGTGGAATTGGATCTGGTGCCAATCCCAATATTGTAGATAATGCTTGACGTTGTGGTATAAATGTACCATCTGTGAGTTTTGTCACGCCAGTATTATTAATAAATCCTGATAGCTGTGACTTATCTGCTTCAGTCATGCCGGTAGTAGTTCTAACATTTTTAGAAATTCTAATCCATAATTGACCGTCCCAACGATATAATAGTTGAGGGAAATAATCAATGCGTAAGAAATAATCTCCAACTTGAGGATTTTGTGGGAAACTTATTCCTGCACCTGTCGGGAATCCATTTGGTGCTTGGCCATCGCCACTCATATATGCAGTTGTATAACCAAATGATCTTGGACTACTACGAGCAATAAATTGAAACGCCGGATCACAGTCTGCTCTATAATCCATTTCCTGGCTAATTGTTCCAGTGAATCCAGGGGCTTCTGGATTGGCATCAGCAGTTGCATATGTATTATCTGCGGTACCATATGGTCCTGTTATTGTACCACTACTAACTACTGTTAGTATTGTGTCACCTCTAACTGGTCCTGAATTAGTATCAGTACGTTGGGGTGCTAATGTTATTGTTTCTAAATGTGTAGTATTAAAAACATCTAACTTTTCGTATCCCATATCAGCGGTTGTATCCCATATACTTTTTATTGCCGCTTTTGGAATCTTAATTACTGGACTGGGATTTTTATATTTTGAACTACGTACCATCATTACAGTACCGGTAGTAATAGCATTAGGCACGCCACCGTTTGTGTTTACGTTGATTGGTGGTGAGGGATTATTGATAGCATTAGATAAAACACCGTCGCTTGAATACTCACCGTATGTAGGAACAATATATAAATTACTAGTATTATATCCTGATTTTGGAACAATCCTTTCCGCTTCTCTGAGGGCTGCGTCATTGATTGCAATATTCTTATTGTAAGTAGCAAGAATATCTTTAAGATTGTCAGCAGTATCTAATTGCCAATACGTAGTATTTGGTGGCATAGTACCTGCAGGAACATCAATTAATGCTTTATAGTTTTTATCACCGTATGTAATTACGTATCCTGCAGGATATGTTTTATCTTTGTCCCATATACCTAAGTATGTGTCTTGATCAATTGGAGCAGTTAGTATCTGACTAAATTCTTCACTATCCACTAGTGGCTCGCATTTGATACGCCACAAGTGCGGAAACCAAGTTGGGCTGAATCCTTCACTAGCATAGTTAGCATCAGTGATTTGCATGAAACGTTTTAGTGCTGTGGGTATAGTTTCTTTTAGTGGATTATAATCTAATAAGTGAGGTAACTCTATCACATCACCAACCATTAGTTTTCTACCAACTAATTGAATCATGTCGTTATAATGTACTGTAATGAAAATAATATCATTATTTAAAAACAATCCAAACTGACTTAAATCAAAATCTAAATTCTGTACATTATAATGTCCACGTAAACGATAGACATTTGGATCATATGTTCTGTCCCTGTTCTCTAAAAATAACAAATCTTGTATATTAGTTGGGTCTAGTACATCATATTGAGGTTGAGTATAATCAGTTGAAGTGCCTTGATTAGTCGGGCCCAAATACTTATGTATATACAAATCCGTGGAACCTGCGGTAAACTGTTCTGATATTATCTTATCAAAAAAGTTATAATCATTTGTTTTATTGGGACGCCAAAGGCTTAATCTAGGCATATTTATTTCACTTTATTACTTATTTATCGTAAATACAGACGATGGGGTATTACCAAAAACTTGACAACAAATGGTTATTGTGTTATACTATGCATTCAATTGAAACTTTGGAGTTAATCAATGGCTACACGTAAGCATACAGACGATCATTTTGTAAAAGCACTAAATCCCCGAGACGCTGATACAAAATATATGGGTGAAGAACCCTTCTTCCCAATTCAACCCGATCCCGAATCACGATTCTCTGCACTCGCCCGAGGGTTCACGTGGTATACCCGTTTCTATACTAAAAAAGACGCAAAAGAACTATTGTGTCAATATCTGGATTACAATAAACGAACTGAGGAAGCTAAGTTGGTTCGTAAGGTCCATGAAAGCGAATTTATTATTACATTGTGCTGGGTAGCACGTATGACAATGCGCGGATTAGAATTGACCGAGCATGAAGAACTTACATTACAAAACGATATTGGACGACTTGTCAAATCATTGACAGAAACGGAAATCAAAACTAGTGCGACTAGTATTATAAAAGAAGAAGTGGTTGCAGTACGTCCTAACATTCAAGAAATTCTTAAAGAAAAAGCAAGAGATGCTGCAGGTGAAATGGAAGGGATGATTGACGATTTTGTTACTAAAGGTAAAGCGTCAGAAAAGACAGTTGACATTGTTGCAAAATACAATGTCATGCCACAACATATCCCAATCATTGTTGAAATCTGGAAACGTAAGCAAGATGAATTCCAGCGACTAAGTGACGGTGACGAGTCATTGAAAGAGGGTTATGCGTTCTTAGGTAAGATTCAGATTCGCAACATTCTGAAATTCATTGAAGGTGTACTAGGCGACTTGAACAGTTATATTAGCATTAAGAAAGCAAGCAAGGCTCCGCGTAAGCGCAAAGCAGTACCTGTTGAAAAGATTGTTGCTAAACTAAAATACTTGAAGTTGTTCAAAGATGTTCAGTCTAAACTTGATTTAGTTAGTGTACATCCTACAAAACTTCACGGAGCAAGTGAAGCATGGGTTTATGATACAGGTAAGCGTAAATTACATCACTACATTGCTGACGATTATAGTAAAGTGTTTAGTGTTAAAGGTAACACATTGCTAGGCTTTGATGCAAATACTAGTGAAATGAAAACATTACGCAAGCCCGGGGAGCAAATCAAAGAGGTGATGGGAAGCAAGCCCGCAGCACGTAAGTATTTTAAAGATATTAAAGCAGTGGGAGCAGTCCCAAATGGAAGATTCAATGAATCAATGATTATTTTGAAAGCGTTTTAAGGAGTTATTATGACAGATAAAATTATAGATTGGTGTACTATACACCGCAAAAAGATTGCATATACAATTGCAGGACTCAATGTGTTAAGCGGGATAAGTTTACTGTTTAGTGGACAAGACACTAACGGGTGGATCAGCATTTTTATAGGAAGTGTCATTGCACTTGATACATCAACAACACCATGAATATTGATTTAAACAAATACAAAGATTTTGTAGAAGCCGTAACTAGTCAAGCAAGCAATGACTTAACTACATTCCATGATACAATAGATAGATTAGATGCTAACTACGAACTAGATACAGCAGACAATCTGATGAAATTTGGACCTGATGTTAATATTCCATTATTAATTACTGCATGTTTTGGATTAGCAGCAGAAAGTGGTGAGTTTATTGAAGTGCCCAAGAAGATCATTTTTCAGGGTAAAGCATTGACTGACGAGAATGTATTTCATATGAAACGTGAACTCGGTGACATTATGTGGTATTGGATTAATGCATGTCGTGCATTGAACCTAGACCCCAATGAAGTGATTGCTGAGAATATACGCAAGCTAGAGTCACGCTATCCCGGTGGAAAGTTTGACGCATTTTACAGCGAAAATCGTAAAGACGGTGACTTGTAATACACGAACCATAGTGTTACCTGATAAATAGTATTATTAGGTAACACTTATGTCAACATACCCAACCGCTTCTGTTCTTTCAACCCCAGCCGGGTTAACTTTATCGGAATTAAAAGAGGGATTATTCAGTAATCTTAGATATCGTCTCGGTGACGGGATGATTGATATTGAATTGGATCCTCAACATTACGAAGCAGCGTACAACTACGCTATCAAGGTCTATCGTCAACGGGCACAAGCCGCTACGGAAGAATCCTATATTCTAATGACCATTGAGAAGAATGTAGATACATACACTCTCCCTGCTGAGTTTATTAATGTAAGAAGTATTTTCCGTAGAACAATTGGACTAGAAACTGGCCCGTCAAGCAGCAGTTTTGATCCGTTTAGTAGTGCTATTTTAAACACATACTTGTTGAACTATAACTATGCAGGTGGTATGGCAACATACGACTTCTATGCAGGTTATGTTGAGTTAGCAGCACGTATGTTTGGTGGTTATGTAACATACACATTCAACCCAGTGTCTAAAATATTGCGTATTGTTCGTGATCCAAAAGGATCAGGTGAGCGTGTATTGATATGGGCCGATGTACAAAAGACAGAAGAAATATTACTACAAGATCCTGGTGCTGGTGTATGGATCGGTGACTTTATCTTAGCTAATCTTAAACTTATGATTGGTGAAGCCCGTGAAAAATTTGGAACTATCGCAGGTCCAGGTGGTGGTACAAGTTTGAATGGTACTGCTATGAAAGCAGAAGGCAAAGCAGCAATGGAATTACTGATTGAAGAATTGAAGAAGTATGTAGATTATAGTCAACCATTGACATGGGTACAAGGCTAACCTAAATGCTTTATATTGTCTTGTTCCTGTAATATAATAAGTACTTATAGGAGCATTGTATGATTATAGGTATCACTGGTTTAATTGGTTCAGGAAAAGATACAATTGCTGACTATCTTACTACCCATCATGGGTTTAAACGAATCAGTTTTGCATCCAGTCTTAAAGATGCGATAGCAGTAATCTTTGGATGGAATCGTGAATACCTAGAAGGCACTACAAAAGCCAGCCGAGTATGGCGTGAACAAAAAGATGAATGGTGGAGTAATCGTTTGGGTATGAATATAACCCCAAGATGGATACTACAATATTGGGGCACAGATGTATGCCGCAATCACTTTCACAATGACATTTGGGTAGCAAGCGTAGAACATAAGCTATTAAACTCTAATGAAGATATTGTAATTACCGATTGTAGATTTGCCAATGAAGTAAATGCTATTAGAAACATAGGTGGAATAGCAATTAGAGTAAGCCGGGGTCCTGATCCTGAGTGGTATGATTCAGCAGTAGCATATAATAAAGGGCCAAATGGCAATTCATCTTGGTCACTAAGTAAGAGTAAGTTAGATAAACTAAAAATTCATGCCAGTGAATACAGTAGTGTAGGGTTAGACTATGACCATATGGTAGATAACAACGGTACTATTGACGAATTGCACAAAACTGTGTTCGGGATAATTAATAGTCAATCTGTAGATCACCTCGGCGCCAAGTAACCTCTTTCTTTTTAACAACTTCTACGCAGTTTAAGCAAATACTGCGTAGGTTAGTATGTTCAACGTGATCTAAATTCCCGTCAACATGAAACACAGTTATCTGTGTGGGGAACAAACTTTTAAAGCCACACAAATCGCATGTGGCTTTTTTCTTATATCCACTTTTAGTCCAGTTAGCCTTCCTAGGCAATAATTTATTTTTCTTCCTCCCGCACTCATCACATGTACTCCTGTAATGTGTAACACCGTCACGCTTATAATTTATAGCAGTATGATTTTTATTACATTTTTTACATATAGGCCGTTGATTAAGCATACAATATTTAGTCTGTGACCTTCGAAGGTACGGTTATACCGTGTTTTTTCATTTTATTAATAAATAATAGTATGCAATTAGGTTGTAAACCTCAAAATTTTACTAAAGGAAAAATAAAATGGCATTAACATCACCAGGCGTAGAAGTCACAATCATTGATCAAAGTCAATATTTACCAGCACCAGGCGGTTCAGTACCGCTTGTAGTTTTTGCAACAGCACAAAATAAAGCTGACCCAACCGGAACCGGGGTAGCAGTGGGTACAACTGCCGCAAATGCAGGTAAATTATATCAAGTTACAAGTCAACGAGATTTAGTAAGTCTGTATGGAACACCGTTCTTCTATACAACAACTGCCGGAACACCAATTCAAGGTTATGAATTAAATGAATATGGATTATTAGCGGCTTACTCATTGTTAGGTCAAACAAATCGTTGCTATACTTTACGTGCAGATATTGACTTAGCTTCTTTGGTTGGCAGTGTAGGTCGTCCATCTGGCGCACCTGCAAACGGTGCATGGTGGTTAGATACTACCAATACAGATTGGGGTATTTTTGAATTCAATCAAACTACTGGACAATTTACTCCAAAATCACCTATCGTTATAACTGATGCTGCAAATTTAAATGCAGGTGTTCCGTTAGATAGTATAGGAAATATTGGTAGTTATGCTATCAATGCAACGCTTGAAGCCGACGGTGTTAATGCAATTGGTCCAAATAATTATTTCTTTAAGAGAACTAATAACACTTGGACAAATTTAGGTAGTAAAAACTGGGTAAAAAATTGGCCAACAGTTCAGGGTACAGTTAGTAATCCAACATTGACAGCAGGGAATCATTTTGATATAACTACTGGTACTAATCAGTTTGTAGGAACAATAACAGTCCCTGCATCACCAAACAATACATTAGCCGGTCTTGTAAATGTAATCAATAACATAAATTCACAAATAGTTACTGCTGCGGTAGTATCTAATAAACTGGTTATATATTCAACTCAACCCAGAACTGAAACCACGCCAAATGATGAGTACATTCAAATTTCAAATGCAACTGGAACAATTTTGGCAGATGTGGGAATTTCAGAAGCACTTTACTATCAACCTCAATTAGCTTGGGGAACAGCATCTGAGATGCCATTATGGATGACTGGTCAAACTGAGCCTCGTCCAACAGGTTCTGTTTGGGTTAAAGTAGGTAGTTCAGGTCTTGGTTTAAATCCTATATTTTCTCAATATAGCGCACTTACTGCTTCATGGAGTGCAAAAAATACTACATTATCAACTAGTGATTGGAGCGCAACAACAATGCTGGATCCAACTGGTGGCTCTGCAATCCCAGCAGGGACTGTTTATGGACAATATAACTTTGATGGTGAATGGGCAGCTAGTCCATTGGCTTTTTACGAAAGAGCGGCATTGGGTCCTACAGTATGTACGGGAACTGAAACAGATGTAACATTTGGTTCATTAACTGTCAGTCCAGCAACAGTGTATGTTTCAATAAGCACTCCAAATAGTGATTCACTTGATACCGGATATTCATTTACAATTGCTGACGGAAATACTGGTACTGATTTTGTTACTAAATGGTTATCTGCAAATATACCATACACAACCGCTTATATTGACACCAATGGTAGCATTGTGCTTGAGCATTCTTTGGGCGGTGAAATAATATTAAATGATTATATTCAAACAGCAGGAGCATCTCAAGGGACAAGTGCTGATGTTTTATCACAAGCAGGGTTTGTTGTAGGTACTACTGAATATACCAAATATGGATCTCCTAATGTCACAACATTTACTAATAAGGCAACCACTACTAGTGGATCAGGTACTGCGCTTACACTAACCATTTCATGGTATTATTCACAATATATTGTTTCTTTGGGAAATAATATAGGAACTGGTTACGCAGTTGGTGATTCTGTAACCGTATCAGGGGCTAATTTAGGTGGTTCTTCTACTGCTAATGATGTAGTTATAAAAGTAACATCCATTAATGGTAGTGGTGGAGTCACAGGATATACTGCTAAAGGTGGTACAAGCCCAACAATGGGAGTACCTAATTTATCATATCAAGTTCAAATTAGTAATTGGGTATCATTAATGTTTACTGCAAATGAAGGTGCTCCAGTAGCAGCTCCGGCTAACGGTACAAATTGGTTCTATAGTGTAGTAGACGAAGTTGATATTATGGTTCAGGCTAATGGTCAATGGAATGGTTATAAAAATGTAAACTATTCTTCAACCGGTTTCCCTCTTCCATCAGGTAGTAATACTACTGACCCTGCAGGACCAATCATCAGTGCATCTACACCAACAACTCAAAGTGATGGTACTGCTTTAGTATACGGTGACTTGTGGGTTGACACATCTACGGCAGCATTAGAAAATTACCCAGTGATCAGTCGCTGGGAAAGTGTATCAGGAGTAGATCAGTGGGTGTTAATAAATAATACTGATCAGACTAGTTCAAAGGGAATAGCATTCTATGATGCACGTTGGGCTACAAATGGCGATACAAATCCAGTTGATGATCCAATACCAACAATCGTAAGTTTGTTGTCAAGTGATTATTTAGATTTAGATGCTCCTAATCCAGCATTGTACCCAACTGGTATGCTATTGTTTAATACACGCCGTTCAGGATACAATGTAAAAGCATATCAATCAAATTACTTTACTTCTACTGCGTTCCCTGATCAATCATTACCAACAATAAGTAGTACATGGTTAAGTGAAAGTGGATTAAAATCAAACGGTAGTCCATATATGGGTCGCCAAGCACAACGTAATATGGTTGTTAAAGCGTTACGTTCAGTTATAGATACCAATGTTGATATCCGTGATGAAGATAACTTCTTTAACTTGATAGCTACACCAGCTTATCCAGAACTACAACCTAACATGGTTGTATTGAATGCAGATCGCGGTGAGACAGGTTATATCGTTGGTGATACACCAATGAGATTGCCACCGAGTGCTACAGCAATTCAAGCATGGGCAACTAACGCAGCAGGTGCAACAAGCACAGGTGAAGACGGTTGTGTAACACGCAACACATATTTAGGTTTGTTCTATCCGAGCGGTATCACAAGTGACCTAAGTGGTAACTTAGTTGCTGTTCCTCCAAGTCACATGATGTTACGCACAATGTTACGTAGTGATCAGGTTTCATATCCTTGGTTTGCACCAGCAGGTACACGTAGGGGAAATATTGATAATGCAACAAATATTGGTTATATAGATTCTGCAACCGGTGAATTTGTAACAACTAAAACAGCAATTGGAATACGTGATGTATTGTATATTAACTTTATTAATCCATTGGTATTCTTCACTGGAATTGGTTTATTGAATTACGGTAATAAAACAAGTTTCAATAGTTCAAGCGCATTAGATAGAATTAATGTTGCACGATTAATTGCTTATGTTCGTAGACAGTTAACATTAGCAGCACGTCCATTCGTATTTGAACCTAACGATGCACTAACACGCAATCAAATTGCAGGTGTTGTTCAAACATTAATGGTTGACTTGAAAGCAAAACGCGGTATCTATGACTATCTAGTTGTTTGTGACGAAAGTAACAATACACCAGCTAGAATAGATAGAAATGAACTTTGGGTTGATGTTGCACTTGAACCAGTGAAAGCTGCTGAATTCATTTACATCCCGGTTCGTGTTCTAAACACAGGTGAGATAGCATCATTATAATAAGCTAGGATAACCCCGAAAGGGGTTATCTGTTTATTTAAGATAAATAAGATTAACAGGAGA
>Ga0114975_10002420_pt1 | contig 12762 bp, 14 predicted proteins | sample S_130626_EF_Meta_FD_87031 | JGI IMG/M metagenome (GOLD analysis project Ga0114975, IMG submission 87031) | Freshwater microbial communities from Lake Simoncouche, Canada to study carbon cycling - S_130626_EF_MetaG | ecosystem: Environmental > Aquatic > Freshwater > Lake | place: Lake...
AAGCTTTGTATCGAGCAACTTACATTCTCAAGGCTGGGACATTGTGGCCAGAGCTGTTGACATCACTGCGTTACTACTATTTCTTGACCAGAATCCAGAAACTGCGAAGAGTTCCATCTTAATTTACGCCCCAGACTTACCGGGTTTTAGTGTTGATTCGGTATTAAATTTTCAGACTCATGTGCGTCACATAATTGGCTACGGTACCGAATCTGAGATAACTCGTTTTGGATCACTCTCGCCAAGGCCTACTGACCCAGCGGAGCTAGTCTCGCAAATTCGCTCTGTATTACGGCGAGAATTTCGCGAACCACTAATTTCAAACCATAAAGTCAGCAATCTAGCCGGCGCAAAAGTCATAGCTATTGCCTCTGCTGGCTCTGCCACAGGTGCGACAACTTTGGCGCTAAATCTGGCCATGGAATCTAGTTTGTTGGAAAAACGAACTCTGCTAATTGATGGCAACTCGCTCGAGCCCACTATTTCAATTGCTATGGAATTGCGCAACTTACGAGGTGATCAAAATCCAAGATTGATTTCACCACTTCTTTGGGCCTATGAGTTAACTGAAACCAAAATTGCCACCTTCGATAAATTCATGTCTTCTGCACTTGCGAACTTTGACCTCATAATTATTGATCTTGGCTCAGTATCTAATTTGGCTTTAAAACTAACAGATCGACGATGGAACTCGCAATGCCTGATTTGGAGTAGTGATAACTGCGATGAAATTTGGATTAATTCAAGACCCGATGAAATTGGTCGCTTTAGATTGACTCGTCTTATTCAAGAATTAACCAAAAATAAACTCAAGGCGAAACTGCAGTTCGTAGCTAATTTAGAAGTCCCTCGTCGCCGCAGTGATCAAGGAGCCCATGAGTTAGCTGCTCAAATAGATCAGCTAAATCCCTTAAATAGATTGACTCTGCCGAGAGATAGTCGGGCAGTCGCAGCAGCAGCAACTAGTTGTTCCTCGCTTAGTGAAGCAAGCCCAAAGTCCATGTTGCGCAAGGCAATCCTAAAGATCGCAAGCGAGCTCTAGTTTTAACCTGTGGCTAATCTTCCAATAGAGTTAGCCCATGCGCGGATACTTGGCTTTAACTCCAGATGAGTTAGCTCAACTATTAGGCGATGACGAAATTCCAGTTGACACGGCTTTTGTGCCAACGGGACAATTCAAAAGTATAAATCCAGAACTTGGCGAAGAAGAGTCCGAATACATTCTCTCGCTATTGGCCGCCGAAGATTCAATTTCATTTCAAGGCGATTCAGCGAATTTTTCTTTTGTCTTAGCGGTTGATTTAGAACCAGCGCAAATGGGTGAAGAATCAGAGGTCGAACTAAATCTACTTTCTCCCATTAAGTTTAAGCAGGTCGATTGTTTATTTGTTGGTGATGCAAAGAGCGATAATGATGAACTCACTTGGTATGCCGCACAGGAAATAGCGATTCATCTTCCAATTTGGCAGGCTGAGTAAATGAGTCGTATCGAAAGCTTGTTAAATGGGCGCAGCACCCTAACTGCTTCGCAGACGTATCGATTACAGGAATTAATCGCAGATTGGCAGCTACTTACAGACCTTTCATTCGCAGATCTAGTCCTTTGGGTTCCGCTTCGAATTGACGCAACTGCTTGGCCAACAGGTTATGTAGCAATCGCACATATCCGGCCAACTACTTCGGCAACTGTATTTGCTAATGACTTAATTGGATCTGAGGTAACTTGGGGAGAACGTCCCCGATTAGATGAGGCACTTTCTAGTGCCGATATTGTGCGGGATTCTGAGCCAGAGTTAATTGGCGACCTGCTCATAAAGGAAGAAACCATCCCGGTAATTTATGAAAACCAAGTGATTGCGGTGATTTCCCGTCACCGTAATGCCGAGCTAATGCGTTCGCCAAGTCGCCTCGAACTTAATTATCGCGAGATCGCAAATAATCTTTACCGAATGGTTGTCGAAGGCACATACCCATATCAAGATGCTTCATCAATTTTTGATCCATCTGCTCGTGTTGGCGATGGCTTGATTCGACTTGATTTAAATGGGGTTATTACTTATGCCAGCCCAAATGCGAGATCTGCATTTAATCGAATGGGATGGGGAAATGATTTAGAGAGTTTTAATTTGGGAGATGTAGCTTCACAGGTTTCAATGCAGCGAAATGAATCGCATCATGAAGGAATTCGTAGTTCTCTTAGTGGCAAATCTTTGCGCCGCGCTGAAATTGAAAATCAGGGTGCCACAATTGATTTAATGGTGATGCCTTTATTACAAGGTGATGATCGCATTGGCGCTATTGTCTTGCTGCATAACGTTACTGAGTTGCGACGTCGCGAACGCGAATTAGTAACTAAAGACGCCACGATTCGCGAAGTTCACCACCGAGTAAAGAATAATTTACAAACCGTTTCAGCATTGCTGCGGTTACAAGCTCGGCGAATTGCTGAGCCACAAGCGAGTGCTGCTCTTGAAGAAGCAGTTCGCCGAATCGCATCTATTGCGCTGGTTCACGAGACGCTCTCGAATAGCGCTGATGCCAAAGTGGCTTTTGATCAAGTACTAGATAATTTGGTTATTCACGCAGCTGATTTAAGTCCACGAATGAGTGAAATCAACATCAGGCGAAGTGGCTCTCTAGCTGAAATAGACCCACGAATCGCCACGCCACTTGCTCTTATCGTGACAGAGCTGATTCATAACGCACTAGAGCATGGGTTGGCCGAGCAAGGTAGCAACTTAGTGATTCACTGCGAACGTTTTGAAAGTAAAGCGAGAGTAACTGTTTCAGATGATGGCGCCGGACTACCGAGTGATTTCGATTTAGTTAACTCATCTAATTTAGGGTTACAAATCGTGAGAACTTTGACCGAGAATGAGTTACGGGGTCAGATTAAATTAACTTCAGGGGAGTCGGGTACCCAAGCAACCCTGGAGTTCCCGCTTTAGAACTGGTTTTGTTGTTCCTGCAGACGGGCGCGGTTACGGGCCGCACGACGCTTAAGGGCACGACGTTCATCTTCTGACAGTCCGCCCCAAACTCCAGCATCTTGTCCGCTCTCAAGGGCCCAAGCTAAGCAGGCATCCTTCACAACGCAGCGGTTACAAACCTTTTTCGCTTCTTCAATCTGGGTAATAGCAGGGCCAGTATTTCCGACTGGGAAGAAAAGCTCTGGATCTTCATCGCGGCAAGCTGATTGATGACGCCAATCCATGCGTAACACCACCTATCCCTGAAATCTCGCGTACAGAAGCCAGTTCCGTACCAATTAAGTAATTTGATCTTGCTACGATCTTTATGTCGTAAGGTGCTTATTCTCTCGTGCCCGCACCGTTATTACAAGGATATAACGCAGGGGATTTCCTGATTACTCGTGATTTATCTCGCTCAAAGATATTTTTATCGATCAACAGTGCCCCCGACAGGATTCGAACCTGTGCACCCGCCTCCGGAGGGCGGTGCTCTATCCCCTGAGCTACGGGGGCGCAATGGCAAGGTTATCAGTAGCGCAGATGTTAATAATTACTGCGGAAATGTTCATCACATCTGTTCTCGTATGACAATTTTGCGAGCTTACTGCCAGAATATCGCCATGATTCAGAGCGCTTACTTTGCAACAGGTTGTTTTTGGGGCGCAGAACGCCGTTTTTGGCAATTAGCTGGAGTTATCGAAACTAGCGTTGGCTACATGGGAGGCACTCGCCCAAATCCAAGTTACGAACAAGTCTGCACTGGAGTAACTGGTCATGCCGAAATGGTCCATGTTCGTTTTGATGATGAGCAGATTTCTTATCAACGCTTACTTGAAGAGTTCTGGACTATGCATGATCCGACGTCACTAAATCAACAAGGTGGCGATATCGGAACTCAATATCGCAGTTCTATTTACGCAACCACAACGGAGCAATTAGCTCAAGCCATTAAGTCTCGTGATCTCTACCAAGTCGAGCTAACTAAAGCTGGCCTCGACCCAATTGTCTCGGAAATTCTTAACGCCGATGGCGTTGAATATTTTATGGCCGAGGAATATCACCAGAAGTATTTGAAGAAGAATCCAAATGGTTATGACTGCCATTCAAGTACGGGCATAGCTTTTCCAGTTGGCGTGGTTCTCTAATGAGCGAAAATAATTATCCTGTAAAAATTAATGAAGCAGAGCTAAAAGCAAAGCTTGATCCACTTTCATACGAAGTTTTGCGCAACGCCGCAACCGAGCGACCATTTACTGGTGAATACACCGACTCTGACAAAGTTGGCGTATACAAATGCAAAGCTTGCGCCGCCGAGCTTTTCCGCAGTGAAACTAAATTTCATTCTGGTTGTGGCTGGCCATCTTTCTATGCGCCATCTGCTGATGATGCGGTTGAATTAATTGAAGATCGCTCGCTAGCGCCAAGAGTTCGCACTGAAGTGCGTTGCGCTGCTTGCGGTTCGCATTTGGGACATGTCTTCGAAGGCGAAGGCTATGACGTGCCAACTGACCAACGTTGGTGTATCAACTCGGTATCTCTGATCCTGGAAGATATTTAACTTACTTCTTTTTTGCCGCTTTTAAGTTGTCCAAATGACGCCAGCAGTACCAAGCAACCACGCTGCGATAAGGACGAAATTTCTCACCCTTTATATCTAGCACCTTAGGTTCAATCTGTTCAGCGAGCTTATGAATGTTTTCCCAGCCCCGGCGAACCCCTAAATCCCCAGTTGGCCAGATATCTAAGCGATGTAATTGAAACATCATGAACATATCGACGGTCCATGGGCCGATTCCCCAAAGCGAAGTCAGCCCAGTAAACACTTCGTCATCACTAAGTTCATGCAGATTCTCGATAGGAACGCTTCCGGTTAATGAGGCTTGAGCCAAACCTTGGATTGTCTTGGTTTTGGCCCCCGAGACGCCGATCTCGCGCAGAGCAGTTTCGCTTAATTTAGCAATGCGTACTGGCGAGACCTGACCTTTGACTAAGTCATTTAGCCGAGCATTAATAGTCTCTGCTGCTTTTACGGCCAACTGTTGCGAGATAACCGAAGAGACTAAAGATTGGAAATTAGTCTCAGGCGAAACTGAACTGCCAATCGTACAGAGCGGACTCTCATTAATTACCTTAGCAAAGCGTTTATCGGTTGCCGAGATCTCTGCAGTAATTCGCTGCATTTTTGCACGAGTAATAGGAGCTTTCGACATTTTCCTAAATTAAATGCTACAAGGAGAATGAGGGATATTCATCAGTCACCAAAATAAATGCGTAACCATACACTCGATTGAAGAACGCTAATATTCCCACCATAGCGTCAGCACACCAAACTGGGTACTTGCCGCTGAACAAAATTGAGAACCAAGAAAATAGAGTTAAGAAAAGCCCATAAACTAAATAGATAATCCCCATTACATAAAGCGGAATAGCTAGGAACCATTTAAAGATTGGCTTAACTCGGCTAAGTTGTGATCCGTTGCCCACTTCAGGAAAAGTAATTTTTACAATGTCATTTTCTTCGATTGATGGATAGTCATCGGTCAACAAAAGCACATATGCGTTAACGCGAGTTTCGAGTGAAATCAAGGCATGATTAAATGCCAACGCATAACTTGGATAAATGCCGCGAAATACTAAAGCCAAGAAGGTGGGCAAAATAATCAAACCACCCAAGCTGTAACTCCAGTTATCAGTTGAATATGAGTTGATAGCAAAAGCGCTGAAATAGATGGCTACCGGCAGCACGATGATTATTCGAAAGAGAGCCGTAAGGCGGTTGCGGTCTTCGAGTTCAACTTGGATTAAGGTCTGAATTTGATTGCTCATAACTCTAAAGTAGCCCTAATTCCAAGAAATCTATTGCTTTTTTAGGTCTTACCACCTAGTTTTTACAATTGTTGCAGGAATTTACAGTCGCTTGCAGAAAGAACGAGGGAATATGGCCGGCATCAAGGAAGTTGCGGCAGAAGCAGGAGTTTCGACCGCAACAGTCTCGCGCGCACTTCGCGGCCTCGAACATGTAAACCCGCAAACTAGAGCAAAAATTGAAGCTGCTGCTGCCAAATTAAATTACTCATTAACTGGTGACGGCGATCGGATTCGACCTGGTCGCACCAACAGCGTTGGAGTAGTGGCACCGTATATTTCACGATGGTACTTCGCGCAGGTAATCAATGGTGCCGAACAAGCACTTCGCGAAGCTGGCCTAGATCTTCTGCTTTACAACTTTAGCCAGATGAAAGGGCGCGAGCGTTTATTCCAGCATCAATTGCTGAAAGGTCGCGTTGACGCTCTTATCGTCATTAGCTTGCCACCAACCGAAGAAGAGTTTGCTTCAATGTTGAGTTTGGGAATTCCGATCGCACTTGTTGGAATGGCACATAAAGATTGTGCGAGCATTAAAATTGATGATGTTGCCGGTGCTCGTACTGCTACCCAGCACTTAGTTAATCAAGGCCATAAACAAATTGGTTTAATGTCAGGTCGCCCTGATGATCCATTCAACTTTTCAGTGCCACAAGATCGACGTCGCGGTTTTCTGCAGGTATTAGCCGAAAACGGATTGGAATGGATTCCTTCTCGCGAAGTTCATGGTGATTTCACTATGAATACTGCTTCACGTGCAATGGATGATCTTTTGGCTAGACCAAATCGACCAACCGCAATTTTCTGCGAGTCCGACGAAATGGCATTTGGCGCCATGCAAGCAGCCAGACGTCATGGCCTTAGCGTTCCTGATGATATTTCGATTATTGGTTTTGATGGGCACGAGATGGCCGAATATTCTGATCTAACAACAATCGAACAACCAGTTCAGTTAATGGGCGAGATGGCCGCATGGTCAATCATGGAGCGGTTACGTAAACCAAATGCCGAAGTGCCATCATTGGTTCTACCAACTACCCTGGTAGTACGTAATTCCACCAAACGACTTGAGGCATAAGCATGGGCACGGTTACTAAAGATGTTGTGATTATCGGCGGTGGTCACAACGGTTTAGTAGCAGCAACTTATTTAGCAAAAGCTGGCAAATCAGTAGTAGTCCTTGAAGCAAATGATGAAATCGGTGGTGCGACTGCTAGCGTCAGAGCTTTTCCAGAATTCGATGCCCGCTTGTCACGCTATTCGTATTTAGTGGCGTTATTACCTGACCAAATCGTTAGCGATTTAGGGCTTAATTTTGAAACCATACCTCGCACAGTTTCTTCATATACCCCTGATTTAAATGGTGCTGGGCTGTACATCTCGCGCCAATGGGATCAAGACACCGCGAATTCCTTTGCTTCGATTCCCGATGGTCTGGAAGATGCGCAAGCATGGCAGCAGTTCTATGGTGAAGTGGCGATATTTGCCGAACGTATTGCGCCATTCATGCTGCAGCCATTAAAAACCCGTAGCGAATTAAAGGCCGAGATCAATTTGCCAGAAATTTGGGACTATTTAATTGAAAATCCAATTGGTGAAATCATTAGCTCTCGTTTCAAAAGTGATTTAGTTAAAGGTGTTGTTCTAACTGATGCGCTTATCGGGACTCATGTATCAGCTGATGACTTATTAGCCAATATTTGTTTTCTATATCATTTGATTGGAAACGGAACTGGTGAATGGAAAGTGCCTAAAGGCGGCATGGGCGCACTAGTTGCCGAACTAGAACGTGTGGCTCGCGTAGCAGGAGTTGAGATTCGTACTAACTGCAGAGTTACCGCAATTGCCAGCAACTCAGATTCGGTTACCGCGATTGCTGAAAATGGCGATAAATATGTGGCCAGCCATTTGCTCTCTAACGCAGCGCCACAGGTTCTGGCTCAGTTACAAAATAAACCTAAGCCAGCAAGTCTGTCTGGTGCTCAATTTAAAATTAATATGTTGCTAAAGAAAATGCCTCGACTAAAAAGTGGCATTTCACCTGAATTAGCTTTCGCTGGCACCTTCCATATAAGTGAAAAGTTTTCTCAGCTCGAAACTTCATATCACGAGAGTAAAGCGGGCAAGTTGCCTGCATGTTTTCCCTCTGAAATGTATTGCCACACTTTGTCAGACCCCTCAATTTTAAGCCCTGAGCTACAAGCTTCCGGATATCAAACCTTGACACTATTTGGGTTACATACGCCAGCTGAACTTTTCGATGCTGATAATGAGGCCACTAAAGCAACGGCGCTAGCCGGTTTCATCGCAGAGTTGGATAAATATTTAGTTGATCCAGTATCTGAAATTATTGCTCGTAATAGCGATGGTTCGCCATGCATAGAAGCCAAGAGCCCGTTGGATTTGGAAGAGGCAATCTCACTTCCACGTGGCAATATTTTCCATAGTGACCTTACTTTCCCTTTCCGCGAAGAAGGCGATAGCCGGCGCTGGGGCGTCGAAACTGATGATCCTCGAATCTTTATTTGTGGCGCAGGTGCGCAACGAGGCGGGGGAGTAAGCGGAATCCCTGGCCATAACGCAGCAATGGCCGTTCTTGGAAAGTAAAAAGTAATAGGCTTTCAGTTATGAGTTCTGATAAGAAGTTAAAACCGGAAACGCTCGCGATTAGCGCTGGTCGACCAATTCCCGAGCCAGATGGCGAACTAAATACGCCAATCGCGCTGAACTCAACTTTTCACGCCGGTGGACCAATTGGTTACGGTCGTTACGGAAATGAAACTTGGACTTCTTTAGAAACAGCGATTAGTGCGCTAGAAGGTGGCGAGACGCTAGTTTTTGCATCAGGCCAAGCAGCAGCAAGTGCGATATTTAATTTGCTACCTATCGGCGCACCTGTTGTTCTTTCTGATGAGGGCTATCAAGGTATTGCGGCGTTACTAAAGGGTTATCACGAAAGTGGCCGACTCGAAGTTCGCTTTGTCGAAGCGACTAATACCGCTGCCGTATTAGAAGCGGCTAAAGGCGCAGCGCTTCTTTGGTTGGAATCACCAACTAATCCGGCGCTAGAAAATGTTGATCTTAAAACAATTATTGCTGGTGCTAAAAAGTTAGGCGTTGGCGTCGCAGTTGACAATACTTTGGCCACACCATTAACCCAGAAGCCACTTGAATTTGGCGCAGACTTCGTTATGCATTCGGTAACTAAATACTTTGCGGGACATAGCGACATAATTTTGGGTTCAGTTTCCACCAATGATCCAGCTCTTCTAAAGCGATTAGCCGATGTCCGTAAATTAAGTGGCGCAATTCCTGGCCCCTTCGAAGTTTGGTTAGCACTAAGAGGAATTCGCACTTTCCCGCTTCGTTTCAGAGCAGCTGAAGCCAATGCCAAAGAACTCGCACAACGCTTGGCTGGTCATGCCAAAGTGAGCAAAGTTCGATATCCCGGCTATGGCGGCATGATTTCATTTGAGTTAATTTGCGATGCCGCTGGCACAGATCTAGTCACCCAAAGCTCAAGAGTAATAACCAATACAACTAGCCTCGGTGGCATTGAATCGATGTGGGAACGCCGCCGCCGTTGGGCAACCGAAAGCCATAAGATCTCAGAATCTTTAATCAGATTTTCAGTTGGCTGCGAAGATGTCGATGATCTATGGGATGACATCAATGCCTCATTAGGCAAAATTTAACTTATAGGAGTATTTTTAGGTTATGTTAAAAGCAATTAAGCGATTCGTCGGGGTAGTCGGCGTAGCTCTATTGGCTTTTCGCGCTATCGGATCATTTCTCTCTTGGGTAGATAAGCAAGATGAGACTGAAGTTGATGCCTGGATCGATGAAGAAGAATCTGAGGATGCATAGTTGAGTCAGGAATATATTCCGGGCAGCTGCAATATTGGCAAGGGTGAAATTCGCCGTCGCCAAGTTGTTGCGCTAGTTGGAGCGGCAATCTATCTGACATCTTTAGCTGGGTTAATCAGCACTGATGCCAGTGGCAGCGCAAGACTTTCCTTATTTGTGCCATTAATGGTTTTTTCAATCGGATTTATTCAATCACGCAAGAAGTTTTGTCTGGCATACGGATTCCTGGGAACTTTTAATTTTGGCAAGCTAGGTCAGATTTCAAAAGTTTCAGATCCAATTGCCAAAAAAGCAGATCGCAAGACTGCGCTAATAATCTTGGCACAGTCAACTGCACTGGCACTAGTGTTAACGCTCGCCACACTCGCATTACCGCGTTAGTACTTCCATTGCGCATCACTTAGTGCCACAGTAGATACATGGAAATTATCATTCAGTTGAGAAATGCCCAGGTAGCCGAAGATTTCAAAGGTATAGTTAACGAGAAACTTAAAGCGTTAGCAAGATTTAATGTGAAAATGGATCGGGTCGAAGTCGAAGTAATTGAAGAGAAAAACCCGCGTCAAGGAAAGCATGACCACAAAGTCGTTATAACTTCACGCGGCGCCGGTCCTTTACTACGCGCCGAAGCTGCTGAATTTAATGGTGTAGCAGCATTTGATAAAGCTATCGCCAGCTTTGAACTGCAAATCCGCAAAGTTCATGAGCGCGCAAAAGAGCACGGACGTGACACTCTACGAGATCGCGCAATAGATTTAAATAATCTCTGAACCGTCTTTACGAGTAGCCGTAAGGCTCGCAACTGTTGTAATTAACAGCGTGGCAACGATTACGCCGAGGCTGAATTCAATAGTTACATGTGGCACTTCAACGCCAGCAATCTCGTGGATTCCAATACCATGGAAAGCTTCAAAGAACATTTTCACACCGATAAATGCCAGGATTATTGATAAGCCCTTTGATAAATAGATTAGGCGTGTAAGTAGACCCTGCAGTAAGAAGTAAAGTTGACGAAGTCCCATCAAGGCAAAAATATTTGCGGTCACGACGATATAAGGATCCTTGGTAATTCCGAAAATAGCTGGAATCGAATCAAGGGCGAAAACTAAGTCGGTTACACCCAGGGTAATCAGGGCAATTGTGAAAGTGCTGGCACCTTTTGATCGCATAAATTTAACTATCCGGCTTTCCTCGGGTGTCTCTTCCTCTTCACCGTGTTCGCGCATGAGTTGATAAGCGGTATAGATCAAGAATGCACCAAATAGGAAGAATGCGCTCGAGAATCGAGTAATGATTGCTGTTCCTGCGGCAATGAAAATTCCACGCAAAATTAATGCGATGATAATTCCTAACAACAGAACAAGTTGTTGTTTCGTCTTTTCAATTCGCAGACGCCTCAAAATAATAACAAAAACAAAGATATTATCGACGGACAACGCATACTCAGTTAGCCAGCCAGCAAAGAATTCCTTTTGAGCTGTCTCGCTAGGGGTCCAGTTAGGCATGAAGTAACCAAAAGCAATGGCAGCCAACACGTAGATAACTGTCCAAATTGCTGCCTCACGCATACTGGTCTCTTTATTGCGACGCAAGATTGCCAAAATCAAATCAAAGGCAATTACTGCTGAAAGAATGCCAATAGTTAGTAGCCAAGTTGTAGTCGATTCCATGGCGTAACTTTACATATTGGGGTGAATTACTACCTCTTAATCCAAATGGCACGCCCAGTTATGAGTTCTACCTCACCATTTTCACAGATTGGCGCACCGCTGGATGAAAGAATAATTTCACTTGCCGGAAGTTTTATTGAATTGGGACCAGAGTTTAAGTAGATCTGAATACCACCGCGGGCAAATCCTAGAACTCCTGTATCAATCTGGCTGACATCCCAAGTGAAGTCATTGCTGGCAGCTAGAAGTTTTGCTCGCTTGGAAAGTGCGTTCTTATATAGCGACAGCGAACTTTCCTTATCTTTGATTTGAGATTCAACTGTTAAATCTTTCCAGTTTGGCGGAAGCGGCAGCCATGGTTTTCCAGATGTGAATCCAAATGGTGTTACTTGGCCCGACCAAGGCATTGGTACTCGCGCACCATCACGGCCTTTAGTTTCACCATTGGTGCGAATAAATGATGGATCTTGACGATCGCTATCGGCTAACTCGGCATCAGGTAGGCCAAGTTCTTGACCGTTGTATACATAACAAGAACCTGGAAGCCCAAAGAGGAAAAGTGCCAGAGCGCGAGATTGTTCAGAACCAAGACGCGACGCAACACGCGGTGAGTCATGGTTGCTGATTGCCCAAGTTGGAAAAGCATCAACATCTTTAAGCATTTCCATCGTGTTATCGATTAATCTAAATAGGGTTTTTGCATCAAATGGCGCGATCAATAAATCAAAGTTAAAGATTTGATGCAGCTCATCGGGGCGTACATAGGCAACGCCATTTACTGGGGGATGAACCCAAGCTTCGGCAACTGCCATGACAGGTGTTTCGAATGAATCAAAATGTTTGCGCCAACTGCGGTATATCTCATGGACTCCAGCGCGATCAAAGAACGGGACCGAAGCTAATAAACTTTCACGTTTACTAATTTCCATATCAACATCAATGCGCAATGCATCAGATAGACCTTGTGGATCATGATGATCGGTCAGAATGTTTTCTTTCGCTAGCCCGTGTGCGACATCGATGCGAAAACCATCGGCGCCCATCTTTACCCAAAACGAAATTGTCTCCTTGAAGTCCGCATCAACCTCAGGATTCTCCCAATTCAAATCTGGCTGTGATGAATCAAAGAGATGCAGGTAGTACTGACCGTCGGCAACTTGAGTCCAAGCTGGGCCGCCGAAAAGCGAGATCCAATTATTTGGGGGAGTTCCATCGTCTTTCGCATCATAGAAATGAAAACGTTCTCGTTCATTTGAGCCAGGAGCGGCAACCAATGCAGCCTTAAACCATACATGTTCGGAGGAAAAATGGTTAGGCACAATATCTACTAAGACTTTTAACCCAAGATCATGCGCTTTGTTAATCATCAATTTCGCATCAGCTAAATT
>Ga0114975_10002424_pt1 | contig 12752 bp, 9 predicted proteins | sample S_130626_EF_Meta_FD_87031 | JGI IMG/M metagenome (GOLD analysis project Ga0114975, IMG submission 87031) | Freshwater microbial communities from Lake Simoncouche, Canada to study carbon cycling - S_130626_EF_MetaG | ecosystem: Environmental > Aquatic > Freshwater > Lake | place: Lake...
ACTTGGTGTGGAGCAGTGCGTTCAGAGAATGCGGTAGTCCAGAGCCAGACTGTCAATACGGCAGTATTGCCCCAAGTTCCCGCTCAGAGTGGCTTACCCGCTGGGGCTATTCGTGCGACTTGCGGAGGTTTCCTTGTTCTCAAGCCTTCCAAGGATATTACTCTCCAAGCCGGTCAAGCCCCTTCACTTGTAGGCAACTTTACTCTCCAGTTCCAGTTGTCCGTTGTGAATACATTCAACTTCAGAGTTCAGCCCACTCTCTATGTAATCACGGCGAACAGTGGGTTCTTTGAGAGCATTCGTGGTTCTTCCCGTATCATTAAGGGTGTGCTCTCAGAGCAAGACATCATTTCTGCCCCTATGGCTAATGCTGGAACTCGTGAGGGTCTCAAGCGTCTTGTTGGCGGTAAGATTTCGTTTGATGGTCTCAGCAACATCTTCAGTAAGGCGAAGGACATCTATAATCAGACGAAACCCGCAGTCAGTGCGGTAAAGAATATGCTTGGCGATGATGGTATGATGGGTAAGGTCAAGGGTGCTCTTGGAGCGGTAGGCTACGGCACGGGTGCTGGAACTGGTGCTGGAACGGGTGCTGGAACTGGTGCGGGTCGTCGTGGTCTCCAAGCCCGGCTGATGTAAAAAGCGGGTCAAGGCGGGTCGCCCAAACCGCAATGTGTTATTTAGATTATTGATAGGCTTACTAAGTCTGAAAATAATCTATGTTTGTAATATAGAATGGCTACGACGCTCACAAGTCTCAACGCTAAGGTTGGTGATTTAGATTTAGTGTCCGCAACTTCCCGACTAACCTTTGGTGGTGTAAATAAGAATATATCATTTTCAGTTGTTCCTCTTGGCGTAACGAGTGCTTCTATTAACTCTGGTGCTCTTCAAGTGCTTCCCGCAGACGATGGGTCTCTAACATTTCAGAGCACGGCTGGAACAATCGCCTTTGATGGAGCAACTACTCCCGGTTCTATTGTCTTTTCTGTGAAGGGAACTGATGATGGAGGCACACTGATTATAGACGCACAAGCCGGTATTCCCTTTAGTGAGGCTGGTGTTGGTGAGGCAAGACCTAATAGTCCTCCTCCCATTCCAGCACAAAATGACCCCGCTCCAGACCCCATATATACTTATATGACTGCTGATTGGGCTCTGAGACCTTCATATGACCCTACATTAGACCTTGGTATTTATTATGATTTAACTGGAACTACTACTAACTTCACGAATACTGGTGTTGCCTCAGTATCTGGTATTTCAGTAAATCTTGCTATGGTTGTGGATAATCCAGACTTAACGGTAGAACCCAGACCTTATATTAATGTTTCTAACTCATTTCAGCAAATCCCATTTAATAACGGTTTTAATGGTGGAGCACTTGTTGGTAAATCAATGATGAACCACTCTGGCTTACTTTTAATCACTCCCGAAATGGCTACTGCTTTGAACTTAGAGGCTGGGGGTCAGTTAAGAATAACGGCTCTTGCTGGAGTATCAGCATATACGGGTGATGGAACGGCTCTTGCTGGTAGTATTGAACTCAACTGTTTAGCGGGTCAGTTATATCAGTTAGCAAATGACGGTAGTTTTGGAGCCACTCTTCCAACATAAATAATCTATGTTTGTAATATAGAATGGCTACGACAGTTGAGAGCATCTCTAATGATGGTGGGACAACTAAGAAAACCGGCTCATTAGTGTTTGTTCCGGCTACAAGAGATTTGACATTTGACACGGCAACAGCACAAGCGTTCTCTTTGAACTACAAGAGTTTATCATTTCAATCAGTTTATCCCGGCGGTGCTAATGGGGGCATTATTTTAGCAGATGACCCAGAGGGTTCTGTAAGCATTGTAGCAACTGGTGGTGTAGGCTTTGACTTTAGTGCGGTAGGCGGTGGTGGTGCGAAGCCATATTTAGTTCCTCTACCAAACCGTAATGTAGTAGTGGTGGATAATGTTCCCCCAGTTGCTAATATATTCCCGACATTCAATCTTGCTGATGCTCTTGGTGGTGCTCCAGTAGCGGGTTCAACATATAGATTTTATTTTGAGATATCTGCTATTTACTTCCTTCAGCAAGGAACTCCCCCAACAGACCAGTCATACAGTTTAGTAGTCCAGATAGGAATAGGTGCTTCTCCAGCCAACTATAATATATCAAACCTTCAGTTAGGAGCACCAATAGCAAATAACCAGAACTTAGGTCCGTATAACGCAAAGACCCCTTCGTCCTTGCTTGGTCGTTCATTTACTACAAATCTTTACCTTGATGTGGTATGCCCCGACCCTATTGTTGCTGGGTGGGACGCTTGTAATATATTAGGTTATAACACGGGTTCTTCTGCTACTCCTCCAGTGAATAGTGGTATTCAGCCTCTCAGTGCGAATATATATCTTGTAAGGACAACGCCTCCATAAACATATAATAACGCTTTGCGGTTTGCTTGACCCGGTCTGACCCGTGTTGAAGGAAATAATATTCGTAAGTAATATATAGAATGGCTACAAGTGTCGCAAGTATTGCTTTTAGTGATGCTACATTGTCAAGTCAGACTGGCGTATGTGTATGGAGTAATACCGCTAACGCAACGATTGCTGGTGCGGGTCAGAATGTGTCTATTACACTAACAGACAACCCGGTTCGCTACATTCAAGCCAACGACGACTTTGCTAATAATGTAGCACAGAACGCAGACTTCAAGAGTTCAGACAATACAGTAGTATTCACAACTCCAGCAAAAGGTGTAATCAATATGGAAAACTCTCAAAACGCTCCCGGCTCTGGAGCACCTCTTGGAGCATATTTTGCTGATGTTCCAGCAACACAGTTAGGCGGTGCTACTGCTCCAGTTCTTAATAACACAACTCCAGTATTAGCCCGTTGGCAAGTATATCCGTATCCCGGCAGTCTTGCTGGAGGCTTTGTTGTAGCATATATGGATTTGGTAGTAAAATGGACTATTGATACAGTAAATCCTCCAGCAGTTCTTTCTCTTAATGTTCTTAATGCTGGAAGAACAACTCCTCAGCAACCTTGGGTTATTAATAATCCGGGCGTTCAAGCCCAGCCTCCTACTGTAGGCGAGACACCAAGTTATGTAAATGGTCTTGGAAGTTTTAGTGTAAATCTTCAGACACAACCAGCAACGGCGGGTCAAGCAAATCCGAATGCTCTGGTTTCAGTTCCTACCGTAAATGATGAAGTTGAAGGATATATAACCATTACGCAGAGCATATCTTCATATCTTCGTTTTACTAACTATACTGGCTCATTCCAGAACCAGTTGGGGTATATAACATTACTACCTACATTTACTATGGCTGGTTCGGCAGTGCCCGGCACTATCCCATCTTGCTCTGTCGTTTATAACAACTTTTACCCCATCGGCTGAGTTTTTTTATCCGCAACTAATATATAAGAATGAGCACGAGTGCCCTACAGAGTTCTTGGCTTAACTCACGCTCTACTGGCGGTGGAACTCCCGGAACTGGAACATTCACGAATGTAAGTGCTTCCGATGGTTGCTTATCTTCAGACCCCGCTGGTCCAACAACAAACATCACCCTTGACCCTACAAAGGCGGTAGTCGCATTTAGTGCTGGTGGAACAGACAATCTTACTGGAACTCTTACTCTTACGGTTAGCAATGACAACACTGGAGGTGCTGGACTTTCTATTATTGGGACAAAGACATCAACTACTGCTTCAGCAATCGCACTCAACTTGAACCAGTCAATCCCTACAAACGCAGTCGGCAGTCTAACGGCTACGGGTATTACGAACCCCGCTACGGGAGCGGTTGAACTTGCGTCTGGTGATGGTGCTATTCTCTTCACTGGTGCTGGTGGTCTCAATAGCACACTCACGATGAATATGGCTCCGGATTTTGCGGTAAGTGAAATCACGGCATCTGGAAACGGTCTTGGGGCTGGAAGTGTAGCGGTAAGTGGTGGTGTAAGTTTTGTTGCTGGTGATGGTATTTCTTTTGATGCTACTGCTTCAACGGCTGGAGTTGGGGGTGTTATTACTTGGAAGACAACGGCATCTGGTGGAGTATTGGCTTCCGGCAAGGGGAACATTCCAGCCTCTGGTTCTGCTTCTTCAGCCATTGATACGGGTATTACTCTAACAAATCCCATTATAGTTCTAACTTGGGCTCCAGACAGTTCCGCAACAACTCCTCAAGTGCTTCCCGCAGTCCAACTTGCGGTGAATGCCGTTGATTGGGCTACGGCTGGTGCTTCCACATTTACGGCAAAGACCTCTGGTGCGATTGGTGGAACGGTTGGTGGTTGTGATTTCTATTGGGCTCTTCTTGCGAACCCCGCATAATCCCGATGTTTTAAAAACTTTTAACTACGGCATAAAATCTTCCCAGAGATTTTATCTCGCAGTATAATATATAAGAATGCCCGTTGTGAGACCCAGTGTTCCCGCATCAGCAAGTCGTCAGATGTCCTACGCTCCCGGTGTCGGCACTCCCACACCCAACCCTCTCAGTAAGCCTATGACCTACCGTGGCTACTACACTAACACAGCCCAGTATGGCGAGGGCGATGTGGTTTTTATCCAGAACGCAGACCCAGATGAGCCTTTCGTCTATGTCTGCTTAGTGTTTGTAGACCAGCCCGGCACTCAGCCTCCCCAGAATAACCTTACTTTCTGGCAACCCTTAGTGCCTCTTTCTAACGGTGTTGCTGAACTCAATGGTGCTACTGGCGTGGTTTCTCTTGCTTCTTCTGACAACTCCCTTACAATCACTTCAGACGGTCAGACAATAGACCTCAAAGTTCCCGATGTCTATACCTCTCTACTCTGGGAAGGTCAGACTGCTCCCGCTATCGGCAACACAACTCTTGCCTCCTTTGATGGTTCAATCCAGTTTAGCGGTGATGGTGGCTCTGGAAGCACTTGCTATATGACGGCTCGTCAGTTGGGCGTTCAGTCTGTGCTTGATGCTGGTATTACTGCTGACTATATTCCCGTCAGTTCTTCAGCCCCTAACCGTGCTCCCGCAACCCCTATCGCTTTCTGGACTAACAACTCTGGTCGTGCTGGTTTCAGCACTAACTGGCTATCGGTTGCTCCCGTTGCTCCTCTGGTTCAGAACTTCACACTCCTTCCCGGCTCTGTGTATCTCCTCTCTGGTCTCCTCAATGTAGTCACTACGGTATGCGGTGAGGGTATGTTTGCGAATGTGGCTCTTCGTATTAAGGGTGTAGCAGATGAGAGTGATGACCTAACTCTACCCGGTTGCCCCTCAGTGTATCAGATTGTAGATGCTCCCGCTCCAGTTGAGGGCAAGTCTCCTTACATTGGCGACTTCTATGTGCCCGTCAATCTGGTCTTTACTTGCCCTTCTACTGTTCCCGTTGCTGGTGTAAATCTTGGCTTTGATGGCTATTCTGAGGCTACTGTTGAGGGAGGCACTCTAACGATGACGCTCCAGTGGATAGACAGTTTCAGCATTATTGAGTTATATGCTGGTCTTGACGCTGGTGCTCCGGCGATGGCTCGTTCTGCTCCTCTTGCCCGTGCTCCCAGCAAGGCTGACGCAAAGAGGGCTCTTGCCGTTGCTCCTCCTATGATGCCCGTCTCTGCTCTCAAGGCGAAGGCATCTGCGAAGAAGGCTTCCGCTAAGAAATAAACTAAGTGATTAATATATGGAACATATTGCTACTATTAAGCATACCCTAACAACTCCTATAAAGAATGTGTTAGGGACTGCTCCTATACTTCCTCTGAGCCAGAAGCAACTGGAACATAAACGCACATATAGCGGAACTTTCGGTATTCCTATGTATATCACCACAGTATCTTCAAAGCAAGATTGTTCGGTGAAAAAGGATTTGACCGCCAATCCCCCTTTATGCGTTGGTGCGAATGTTGGAATGTCCTCTGCTTTGCGTCCGCAGTCCCCTTCGGAACTTTACCATACTCTTCTTGATGAGAATAAATGATGTGGTCTCCATATGAAACCCTACCGAAGGGCACGAGCCTCCCATTTCTATCTGGAATAGCAAGTTTGTGAATACCGTCCGAAGCAAACCCAAGCAGTTTATGAGGATAATGATGTTTCTTGGCTCTACGCCGTGCCTCTTCAAGGTAGGTCGTAGGTTCAATACCAACCTTTTTTAACTGATTATGGAACTTTGAAGGCGGGTCAGAGCGGGTCGCCGAAACCGCAAAGGGGTCTTTAGCCTTTGAACCTCCCTCAAACTGCTTCAGATTATGAGCGTCCAGAGCATCTTCTGCCGTCTTTCCATAGTCCAATATAGTTCCCACATATGGGATTTTCTTAATAAGCCAAGAAGTCCAAGAGTTGTCTTTTTGTCTTGTATCTGGTCTTACTTCTGGTTTCTGTGAGAGCATACGACCCATAGTATTATAAAGCGGGTCTCCGGCGTGATATATTCTTTCGTTTTTAGAGTTTGTATTGTTGAACTCTTTTGTCTGAACTGCTGGATTATAAGAAAGTCCTCTGCTAATAATACCATCTTCTAAAAACAAATCTAATAGTGCTCCTCCTAATGAGTGTGCTACGCCATAGTATTCATAGTTAGGATATGCTTGTCTAATCATTCTGATTGTATTAGCATCTGTCATATATCTTGAACCGCTACGCAATCCATTAAAAGGTATTCTACTGTTATTATCAGTCCAATCAGCACTATCCTTAGAGCCTCTTATGGCTACAATGATTGTATTACCGTTCATATAGAACTTTAGCGTAGGAGTATGATAGAACAATCTATTAACGCCAATAGCATTCTGGAGGTCTTTTCCCTCTTTGTATGCTTGACGAGCCATTTGCTGGAGAACTGACTTGGGTGGGACAACACCCCCTTTTAGTTTCCCAGAGCCAGAAGGTCTTTTAACATCTTGTGGAAACATACCATTATCCCTCTTGAACCTTGCTTTTGCTCTGTCTAAGTCTGCTCTTTCACGAGCATAACTATCACTCTGCTCTTTGATTTCTCTATTTTCCTTATCAAGAATACCTCTTAATCTGGCTTCTTTGGCTCTATACTCTTTATAGGCTTTTACATTTGCGTCCTTTGCTTCACTCAGAGCCATATATTCATCATAATCTGCTTCCCTTCCTCTGAAGTCTAAGTCTTTTCCATTTGCTGAGGTAGGTGTCCTCTTTTCTATCTCGTCCATAGCCCTATGAATATCATCTTGTCTTTCCGAACCTTCTCTATTGATTGCTTTGAGTTCAGCATCAAAAGCAGTAGCATCAGCCCTAAGTTTCCTATGTTTTTCTACCAAAGAAACCCTTATTGCTTCTAATCTCTCATCTGCTTCTACTAAAGGTCTTGCTTTTTCCCATAGTGCTCTCTCAAGAGCCTCTCTTTCTTTAGCATTCTTCTCTTGTTCTCCAGCCAGTAAAGCCTCAAACTCAGCATCTTCTTCTGCCTTAGATTTCTTAGGTTTCTTCTTGGCTGGTGGAGGTGGAGGAGGTGGTGGAGGTGGAGGTGGTGGAGGAGGTGCTGAAGCCCCAGCCTCTTCCTCTTCCTCTTCCTCATCATCTTCGTCGTCATCTTCTTCCTCTTCTCCCTCCACTTCTTGACTTCTTCTTTTTTCTCCTTGCCTTCTCACATCTAATCCAGACATTCCCATACTTCCAACACTATCAAGACTTGCTGGTGCTTCTGGAGGAGGTGGAGGAGGTGGTGCGGGAGGGACATATCCAATACCTCTCCAAGTATCTTTCATTTTTGCTCCAGCATCTCTCATTATCTTATCAACTTCTGCTTCAGACTTAGCATCAAGAATAGCAGAGATTAAATCTCTTCTATCGGCATCTAACAATACATCTCTTCTTCCCTTAGCAACCTCACTTAGAACATCATAAGTATTTCCGAACTTTGCTGGAGTTAAGAACCATCTTTCACGAGCATACAAAGCAAGACCATAACCTAATCCCAGATTAGCATTGTTTTTTCTCTTGTATCTTGCTCTTTTCGCCCATTCCTCAAGAGCACCTATTCCACCTTCCATAGCCTCATATAGTTCTGGATATTCATCGGGAAAGCGACCTCTATCAACCTTTCTTTCATTATCATCGTGTCTGAGAGTATTAAAAAACTGAACTAATCCGGCTGGAAGAACAAAGTTATTATCCAATCTCTGAGCCATTAGTCTTTGAGAGGTAGTAGCACCGCCTTCATATCTTTTCTCATCTGTAGGGGGGTCTGTAAGAATAGGCTCCATTTGGAGCATTTCAATAGCCTCTCTGAATAAATCAACCTCATCATTCAACTCATCATCTTCGGCATTAGGAATGTTTTGAAGAGCAATATCAGCATCAGCCATTAACTCTTCATTATCTACCAGATGAGTTTTGATGATATTCCAGCCCTTTATTAATAGTTCCCTACATTTAGCATCACTTGTCTTTTCATTATTCATCTTTTTCAAAAGTCCTTGTAGTGATGGAATACGGCTAATAGGAAACCCATATCCTTTCATTCTACACATAACATACAAAAAAATATACTTGTATTATGCCCTATGCCCCTTTGCGGTTTGGGCGACCCGGTCTGACCCCGCTTATGGAGGAGGGTGTTTCTTGGAGAGCATACCACACCAGTATCTTCCAGCACCGCATTCTACTTCTGAGTATGCTTCCAGCATTTCATTATACCTTGAAGTCTTGAATGCGTGGCTCTCCTTCTTAATCATAACCCCGCAGAGCATCATTGAAGTCTTGAACTTATCTGGGCTGATTTTGTGATTTGTCATCTCTTCGTATTGAGCCCTTAGCCGGGAACTCTCAATCTGAAACCGACGGTCTTGTGCGTCCTTGTTCGTATGGTAGTTCGTCTCCAGCCAACCCTTGACGGGGTTATTTTCGTCCATATACTCTTGAGAAGCCTCTTTGACCCAATCGGGGGCAACCAGTCCATTAGCCTTTGTGTGCTTGAAGCACTCAATGAGGATATGGAAGAAGGCATCACGCCAATCATTATCCTTTGAAATCTTATCTTTCAGAGAAACATTTATTGCCTTATGATGAGGTTCAGTAGGGTCTTCCTTGAAGTTGAATGGGAAGTTCAAGACCTCAATGCGTCTTTGAGCACCACCATCTGCCCTATTCATCTTGGGAATGGCGTTGGTCTGAATGAAGAGCCCAAACTGAGGGCGGAATGTGATTGTGGAGCGATACATATCACGAGCCGTGATTTCATCGCCACCAGACAACTCCTTAACCACGCCAACTTGGAGTTTGTCATCTGCTTCTGGCTCTGAGGCTTGGACGAAGCGTTTGCCTTTGGATTTGGCGATTGGAGGATTAGGAGCATCTTTCTTATCTTGAACCTTTGTGAGGCAAGAGTGAGGAATGGGGTGATAGTAATCACCGAATGTTCTTTTTACAATCTCTGAAAGCAGACCCTTTCCATTACCTCCAGAGCCAGTCCAGATGTAGAACTTCTCATATTTGCGTTGCCCGTGAAGGCAGAGGGCAATCGTGCGGAGCATATAGAAGGTTCTTTCACCAAGACCATCATTAGCATCAATCTCTTCTTGAGTTTCAAAGATGCTTCGGAGCATCTCCACCAGTTCATCTCTGGCTTGTTGATTATGATTACCGGCTGGATAAGCGTAGCCAGTGTTTAGACAGATGTAGTCCTCTGGACGAATGAAGCGGACTTCATCTTTATCCAAGTCATAAACCATATCCGTAAATGCGAACAGATGACGGTTTTCGTCCATCTTGGTATGGAGTTCATCATCATTATACATAGAGGGCAAGAAGGCAATCACGCCATCGCAGAAGGTCTTGTTCCCAATAGCACCGGCGAAAGACTTGAGAGCCTTCCAACGAGCCATCTGGAACTTTGCTTTCTCTTCGTCCCGTTCAGTGAGGTCAATCTGATTTTGGTGCTCGTGAATGATTTTCTTGAAGGAAGCCCAGATGTCCGAAAGTAAGCCAGAGGGCTTCTGGTCGTAGTGCTTCCAGATGTTGTTCGGCATTAGTTGAAACCAGCCCAACTTCTCTGAATGGGTGTAAGCATCTGGCTTGAGGTTGTAGAAGAACCGAGCCGTCTCTGCGTGATTAGCATTCTTTACAAGAACCCAGAAGTCCTTGCGGTCTTTCATTAGTTCCAAATAACTATCTGGGTCATCTTCCCCAAGCCACTTCCAGAGGAGGGCTTGGTTCATATTGGAACGGCGGAAGCCCTTCCACTTCTGCTTTATCCAAGCGGGAGAAGTGCTTTCTTTGTAGTGCTTGGACTTCTTAGAAAGTTCAAGGAACTCGTTGAAACTGAAACCTTCGTTGAAGAGCACGAAGCCAATCCGTATCCAATCTGGGTAGTAGTCCCAATGGAACTGACCTACATTTTCCAGAACATCTAAGATGAGTTGCTTATTATTTACGGCATCTTCTGACGGGTCGCCAGTAGTTATCGTAATAGCCATATCAACATCATCTTCTTCCTCTGGCTGGTTAATAATGATGTTCTCTTTGGGAGCGTCCAACTTGAAGATGCTTACCGGCTCTGGAAGCAGAGGGCAGTCTGGAGGAATGAAGGTAATGAGTTGGTCGGTGTCTGAACCGATGACAATCTTATTAGGGCGGTTCTGGACTGGCTTGGATTGTCCCGCCATACGCATCTTGCGTTGCCCGTCGTTATAAACGGAGAAGTCAATGATGAGATGTGCTCCCTTCTTGAGTTCCTCTTTGTGCTTGGCGGTCTTCTTAAGAATGCCCTTGGTAGGGATTATCTGACCGAGAACCTCGTTCAGCATCTTAACAACCTCAAACTCTACGAAAGTCCTAATCCACGCTTTCTTACCGCAGAGGTTCTTCCAAGTGATGCGGTAGGAAAGCACATTGCTTGTGTCTCCCTTATCATCAACGCATTTGTATTTGGAGGCTTCCATAAGGGCACAGTCGTTCTTGACGCAGAACTCTTTGAGAGCAGAGAGAACTTGGGAGTTCTTTTCTTGGAACTGCTTCTCAGTCGTTTCAGACGGCATCTCACCGTCCAAATCAACATATGCCCTATTGAGAAACCTTGTCGGTTCTTCTTGGGTAGGCATAGTGCGTTCGTAGCACTCCTTATGAGTAGCAAGGTAGGACTTGACTTTGCTGAGTGCGACATTTGTGAAAGACCTATCAGAAGAGTTCAATCCACTTGTAATCGCAATCGTAGGTTCTGGAGGGGGTTGAGCCGGGTCGCCCAAACCGCAAACTGTCGCCGGGTTGTTTTCCATCTCTGAAGAGGTCGGGGCTTTTAATGCCGACCCTTTGAACGCACAACCAGAGCACAAGCCAGTCTTGTCATCACCAATATTACCACAAGCACAAGTCCGCAGAGGAGGAGGAGCAGAAGACCGAGAACCACGAGCACCTTTCACCGCCATTATGCCCGGCATTGGGGGAAAAATATTTTTCATTTTTTTACGCCCCGTGCCGAAAAAATCAACAGCGATACAGCGATGACAGCGTTTCGCTGTCTGGGATTTTCGGTGGCGTGGGTAAAAAAATGAAATATATTTTTCCCCCAATGGAGGGTCATAGTGGTAGAATGCCCGTCTTGTGTGCTCCGTGTGATGTGCTTTCTGTGGAAGAGTGTCTGAAGTTGCGTAAGGCTTTGATTGCGACGGGTAGGTTTGCGAATGAAGAGCAAGGTTTGACGATTGACCGTATTCGTAGGTATGCCTACAAGATGTCTGAATATGAAAGCAGATTGTGGGAAGACGAAATCCAGATAATGTGCCCCGAGCCCTTCTGCTGGTATATTAATACGCTACGATATGCGAAAGACCAGAAGTGGAAGACTTCGGAGATTGAGGCATTCCATATGAGCGGTGAAGATGAAGGAAAGGTCTTTGATAAGTTTGATTGGAGGAAGGTCTGGGTTTCATATGATGGCTCTCACGATGACCTTGTGATTGTGGATTATGTGGGTCTGGACGAAGCCCTCAAGGAGGCAGATGATGGTTGGGAGTGGGTGGTGATTGAAGCCTTTGTCAAGCATATTCAACGGACTAATAAGAAGAAGAAGGCAGAGGGGAAGTTGAAGAAGGTTGTGAAGAGGGTCGTGGCTAAAGAGCCAGAAGAGGCAAAGCCGTTCATTGAAGACCCAGACATTCCTCAAGCATTCTTAGACCATTGCGAATATGAGGAGGAGATTAAGCGGGGCAAGTAAAAAAGCGGGTCAAGGCGGGTCAAAGCAACCGCAGATGAACGCCATATACTATTTATTTTTTAATGCTTCCACTCCCTTCTACATACGGCACATTTTGGCTGAGGTTGTGCCTTTAATGATGTTAAACAAGTCTTACAGTAGTAATGACCGCAGTTTGTAATCTCAAGACTTTTATCTCCATTCTCCTCTGGACTAATCATATCTAAACATATAGGACAATCCCAAGTCTTTCTGACTTCCTTAGCCATATTCTTAATCTCTTCCACAATATGGGTAGGAAGATTAGCATCGGTAGTAGCAACGGCAATAAGACTTCTGTAGTGAGTATGGTCGGCAACCAATCTGCGTCTGCTAACTTGGAAGTATTGAGCCCAAGCGAAAGCGGTCTGCTTCTTAGAGTAAGCCAACTGTCTCTGGAGAGTGGGAACATCAGCCATTATACCCGCCACCACCGGAAAAAATCCTTTCATTTTTTTTGGGAGGATATGGAAAATGACAGCGAAACAGCGAAACGCTGTGGGAACTTTCGGAATGGGCGATAAAAAAATGAAAGGATTTTTTGGGGGAAGGGGAGGCATA
>Ga0114975_10002427_pt1 | contig 12745 bp, 16 predicted proteins | sample S_130626_EF_Meta_FD_87031 | JGI IMG/M metagenome (GOLD analysis project Ga0114975, IMG submission 87031) | Freshwater microbial communities from Lake Simoncouche, Canada to study carbon cycling - S_130626_EF_MetaG | ecosystem: Environmental > Aquatic > Freshwater > Lake | place: Lake...
CCAGAGTATATTATTTGCTCGCATAGTATCTACTAGATATTTACAATACCTTAATAGGTCTATCATGTTATATTGAAAATATAATGCCAGTTCTTCTATGACTCGATTTTCTTGGTCTTTATTTTGGCATTGATCTAATAGAAAGTCGGCTATTTCAAAATTTTTATAGTCATCAGGCATGAACCAATTGTTTTGATTTAAATTATCAAAATCTTTAATCGATAAATTAGATTCAATCAGCGTGTGTAATTCTGGAATTCTATCAGCGTTGGCTAATCTTGCAGAATTATATTTTGAAATTTCTTTGTCGTTATCTATAAACACCAATTCTAATGTGTTTATTTTTCCTGTATATAACGATTGAAATGCTTCGTCAGTTGTTATTATTACCTGACCGTAATCATTTATTTTCACTTAGTCCGCCTTGGATAATCCTAGGTTCAAACTTAGCAGCAACTCCAATATCAAGATCATCCCAGGGAATATCTTCACCAGTTCCCGTATCCAATGTATCTGTATTCCACCAAAAATTGCCATCTAAATCTAATCCAGATTCTTCCGGATCACCTATAGTATATTGTACGTGATCGCCTATTGCACTGTCAATGGATATAAAATCTATTTGGAAATATTCATGAGTAATGGATAAAAATTTATTGTAAAGTATACACCCCACAAAAAAATCATATGGCTCTGTTGGAAATATTACTCTATTATTTCCAACATTAGATAATGCGTCAGCTAAATCGCTGCCCTTCCAGATGAATATGCTATTTTGTAATTTGATATCCACAAAACTTCTAAGTTTTCTAAATCCGGTATTAATATTAAGCTGTGTGCCAGATGATGGATCGACACTTACATTGATATTATAAGAGGTAGGCAGTACTAGATTTTCTGTAACAATAGTGCATACAAAACTAGTGGGCCAAACAAATTGTGTGAGATTAGTCGACATTGATTAAATTATCTAAATCTTTGTTTTTCTTGGTTAGTGCAGTTTCCAAAGATTTACGTTGTCGTTCTGAAAGTTCAGTTTTATATGCATCTAGAATCATAATAATTTGCTGACCAGCAGCACCTTGACCTAAACGCATAGCAATTCCATATTTTTTAGAAAGATCTAGAATTTTGTCTTCCAAATCAGCATCTTTTATTTTTTTAATATCGCCCAATAACGGATGGTACATTATCCAGTTACTTTCATTATGTAGCAAAGTGCATAGTATGGTGGAAGATTTAAACCTGCACCTGAAGGAACAGTAGTTTGCCCAGTAACTTCTCCAACACTAACTCCAGTTTCTGCTTTTTCAGTATATTGATTTCCACCACCACCAGTACCTTTATTTGACGGTGGTCCAGCGCCATCAGCACCAGGGAATGTTTGGAATGTGTGTTGATGTCCTTTATCTCCAGCCGCACCTGGTTCTATTATTACGTGAGCATGTTCCAACAATACAGCATTGGCACTACCACCAGTTGCAGCAACCGCATATGTACTTCCTGCACCTATAATAAATCTATCTTGTAGGTTAGGTGTATTATTATTCCCATCACATAATAACCACCCTAATGGTATTGCTGATTTTGCTCCGCTCCACATAAGAATTACACCATATGGTAATACTTGATGTACAAAATTTGTATTGGCTAACTTTGTACTTCTATCAGATGATGTAGTTGCAGCCGTTACAGTATCAATGGCAAATGTATTGACTGCGCCTAAATTAGGATCTGCAAAGGTTACTTCTAACCTATTAGCATTGGCGTAGATTCCACCTGTAAATGTGTTTGCTGCACCTGTGGTAGTATTTGCTGCTGATGCAGACATATATGCAACTGTTGGAAATGCCGATGCTTCACCCCAGGTTCCAAATGTTGGATTTTTAAATCTTACGGTTCCAGTACCAATACCAACAGGCCACCAAGGATCTGAAGTTATGGTAGTTGTTCCAACTTGTGTTACAGTCAATTGCGTTGAAGTGGTTGGCAAATAAAATGTAGCACCTACCATTATATCTTGTGTAGATGCCACTGTAAATGTAGTGGCGGTAGTATAACCTGGATCGGAGGTAGCGCCGTAAACAATTGTAGTTTTAACAATATTAGGAAACAATGCTTGTAAACCAGCTACAGGGTGTCCACTAATGTTGCTAGTTACCAACATTGCATGATTTGATCCTGATAATGTGCTAACTCGATTTATAAGATTGGCCGACGAATCACCAGTATATTGAGTGATATAGCTATTAGCAACTTGACCACTTACACTGCTATTATCAAATATGAATTCATTTAATGATCTTACAAATACTCTATTTGAAATATCTAATGATGAATATTCACTTTGTATTTCAAAAAGATTATTTGCTCTATATAGGACATATGGATTCTGTGCTGGACCTAGAGGTAACGTTCCTGTAAACACAATATTGGTTATATTTGGGGACAATGCAACTACTGATAATTTCATTGCAGCGGCTTTACCATTTGCTGGCCAATTGATAAAACTTATATTATGTACGCCAGAAGTTAGTGTAATTTTTTGATAGCTGCCACTAGTGTAATCTATAACAACATCGCCTGATTGTGTTCCGAGATCTAACATTGAAACTGATGAATTTTTTAAATTTACATCTTGTATAGTATGTCCAAAAAACGATGTTGCTGTATTTGTAACATCTGCTGCGTATGCTATTAAGTGGCTAACATCGGTGTTTAATGTAGTTAATGCACCTGCAATATTGGTCCAGTTATTTCGAAAAGTCTGCGTAGGATTATCTTTTCCAGGATTTGGAAATGTTGTATTAATATTGCTAATATAATTGGTTACTGTAATTGACACCGTTGAGCTCCGTTATTTTAATATTTACGCCTAGTCTAAGTTAGTTCAATTTTTTCTTAATCTTGGCAAGCTCAGTTCCTAACTCTTTAATGGCTTCAATTAATAACGGAACTAATTTTTCGTACCTAACCCCTAGATATCCATTATCTCTCAAAGCTACAGCTTCTGGTAAAACTTCTTTTACTTGTTGAGCAATCACACCGGGCTCTCTGACAGTTAAATCTTTGCCTTCTGCTAGTGAATTCCAATTAAAAGTAATACCATTTAATGACATTGTTTTTGCCAATGCATCAGTAATAGGCTCAACCTGAGTTTTAAGCCTTTCGTCCGAACTGTAAAATGCTGTTACATCCCCAGTGGCATTTATTCCACCATTAACATATAGATTGGTACCGTCCCAAGTTAAATTTAAGCTACCAGCAGCAGCATTATTGCTGTTGTATATAATAGTAGTGTTGCTACCTGCAATTGGCCCAGTAGGACCACCTGGTCCAGATGGCCCAGTGGGACCGCCCGGTCCGGTGGGTCCTGGTAGTCCTTGTGGTCCGCTTGCTCCTGGAGGACCAGTTGGCCCTGCAATTGAACTGCGACTACCATCAAATCCTCTCGGACCACTCGGACCACTTGGGCCGGGTATTGTACTTCCGGGTCCAGTTGGTCCAGTTGGCCCAGATGGCCCAGATGCTCCCGGTAGTCCACTTGGACCACTTGGACCAGTGGGTCCTGGCACTATACTTTCAGGTCCTGTTGGTCCACTTGGGCCACTTGGGCCATTAGGCCCGGTCGGGCCTATTGATCCATCATATCCTGTACTACCATAAAATCCCACAGGACCTTGCGGTCCACTTGGTCCGTTGAATCCACTTGGACCGCTTGGTCCCAATGGACCGCTTGGCCCGCTGGGGCCACGTGGTCCTGATGGTCCTGTCGGACCTGGGACACCTGGTAATCCTCGAACTGTACTAGCTGACCCGTCGTATCCTCTACTGCCATAAAATCCAACGGATCCTTGTGGTCCAGTTGGCCCAGATGGACCAGATGCTCCTGCTGGGCCGCTTGGTCCTGTAGCACCAACATTTCCTGGTAGTCCTTGCGGGCCTGTGGGACCAATTGACCCATAAAATCCAATAAATCCCCGACTGCCTGCATAACCGGCAGATCCCCAATATCCCTGAGGGCCAGCGGTACTACTTGCATATCCTTGCGGGCCTCTTGGTCCTTGCGGTCCAGTGGGCCCGGCTACCGTACTTGCTGATCCATCATATCCTTTACCTGCATATACACCAGGTGGACCAGTTGGTCCAGTTGGACCGCTAGCTCCTCTTGCACCTTGTGGTCCAGATATAGTACTAGCTGGCCCAGTAGGCCCGCCTGGATCACCCTTTGGTCCAACACTTCCAGTAAACCCCCGTTGTCCTTGCGGACCGCTTGGTCCAGGAAATCCTTGCGGACCGCTTGGTCCAGGAATTCCTTGTGTGTTAAGTAAATCTATTGCTTGAGCAACAGTAATAGTTTCGTTAACACCCATATCTTGAACTATAAACCGGGTGTTTCCACTCGAGGGACTTGTTAATTGCGGCAATGAAGTTAAATCGGGTCTAGTTGTCATATTAATATTTAGTTTGATTTTTTAAATGGAAAATCGTCAACTCCTGTTGTTAATTTAAACGAATCCCATCCGATATACTTTTTCGATTAATTAATAGATATTTAGCGGTTCTTCCTTTAAGGGCAACGGGCACTACATTTGGTCCAACTGTGTTGGGTAATTCAGGAGTGGCATTTTCTTCTATTATAATCCTATCAATTTCAAAATTAAACTTTTTAAAATCAAATTCAGATCTTCTTATTCGATTGGCAATTTTAATTCCATATCCAGGTAGAGCATAGCATAAAACAGCAACTGGTATATAATTTGCAGGACTATAGCTAGAATTTTGCGGTGTACGCATAAACAATGGTAAATTATATTCGTTAGTTGTAATAGTTGCAGTAGTCAATTGAATTGTTTCTAACCGAGTTTTCATATTAGGTATACTTGCAGGGTAAAATGATTTACCTGAATTATCATGAATTACTAACGGAGTATTAGATGTATTACTGCTTAATGTATCTATAATATCTAAATAAACAACGTCATATATGATATCCCCGGCATCGTTCCTAGCTTCAGCTATTTTTAAATCTCCAAAATATAAATTTTTTCTATAAAAATTTAACTCTAATGCTGTTGCATAATATTTCAAATCCACTAATTGTATTCCGTATTCTAAAAACATTTTAATGTCTTTCTGAATTCCGAAATTTGAGTCAAAATATCTGTAAATTAATGAAGGATCAAAAATATAAGAATCATTAATAAAATTTTGATATAAAGTTCGATCACTACTTTTCAAAAATGGTTTTACATAAATTTGTGTAGTTGGGACTAGATTTATTATTGACACCGTTAATTTAAATGTTCTAGATATACTACTCAATCCATATACATCTCCGGCTAATACAGTGAATGTAAAATTACCAGGATTGAAATCTGCCCGGCCAATAATAGTACCATCTTGCGCTAGTTCTAATCCATTCGGCAATGATCCGTCACTGATTTGGTATTTGATATTAAAATTTCCTGAAAGTTCCCGAGCTTTAACATACAGTTCGCTAACAACGTTAGCATCAATATTTCCCAAATCGCCATCAGTAATCCATTCAATACTGCTGAATACATTTCCAACGACCTTAAGTGTAAATGTATTAATAACTTCAATAGTGGATGTTGTTTTATAATTTAATTTTGTTGCTGCTATGGTAAAATTATAATTTTTAGTATACGCAGGCTGATAGGATATATAACCATAGATATGGCCCTTTTCACTATCTAGTGTTAACCCATTAGGTAGTCTTGTGTATTCAGTCGGACCATTAATAATTGAGTATGTTACTTCACCAACTAATGGATCTATTACGTATGTACTTACATCTAAATCTACGTTATTATCAGCTCTTACTATACCAAGATCTGAACCATTCAAAAATTTTGGAATTTGTAAATAACTGGCATTTGCACGTATGCTATCAGTACTTAAAATACTATCATTATAATTTAAGTAGACATTGTCTGCCCTAAACATATCTTCATTAATTACTGTAATATTAAAAAATCTAGTAGCTGTTAATACATTATCACTAACGGTTATACCAAATTGGTATGTTTTAGGTTGACTTACTAGTTGTACTACTACTTGATTCCCAGCAAATGTCAATATAGGATCAAATCCAAAAGCATCAAACTCCCCAGTATCGTATGATTGCGGACTTAATCCTAAACTATCAAATGTTAATTTGTCTTTGATAAATCCTGATATAATACCATTTGAGCTTAACATCAGTCCTGGGGGAAGATCTCCACTAGTTAAACTATAGTTAATAGTTGAGCCACTAAGGTCGTGAGTTCTTAATTGAAAATTAACCCATTGATTATTCAATGCATATTTTTTACCGCCTTCACCTATAGGCAGATAACCTTCTTCGGTATCCCAAACTGGTGCAGTATTGCCAGTAATATCTATCCTAAAGGTTCTATCTTTAACGCCGTTATCATCTTTAGCCCTTACACAAAATGTATTTGATATATCATACAATACATTATTTACAGTACCATATATTGTACCTGTATTACTAAATGATAACCCTAATGGTAAACTCCCAGTCAACAAGGAAAACGTAATATTAGACCCGGTAGCAACAACTGCCACTGATGTACTAACAGCCGCAGTGGCAGTAAATAAAAATCCTGCAGGGGTAGTCCATTTAACCATAATATTTTAATACAGTGCGTTCCAGGTTGACCCATTATAAAAAACGGGGTATGCACTGCCAGATCCTTTAGATGCCGGATCCCATGTAACTCTATCTGCTACCGCAAACATCCCAACGACTGGACTAACCGGAGCACCGGTTGACACCGCTAGTTTTAATATTTTATTGTTACCACTTAAATTATTTAAATCTGCTTGGAATAATGCTTGTGTTGCAGCAAAATCGGCAATTGTGGTGTTAAAATTTTCTACGGTTGATACTTGGTTTGCCACATAGGTAGAAGAGTTAACAACTGATTGAACTGTTGATACATCATAATAAACTTCTGAAAAGTTAGTGTTAATTTTATCAAATGCATCCCGGATGCTATCTCCGGTGCCGTCGTTGGGTTGACCCCCGAGATTAACGAGTAATTGAGCCATTTTAGTCCTCTATAGATACTTATAGAGGTATTTACCTAAAATGTTTGGTAAACTAGTGCAATGTGTGATTGCCTAATTCGTTGATATCCGTAATTCCAAACATTTTTAGTATGACTTTTACTTTTTTTGGAACATCTTCCATTAGATTTTCTGGCATCATAAAGTATTTTAAATCGCCATCTTCATCAAGGATAAAGCTAAATTCATTATCTGAGTAGCCATCGACCTCGTCAATTTCTACATCTGTCGTCTCAATATTGTTAGACATCTGCTATCCTTTGAGTTTTCTGCATTGACGGGTATCGTTTTCTGCATGTTAATATTTAGTGATGCTTAAATAAGTATATACTTTTATAAAGGAAACCGATCATGTTCAAAAAGATCAAAGAGTTTTTTGTGGGGAAACCACAAGTTGATGTAGTTGCGCCTGGTGTTGCACCATACAAATTACCCGAGCCAGTAATTATTACTATGCCTCCAGTTGCAGCACCTGCTGTTATTGAAGTAATTGTTCCTGAAACGACAGTTGCCTCAGTAGTTGTAGAAACACCCGCTCCTGAAAAGAAAGCACGTAAGCCACGTGTTCCTAAGGCAGCACCTGTAGCTGAAGAAAAAGCCCCAGCAAAAGCTAAGGCTCCTAAAGTTACAAAATCAAAGAAGGTTTAATTCTTTAGCCTGCTTGTGTAATGCAAAGCTGGCTAAATTTTTGCCTTTAGATTCGCACATAATGTCGAATCGATCTAGAAAACTCAGCGCCCATTCGTTTACTGGTTTATTCCAATAAAAATTAGAATGGGCTCTGAGCTTTTGTTTTTTGTGACCTGATTCTAATAATGCAGAATGATCCGGCATTACATCAGTGTTGTGACCAACCAAATAATCCTCTCGACTAAGAGAATAATGAAGTGTAGGGCGCAGACCACGCCAACTGTCCACCACACGATTAACGCGACCATCCACCGGTGTGATATATTCACCTTCTCTAATCCAATTATGATGAATGTCGAGCACAATAGGAACGATATCGCTAATAGTAAGGCAATCATCTAGTCCCCAGGCGTTTTCTTCGTTTTCGATTGTGATACAATTGCGGGCTTCGGGGCTAAGACGGGCATATGCTCGTCGTATGCCATCAGGGCCTTCTTTACCTGATATGTGGACGTTGATTTTGAGATCTTGGAATGTTTTGCCAAAACCCATCCAACGGGCAATATCGGTGTGATACTCAAACTCATCTATGCTCCTATCAACAATCCCGGGATTAATACTAGCAAGAACAGTAAACTGGCCAGGATGAAAAGAAAGACGTGTATTGCTCCTACGAGCACTATCGCCAATAGTGAGAAAATAGCGCTCGCAATAGTTGCGAACATCGAGCCGACGCCAAAAATAACTCCAATCAGCGTGGGTATAAACAGGCAGCAAATCGCTACTAAGGCGAACCATCCTAAGATTTTCTTCAAGTTGTCCTACTCTTTCTACTAGTAATCTAGTACTTTCAATATTACTTACCATGATATCCCAGAGTTTTTGCTCTGCAACATCTTTGCTCTGTCTATTTAACCATGAAACAGTAGTACCACCTGTATTATATTTTTTAGCATCGTCCTTGGAATCTATTCCATTAACCTGTGTTGCATTATCGATCCATTTACAGGCAAAACCGATTCGTTTAGTCATTTAACACTTTCTTCATTTATAATTAGATATTGCCAATTTTAATGCAGTTTCTACATCTTGTATGGGGAATACAGATTGTAACTTATCTGCATTTAAAATACAATTACTTCTTGCTGCAACTACTGCGTTGATAAATTCTTCTTCTGTAAAGAATTCTTTTTCAATGCCCATCATGCTGACTATTTTTTTGGCATTGCTTGATCCGGGATTAGACAGATTGTATATACCTTTAGGAATATGTCCTACGGCACATTCTACTGAAAATTTAGCAACATCGGGCATGTAACTTAGGCTATTATCATAGCTCATCAACTTTTTATAGTTTCTCATTTTAGTTAAAAAGTTTTTAGGATGTGCTTTGTCACCAAATGGCATACGAATGCGTAACAGATAACTTTTATGTAAAAACGGTTCTAAAAGTTTTTGACCTAATGCTTTAGATCCACTATAAAAACTTCCGTTATTAAAATCAAAGTTTGGTTCGTCTTCTTCAGTAAAATCTTTTTCGTAACCTGTATAAATGCAACCACTACTAATGTGAACAATTGGAATATTAGGATTACTCAATTCAAGTTGAACTGGCCATATTACATTACCGTTAATTGTTTCTTGTTTGTATATTTCACAAGCATCTACATTTGGACTGCCGGTATAGCCAGCAGCATTAATAATTACTTGAGTATCTTTATCTATAGCATCATTATGTGTAATCCAGTGATGCGTTATTTTTTGATTATCAAGTTCTTGAGAAATATATTCTCCTACATAACCGTGTCCGATGAGAGTGATCATATTAATCTTTATATTAAATTTTTGATAGAGTCCAGGAGCCGTTGTCGCCTTCTTTCCAGTCTAGCGTATCGCCCTCTTTCCATCCTTGTGAATCTAGCAGTTCTTGGGGCAATGGCATAACAAGATCGCCACTGCCATCCTCTGCTTCTTCTAATGTAACTGTCCAACTTGTTGCGGTAGTTGTCATTGTTTATTCCTAATCATATTAATAACTGCTAGTGCTTCTGCAAAATTACAAATTGGCAACTCAATAGGTTCCCAATTGTAATAGTATTGTTGCCATTGAATAGTATATTTCATGTTATTATTTTACGCGATATTACGGAAATAGTCAATCGTTTTGATAAGGCCTTGTTCTAAATTAATTTTTGGTTCCCAATTGAGCATGGCTTTTGCTTCTGTAATATCGGGCCTACGTTGTTTTGGATCATCTTGTGGTAATGGCATTTGGAGAATTTGACTTTTGCTTCCAGTCAATTCGATTACCTTATGCGCCAATTCCCACATGGTAAACTCGCCCGGGTTGCCAATATTAACAGGTCCAATATACATGTCATCGTCATGATTCATCATTGCCTGCATAGCATCCAATAAATCATCAACATAGCAGAAACTACGAGTTTGTTGTCCTGAACCATATATGGTAATGTCTTTGCCTTGCAATGCTTGTACAATGAAATTACTAACAACTCTACCATCATTTTCCGCCATTCTTGGGCCATATGTGTTAAAAATACGTACAATTTTAGCAGTAACTTCATGAACACGGTAGTAATCCATAAACAATGTTTCAGCAGCACGTTTGCCTTCATCATAGCAACTACGTATACCAATTGGATTTACATTACCCCAATATTCTTCATGTTGTGGATGAACATGTGGATCTCCATATACTTCGCTAGTACTGGCCTGTAAGATTTTGGCACCTGTACGTTTGGCAAGACCTAGTAAATTGTAACTTCCAATTATACTAGTTTTCATAGTTTGAATTGGATCCCATTGGTAGTAGTAAGGACTTGCCGGACACGCAAGATTATAAATCTCATCTACCTCAACATATAGTGGAAAACAAACGTCTTGACGCATAACTTCAAAATTTTTGTAATCTAACAGTTGTTCGATATTCTTTTTGCTGCCGGTAAAATAATTATCTACACACAGAACATGATGCCCGTCTTTGACTAATCTGTCACATAGGTGGCTACCTAAAAATCCAGCACCACCAGTTACTAATATTTTTTTCATAAGGGTATATAAATGTTAGACCATTGTTTAAGTTTTTCAATCTTGGCTTTTTTTGCAATTTCAAGATTATCCATATCTACTATATCTAATTCTAGCATAATGTCAATCATTGCCATCATGTCACCTAATTCTTCTTCAAGATGTTCTCGATTGGTTTTAGGTTTGCCGGGTTTGACATTATTAGCGCCGAAGCGTCTAATCTTACTTACCGCTTGTATAACTTCGGCGCATTCTTCTTGGAGGATATCCAATACTTCTTTTTCTTTAACGTTCATTTTAATCCTGGAATTCGTTATCTTCACGATGTCCTACACGCATGGCCATATTGGCATCAGTTTCACGTACCTGTACTTTACAGCACCAAACACGTTCCTTCTCACCATAACTTGGCAAAAAGATTGTATTAATGTATTCATACAAGAAATCAGCAATACCTTCACAACCGGTCTTTTCAACTTCTGTAATTTTGGCAAGTTTAAGTTTGCCCAATTCGAGCAGATGTTCGCGCATGGGATCATCCTGTGCCACTAGTAGCGTATGATCAAACCAGTCTTCAAGCAAGCCCTTAAGTGGTTTTAAGCCACCAAAGTCCATACACCAGTTACGTGCATCTAATGTATCACATTCAAATTCTAAATGGAAACTTAGAGCATACCCATGAATTAGATTGCAGTGACTATCAGCACGCCATTGACGGTAAGCCACTGGACCTATCTGATTATAGGTCTTTGTTGAAATATATTTTGCCATTATGTTCTCCTATGTTATTATAGCATAGGCGGCAGAGTTTGTAAAGCGGGGGTGACGCCAAGACCGCTTGCACTGTTATTTAAGTGCTTTTATATCTTCCTTAACTTTTTCAAGTTCTTCAGCAATTTCTTCTATCATATGTATTTCTTTTTTACGACTGCATAGCGAACTCAATAACGTGTATACAAATAAACTCCAACCAAAAAACCCACCAACGAATAAAATAATTAATTGATAATGAAAATTCATAAATGCCCTCAAGTAATATATTTACTATTACTCGAGGAGTAATTCTATTACGAGTTAACGCTTTTCAACAATTTTGTCAACTAGCCCGTATGCCAATGCTTCTTCAGCACTCATAAACGTATCGCGATCCATGTCTCGTTCAAATTGCTTGTAGGTCTTACCAGCTGTATTATGTTTAACATACAACTCAGTAAGCATATGTTTCATCTGTGTAATTTCTTTGTATTGGATTTCAATATCACTTTGCATACCTCGAGCACCACCACTTGGCTGATGAATCATATGGCGACTATGTGGTAACATAAACCGTTTACCTGCTGTTCCTGCTTGTGCTAGGAAACTTCCCATACTACAGGCCTGCCCCATAACATAAGTGGCTACATCTGGTTTAACAAATTGCATAACATCATAGATAGCCATGCCACTGGTGATCACACCACCTGGACTATTGATGTAAAAGTGAATATCTTTCTCACTATCGGCACTCTCCAAATGTAGCATCTGTGCCACTACAAGATTGCTGCTGTGGTCATCAACTGGACCATTTAGGAAAACAATACGTTCATTAAGCAAACGACTAAAAATATCAAACGCACGTTCGCCTTGACCGGTCTTCTCAACCACCATTGGTACTAATTGTGAAATCATATTATTTTCCAGGTGGATTGTAGGTTTGATTATATTCAAAAGCAGCAATTCTATAATACTTACCTTCATCTTCTTTTACAAGAAAATCACCAGGTTTGAGAACCATCGGGTTACCCCATGGTGCAGTAAAACTAACTGTTTGATTTCCAGTGTATACTGCCACCATTCTAACAGAGTTGATATCAGGTTTTCTTTTTCCAGGGCCTGCTTCAATAGGATAATTTTTAATAAATTTTTGCTCGTTACCAGGACTATATTTTTCTTTACTTGGACCTGATACAACATAATCTCCTGCTGTCAC
>Ga0114975_10002429_pt1 | contig 12744 bp, 10 predicted proteins | sample S_130626_EF_Meta_FD_87031 | JGI IMG/M metagenome (GOLD analysis project Ga0114975, IMG submission 87031) | Freshwater microbial communities from Lake Simoncouche, Canada to study carbon cycling - S_130626_EF_MetaG | ecosystem: Environmental > Aquatic > Freshwater > Lake | place: Lake...
GGTTTGAAGTATTTACTACTGGATTACTATAAGGAATACCATCCACAACGATCAAAGGCTCACCACCATTAAAAGAGGAAACCCCTCTAATTTGAATACGGCTAGCCGCACCTGGAGCACCTTGTCCTGATCTGATATCAACACCCGGTACTTTACCAGCAAGACCTTTCAAAATATCTGGTTCTGATTTTTGTAAAACTGTTGTAGGATCCACTTTCGATACCGCATAACCTAATGCTTTATCAGAACGCTTAATACCCATCGCAGTTACAACTACTTCAGATAAATCAGAACCTGTAGAAGTAAGTGTAACGTTAATTACATTACTCGCACCGACAGTAATTTCCTTCGTGCTAAATCCGACACTAGAGAAAACTAATACGTTTCCTTTAGCAGCGGTAATTTTATAAATACCTGCCTCATTAGCTGCAGCTCCCTTGTTTTTGTTTGATTTAATTACAACAGATGCAGAAGGAATGGGAGTCCCTTTGTCATCTGTAACCTTACCAGATATGGTTAGGTCTTGAGACTGACCCGCAATTGCGAAAAAAAGCATCGCGACAACGAGACTAGACAAGATTTTTCTCATGTTAGTTAATTTTAAATTTAGTAACCATTATTAATGGAGCATGCAATATAATAAAGAAATGTTAAAATTAGAAAAATAATTATTCAATAATATATAAAAGTTGAAAAAATTGAAAAAGCAAAATTGATGCTTTAAATTGTCAACTTTTTATCTAAGTATTTGATTTTCAATAATAAAATCCAAGTAGTTTAGTTCCCCTTTAACTTCCCCACCAACCAATTGGTCATTTTTGATTTTTAAAAAAATCTTCCCGATACCAAATATCACTTGTGTAAGTGACTCCACTTATTTAACAGCTTTTGTAAAAAACGGGTGGATTTTCCTCAAGTAGTGCTTCTATTTTTTTTGCAGTATTGGTAACAGATAACCCGCCTAAATTAGTACAACGCAAAGTGTGATGAATTTGATCACCCACGGCCTTCATGGTTTCAATCACTTCATCAAGTGGTATCAAGTGCTCGTAATTAGACAAGGCCATATTCGCACAAGAAATAGCGTTAGTGGCCGCCATAACGTTACGACCAAGACAAGGTGCTTCCACCCTGTTCCCAATAGGATCACAAATAATGCCCAATGAATTTTGAAGCGCGAGCGAAGCTGCCGCTATGGATTGCTCCAGACTTCCGCCATTCATTTCAACAAGCGCAGCGGCTGCCATTCCACCACCTGAACCCGTTTCAGCCATACAACCACCTACCTCTGCAGCAAAAGTTGCATGTGCTGCAATAAAAACGCCAATTAATCCAGCAGATAACATTGCTTTTATGATTGCATCTTCATTTTTATGAATGCTGTCTGCAGTACCAAATACTACGCCTGGTAATCCACCACAGGAACCTGCTGTTGGGGCTGCAACAATGACACCCATTGAACTTTTCACCTCCATGATGGCTGATACATACATAATGGTTTTATTAATTACGTCGCCGCCGATTAATTGATTCGCCTCAAATGTTTCTTTAAAATGAGGGGATTGACTTCCTAAAATTCGATCCTTGTAATTAGTTCCTTTCAAACCTGTTTCAATTGCATTACGCATGATTTGAATAATCGCTTTCATTTTATCCATCACCAACACCGGGCTAATATTTCCGCGGATACTTTCATAATCAACTGCAAGCTCCCAAAGTGATTTATTTTTATCTTTATTGTATTCCATCATTTCATTACAGGTAATAAATGGAACCTTTAAGTTTTTTCGCGCCATGATCGGTAGCACTGGCTTAATACTTTTAACAAAAGTTACCGAACTCATTTGCTTTAATTCATTGCAAATATTTTCAGGAATACTATTTTGCGATTTAATTTCAATGAAAGAATGAACCCCTTGATGAAAAGTTATTTCATCAAATAAGATGGTTGCCTCTAAATAATTAATAATACTTGTAGCATCTGAACAATAAATTAAAGTTTCAAAATAATCCCCTGCCATTGAAACTTTATTCCCATCAATATTGATCACCTCAATCATACCACCTCCAGTTGAAATGGCTACTAATGTTCTTTTCTCATTATCATTGGTTAATGTTATTTGATAGGTATTGGGATGTTTTTCGGCTAATTCGCAAATTTTAATCGAATAGTTAATACCAGCTGTGGCTAAATATTGTTCCGAATCTTGCAAACGTTCATCAAAAGCTTCCCAACCTAAAAATCCACCAAATAAACCCATATCCGATCCTTGACTTTTATGGGTAGTAGCGAGTGAACCATTGGGATCAAACTCGATTAAAATATCTTTAATTTGCTCATCCATTAAATCACGACAAATTCGAGCGATACGAAGTGATGCAGCACAATGCGAACTTGAAGGACCACGCATCACTGGACCAATAACATCATTAAATATACTTGGATAATTTGTCATGGGTATTTTTAGTTTAGTTAAAGTAAATAATTTTATTTGTTTTTAATAGCACTCAAAAACATAGTGATGGAAGTGTATAAGATGATAATAAGCACCAACCATCTTAAGGTATCCAATGGCAACGATTTAATGACAAGTGCTGCAATGAGCACAGCCACTATTCCAGGAATAGCCATCCCTAATGCCGCTTTTTTATTATACGCTCCAGATTTAATAAATTTATAAGAAGCAGGTGGCATTAAAAAAGCACAGGATCCCATCATGATGGGAAAAGCAACCTGAGGCGATAAACCTAATAGATAAACCAGGGCCATACAAGGTGCATATAATCCAACACCTGCAGTCATCATGGCTCCCAAAATAAAATTAACTACTCCTGCAATCACTAATTTCCATCCATGAATGCCAATGGCTATTCCTTCACCATGTATCCAATTCATTTTATTAGCAAACATGAAACCAGCAGTAATTAATAAAGCAATACTAATCGTTAACCTTATATTTCTTTCTGAAAGTTTTCCAACAATATCAGCACCTAGTATTGCGCCCATCATTGCAGTTAAAAACATAACTACTAAAGTGATAGGCTCCACTTCAACCACTTGAATAAAAATAATTGCTTGGATTAATACCGGCAATGTATTTGCAACATTCATGGTACCTGGAATTAATTTATCAGAAGTTTGTTTGGTAAATTTCAAAAGTGCTGTTTGTGGGGCAAATGCACCAATACCCAAAACGTCAAAAAAGTTTACAACAAAACCAATGAGTCCCGTTTTAAGCCAACTTACATTTTCAAGATTGTTTCTGTTTTTAATCATATCTACCGCAAATACATAGATATATAATAAGGCAAATAAAACCAGTACTAACCATATGATATTGACCATTTGTAATTCATTTAAAATAGAAAATTGAAGGATAAAATGTTATAATTTATAATATGAGCAGGATTAGCACCTCATTATGAATTAATTCATTTAATGAAAAGTTACAAAAAATTATACAAGACTGCAAAAAATGAGCATTTGGGCTGTCCATCTATAAAATACCCTATTGTAAAACTACCTGCTCAACCTATAAATAGTGAGTGCTGCTCTTTTAATCAAATAAGGCAGTTCCTTTAAGTTAATAGTTTCTCCTGGTGCATGTGCCCCTTTACCAGATGCGCCTAAGCCATCAATACAATCTACATAGGCTGCGATGTAAGAGATATCCCCTGCGCCGCGCGATCCTGGATCGCCTGCTGTTGTCGCACCCAAACCCATATCCTTCGTAACACCACTGATAATTTCTAGTAATTTATCGTTACCCTCCGTAGGCGCCATACTTGGTATACCATCTGTATATTTAATGGTGGCTTTTGTACCTGCTAAATTATCAGCAACAATAGCGGTCATTTTTTTTCTTGCATTAATCTTTTGTTCCTCTGTTAAAAAACGGAGATCTCCGGTGACTGTTACCGCTGGTGAGATAATATTCGTTTTACCAATGGCTGTACCAGTGGATTTAGCTGGATTATAATTCATTTCAGAACCTCCAATAAATACACCGGGATTAAAAGTTAAATATTTTTCTGTACTTAATTGTACTCTAAATTCATTGACTATTCTTGCTGCTTCATAAATAGCACCATATCCAGCATTGGGTGTAAATACGCCTGAACTATGCCCTGTTTTTGCTTTTACATTTAAGGTCCAACCACTTGCACCACGACGTGCAGTGGCCACTGAATTTAATCCATTGGCGCCTTCAAAAGCAAGTGCAATATCAGTTTGCTTCGCGCTTTCAATAAAATCTGCCCTACTTATTTCGCGTGGATTAGCCGCATGTTCTTCATCGCCTGTTAAATAAGCTATAATATCAGCGTCCTTCAGTAAACCCTGCGCATGTAGTGCTTGCAAAGCAATAATCATCACAACATCTCCGCCCTTCATATCATTCACCCCTTGTCCAGTGGCAGTAGAATCATTCAACATCGTAAATGGATTAGCAGGCATATCGGGTTCAAACACAGTATCTAAATGACCAATTAAAAATAACTTTTTCCTTTTAGGGTTTTTTTTATCTGCCGCTTCATTATTAAATCCTGTGGTCGCTACCAAATGGCCTGCACGGCGCAAGGAATCAGGCATCGGGATCCACTTAGTTTTAAAGTTGGCTTTTTCAAATTCACGCGCAAAAATTTCACCCACTTTTTTTACACCAGCTATATTTAAAGTACCGCTATTAATATTGACAGATTCTTTTAACAAAGCAATCGCCCTTGGCATATTGGCATCAATATAGTCCATGACTTTCTGTTCCTCCTTGTTTAAAGCGCTATATTTATTTGTATTTTGGGCAATTAACTTTTGATTTGTTATAGCACAAATACTTAATATTAAAAGGGGCAATAGAATTACTTTTCTCATATACTTTATTTGTATTTTGATATTTGTTTATGTGTTACAATTCAGTCAATGCGTTGTTTAAAAATTTAGCTGCCATTTCAAATCGTAAGTTAATAAAAATAATTTACACTACTAAAATCAAGCAAACACGCGCCGCAATTAATTTAAAATCTAAAGTTTAAAGAAGTTTAATAAATATGGTTTGGTTTTTCACTAAAGCGATGCATTCGAAAATTCGAGGTTGTATGGAAATTCTTAATTATGACGTTGTCCCAATTAAATAACAATCATTTAATATAAGTTGAAATCAAGGGCATTATTTTAAGGGGATTTTACTCCAAGAGATATTAAATTATTGATTTATAATTAGTTAGGTAATTAATTAAAAAGAGTAACCCATTTAAAAGTAGATTTGAGAGGAATGTATACTTCAAACTGGTTGAAGATATTTTCTCCTATTTTATGCAAAAAATATTTTAGTATCTATATGAAACTTATAATCAAAATATATTAGTAAATTGGCATAATTATTTTCAAACCAAAAAAAAATAAAAAATGAAAAAGATTAAAATTTTAATTGCTTTAGCTTTTGTAAGCATTGCTGTTTTTGCACAAGAAACAACAGTAACCACTCAATTTCACAAAATTAAAGTTGGGCATTCAGTTGCTTATACTGACGCTAGTGAATTATTTATAAATAAGTTTTTTCCCTCAAATGGCGGGAAAGACGGTTTCATTGGTTATAATATTACAGGGGGGAAACATAATGGAGAAAAATTATACGCCTATGATAGAGGTAAAAGTTTTACAGATAGGGATAATTCAACTCCCCCTACTATTGACAATATAAGATGGTCTGATAATTGGAATACAACAGTTGCACCTCATGTAGAAAGTAATGAAGTGGATGTTTTAGTTTACAGGTCAGATTTATCAAATAGTAAATTTGAAGATAGAGCTGACAAAGCCCTTGTTACAGAATACACTATTAAAGGCATAGGAAATAGAAAACCATTTACAGATATTCTAAAAAGATTTCCAAAAGTATGGGATAAATTAGGTTACAAAATTGCGATTTACACCACAATAACTGGAACAGACAGAATGATGTCTGTAAGACGTTTACCAAATGGTTGGAAAGAATTAGATACTACACCAGATTTTGCTGCTGCCTATGATGAATTATATGGTAAAGGCTCATATGATAGAGATGCAATTGTTGTATCCAATTGGTGGACAAGAACTGACAGATGGATGCAAACAAAAAATACAAGATTAACTAGTAAATAAGAAAATTTACGAGTAATAAAAAGGCCCCTAAAATTATAGGGGCCTTTTTATTACTCATTATATTAACTGATTAAAAATCATAGCAAATTTTAGCTTAATAAATAGCATTAAAAGTCATTTATGACCCAACGCTTAATGCTATAGCAACGCTAAATATAAATTACTTTGTGTCATCGTAACCAAATTTTTGATTTAAAGCAAAAACGGCTTCAGCAGAAAAGTCATTATTATGAATTAAAGCTAGCTGTCCATCAATCAACCCTTTTTTAGTAGGTAACAATGTTGCGTTTTTCTCATAAATAGTATTGGCTTGATCTTGATCAGCTGCTCCAAGTTTTGCTATCGCTGCAATAACATCTTCCATTTGACGAATAACCGATAAAATTTGATTAGGAATCCATGATGTAATTGGAGTGCCTCCCGTAGCCATGGCATACTTTGTATTGGCCATTATATACTTTTGTACAAACTGCCAATGACCGTTTCTAAAATGATAGATTTCTTCTAATATGCCTAATAAATAGCAAAGTCCCGTTACATCTTTGTTTTCAACGAGTTTACCCATTAAGCCCTTTGGATGTAATGTTTTCATTGAGGTTTCAAGATCTTTAAAAAAATCCTGAACGCAGGTGGGGCGGTATAATCTAAGATCCAGTAAATATTTTGTGAGTTCATTTTCAGGGTAATAAAAAATGACGCCAGAAAAAATATCTTGCATGGGTATAATATCATCCTGTGCACCTGTTTGACCTCTAAAGGCTTTAGGCTCATCCCATACATTTTCATAAATAACCCCTTCTCCAAACAAATCGGTATTCCCTTTTACACCCATAATAAAAATTCTAAAATCATTATATCGTTGCCACCTTGAAGCCTTCCACATTTCTTTTCTTCTTTCATTCATTTGCTTCATAGTTGCCCAATTCTTTTCCAACAAATCGCCTACTGTTTGTGCTCCACCATGTAAGGCCTGAATCGTTTGCATTACAGTGCCTACTAAATTAGGGGAATACCTATTGATATCTACATGCAACATAATAAAACCAACCTCGTCTGGTTGACCCGAAAATCGGTTACACATGGTAATATTCTCCCAATTCAAATCACCAGCTTCGTTTAATTTTTGATAGTTTCCTAATGAATAGGCGTAATGATAATCTAGCCAAGCAAAAACGTTTAGTTTATCTGCTACTTTACAAAAAGGCTGTGCAATATTTGCTGGTAAAACATTTCTTGCTTTTCCATATTTGCCATCTTTTCTATATTGCTGGAAAGAAGGCTCTAATAAATAAGCAGAAGCTAAAAAACTATAGGATCTAAATAAAGCTTGTAAAACAAAAATATCCTCCTCTTTTTCAACTGCTGCTAAATGATTTTTAATCGCTAAAGTTGGCGCAACAATACCATCTTCTTTATTTAAATAGCCAAACTCATTTTCATTGATAACAACTGGCATATTGTCTAACACAGATTGTAAATCATCATAAATACTGGGTAATTTTACCATAGGCGCTTTGATTGGTAAAAATCCATGAGTAGCACTCACATTAAAAAAGCCATCTGTATAATTAGATAATATAGGCATAATAAATCGTTTAAATTAAATCTGCGATAGCCCCCAATTTATGAAAAATATGGTAAAACTTAAGCGCTAATAAATATCCAAATCAGCTCCATTTACCACCGCCCCTTGATACTTTGACCTCACCTCATCCAACAAACTTTGTAAAGTGGTACCAAATGTTAATTGATGATTGAGTATTAGTAGTTTTGGCTTCACTTCATTTGCAATGTCCGCTAATTGATATGAAGAAGTATGAAATGTTGAATGATAATCCTGCCATCTTTTAGTCCGCTTTTTCAAACCAGCATCTGAGTAAACCTCATGTACTAAAATGTCGCAATCTTTAGCAAATTTAATTAAATTTTCACTATAGGTGCAATCTCCTGACACTACAATTTTCTTATCCTTGGTTTGAAAAACAAAACCAAATGCATTTTTCCAATTGCCATGTTTTACATTAAAAGCTGTAACTGTTATATTGCTGTCTTTATATATTTCCCCTTCTTTAATTTCGTTACTATTTACCTGATAGGCAATAGCATCCCCTTTTTCCAATCCATTAATCCTCATGTCAATGTCCTCCTTATAGGCTGATATAATATGATTGGTCATATTTTTTGTACCAACGGGGCCATAAATTGTTATGGGTGCATTTCTGTCTAAAACTGCAGGTGTTAAAATTATATCGGCAATGCCTATTGTATGATCGGAGTGCAAATGAGTAATAAATAATGTTCTTAATTGTGAAGCTTCAAGTGAAGGGAAGCCTAATTCTTTTGCTTCTGCTGCCCTCCTAACCACACCTGGCCCACAATCCACTATATAGGATGTATTATTTACTATAATTGCCAGAGAAGGACCTGATTTATTTGGATCTGCAAAGGGACTTCCCGTACCTAATAGCACTAATTTGGTTTCAGTATTTTGGGCTTCCAAAATGCTAAATGCAGAAAATAAGAAGGCAATGATGAGTATACAGTTTTTCATTCAATTATTTTTTCAAAATATAGTACTTGTCCATTTGCATCAATACCCTCGATTTTAATTAAGTATCTTTTAGTAAAGTCATTATTTGGAAAACGTATAATTTTGTCTTTTACGGGGTCATCGTAAAAAACAAAATAAGGATCCCAATAGAGTGTCGTATTTACTTGTCTTGATTTTTCTCCAATTTTAATTGCTTCATCTGAAAAATAATTTGCACTAAGATAACCCCTTAAGAATGTAGACTCTTTTGTGTTAACTCCTTTTGGTTCGTCAAAGTGCTTTTTTGTATAAATTACAATTGCACCACCAGTTCCTTTTTGTATATCACCAAAAAATATGGGTCTGAAAATTTTAATATACCCAATATTATTTCTTGGTATGTCTCTTACCAAATCCCAGCTTACTTTTATTTCATCTAAATAAATGGAAGTTGGAGAGCCTCTCCAAGAAAATGGAGTTGCATCAAAATCCATCATCGTATTAAAATTATTACTATAGGAAATACCAGGAATTTGTGAAACAATGTAATTTCCAAGATCAAAACTTGTTTGAAAATATTTATCGTCGACAACATTTAATCTGTATGCATTACCACTTGAAAATAAACCAAAAGCGTAAATTTTATCTAATTTATTAAGTTTATACTCAGGTCTGGAAGTTACAGTTACTTGTTGTAGTGTAAATTTTTTAATAAGTGAGTCAAGTATATCTGAATTATTGATTATTTTATTTGCCTTTTGATTTTCAATGAATTTATAAGTAGCAGGAGATAAATCATTTATAAATTCGAACGAAGGTGTATTAATGGAAGTGTCTTGACTAAGGATTACTTTAAAGTTATCTATTTCTTTTTTATTTAAAACTCCTCTAGCAAAAACACTATCATAAAAAATTAGTTTATTTAAAATAAAACTGCTATCTAAATTAATGGTTGCTTGAATGATTGAGGAATTTTTATTACGATTGCCTAATATTATATTTAGTTGTTTTGGAAGTGGCACATCCCTCTTGGAGATTTTGATAATTTTACCTTTTAAGGTTAAATAGTTATCTTGATTATTATCATTTATAGTATTTATCGACAAAGGTGTAATTTGATTAGCATTAATCATACTATCAATAGCGATTTCATTGACTGCCGTGTTATTGCTGAAATATTGACCAAGATTTGTTAAGGTATGATTATTCATTCCGTTAAATAGTAATTCTGAAACAATATTTTTATTACTTGTAGGTATATCAGCATCCACAATAGAAATACTTAAGTTTGCATTAGGTAAATTACTTATTTTCCATACATTCTTACCTTCCATCCCAAAACTTAAGGTATCTAATGAGATTATTGGATGAAGTAAATGATCTGAAGAAAGATTATATACCCATTCTTGATAAATAACCTCATTGGAATTGTTGCTTAATGAAAATAAATAGTACCCAGTTGAAAATTGCTGCTTGGGTAGGCGAATTGTTAACTTATTTTTATCGCCAAGATTATAAGATTTAGCATATAAGGTATCCTCTTGCCCCTTAATGTTAAAATATACTTCATTTAATACTTTATTTTCATTCTCAATATGAACAATAATTTCATTTGAATCCTTTTGAATAGTAAATATATTTTTTTTAATACTTAAGGGAATATTCTCTATATTTTTCGTAATTATAATTTCTCCTTTTCTTTTAATTAAAGCATTATTTAAAACTGCTATTTCTTTTTGATAATAATTAATTTTATCCTTATTGTTATTTATTTGATAAATTAATAAATTAACTTGACTAAATTTATAATTGCCGGGAATTTTAATTTGTCCATTAATACAGGATAAATAAGAAAGGTAAACTTGGTGTTCAATTACTTTTTTATTTTCATCTACCAAGTCAACATAGATATTACTGGATTTGCTATCAAGCAAATAAGGATTATGAATATATATTTTAAACCATATATTTTCGTCTGGCAAATAAAGTTCTTTATCAATGTGCGCATAATATAATTTATCTAATTTATTATTTTGTGACTTAGCATCAAAATGAATCAATAGATAAAAAAATATAAAAATATAAATGATCCTCATAAATATCCTCTTGTAAGAAATTAGTTAATGTATTATCCTTTATTTATAGCAAAATATTTTACTATGATTTCTTCGAACTGCCTCAAACCTATCTTACACATGTTAAAAATAATAACTTAAGTTATGATGTTTGTCATTAATTGTAGAAACTTTAGCTGAATATGTGAAATAAAAATCCACAAAATTCATAAAGTCAAAACATATACCATTGAAATAGAGTAGAGTAACTAAATTATTAGTAAATTCAACTAAAAACATATGTATAGTACCCCTTTTAGATCACATTGCCCAATTACAACAGGAATTGATGTTATTGGAGATAAATGGACTTTGTTAATCATTCGTCATATGCTATTCCGTCAACAATATACCTATGGACAATTACTTGAAATAAAAGAAAATATTGCTTCTAAGGTATTGGCTGATCGTTTAAGAACTTTAGTTGGGGATGGTTTAATTGAAAAAAGGAATCATCCGACTAATAAAAAAGTATTTTTATACACGTTAACGGATAAAGGAATTAGTACTATTGAAATAATGGCAAAAATTATCAATTTTTCGGTAACCCATTATCGTCCTCAAATGGTCACTAAGCCTATCGATAAAACGAAACTATCCTATATCTATACGCAAGCTAAATCAGAAGCAGCATTTATAAGAGATACGAAATCAGCGTATATTAAATTTAGAAAAAATTTATTGAACTTTTAATACGGTATGATTTTTGACTTTTAATCGCTTTTGTTTAAATGAACCAAATATCAATCTGGTTTCAACTTAATCTTTGTAAATATTTGTAAATGAGGGAGTGCTAGCACTGATAAGCTAATGAATAGCAATGTAAAAATGCCTGAAGCATCTTTACTATTTAGAGTGGAGAGCGTTATATAGCTAAATCCAAACCATGCCATGATTGAAAAAGGCGCTGCTTTGATAAGTAAATTCTTCCACCCTGTGAAATTATTGGGCATACTAAAGGTGATTCTTATTTTATCAAATGATAATAAAGAGTGCCAAAAACCAAAATAAAAGGCAAAACAAAGCCATAGCGGCATAAAAAAGGCAAAAATAATTAGCGTTATCTGCTGTAAAAGAGCATAGTAATAATACTTATTATTTGAAAAAAATAATCCCTTAAAAAAGAATAAAACAGCATACACTGCAAATAATCCAATAAGGGTAATTGGATAAATTTTATTTGCTAGATGAATCCATTGCTTTTCATTAAAAGCAGAGCGTTCCATCCTGATAAAAACATCTAAAGCGAAACTAACATTCTTAGAAAGTAATAATAAAATCCATAATAGCCCGATAACTGAATAGGCTGTTTTATGAATAATATTATCTGTTTTACCCATCCAATCAATTTCTCCAAAATGATAAGCAGTAATTAGTATAAAAATGACCAAGGCTGCGATTGGGAAGAAATACCAAACTAGCGCATAGGCAACAATATTGCCTATATATTTTAAAAGAAAAATTTTTTGATTACTATCTGACTTATGTAAGTGTTGATCAATGTATAAATCTAAAGCGCCATGCGGAACTCCAAAGAGAATTAAAACAAGTATTAAGAATGAAATTTGGGTGCTATTGGTTAAAACGAAAATCGAATCTATCAAAAATAAAAAGAATGCAAATAATATCAAGTACAACCGAAGTTTAATTTGCATGAGTATAAATGAAAAAAAAGGGGCAAGTAACCAACTTGCCCCATAAAAGTTATTATAATAAATTAAGCAGCTTTTCTACTTAAGCTATAAATAACCAAACCAAAACCAATTTTATTGACAGCATCTCCAATATTGTATATAACATCCATGTTTAATCCAATATTAGCAAAGCTAGCATACCACTGTCCTTCAGCTGTACCGATTAAATATCCTAGAGGATAAATAGCCCAACCAACTAATACGAACCATCCAAGCGCTTTATTCGCAGATGCTACTGCAGAACCAGCGCTAGTTGCTAGTTTCTTA
>Ga0114975_10002430_pt1 | contig 12743 bp, 11 predicted proteins | sample S_130626_EF_Meta_FD_87031 | JGI IMG/M metagenome (GOLD analysis project Ga0114975, IMG submission 87031) | Freshwater microbial communities from Lake Simoncouche, Canada to study carbon cycling - S_130626_EF_MetaG | ecosystem: Environmental > Aquatic > Freshwater > Lake | place: Lake...
CAGACTGGTTGATGTCATCCATTCGTATTCAGACGAATCAACCCTGGTTGATAATCGCGTTCTGTACAGACTTGACGCACGCGATGCAGACGGTTTCCAAGGCCTTGTTGACCGCATTGATGGTGACCGCAAGCGTGATGTTCGACCACTTGTCAGTTTTGAAGACCACACGCCAGGTGTTGGCCAGTACCGCGACCGTACATTCTTTGAAAATTGGATCATGCGCAATCGCAACATGGACCGCGAGACAGCACGGGCACATGTAGACGAAGTCATCGCAGAACGAGACTTGGTACTTCACAACCGTGCGGCGGCTATTCCATGGCTCATAGAGCAATCAATCGCTCAAACCATTCGTCTTATGGCCCATGACCCAGCAACACCTGAAGATGTTGAAGAAGCAATTACCTGGCATGCATCTATCGCAGAGTTTCCCACCACAGTTGAAGCAGCTCGACTAGCAAAGGATGCCGGAATGCGCACAGTATGCGGCGCTCCGAATGTTGTGCGTGGTGGTAGCCACACAGGAAATGTGTCAGCTGCTGAACTGATTTCTCTTGGTCTATGTGATGGTCTTTCCTCTGATTATCTTCCCTTCGCCATGCTTGGTGCCGTCGGAATTCTTGTGCGTGATCAAGTGTGTTCCATTGTTGATGCAGTCAAACTGATTACATCTGGTCCTGCCGATACGGTTGGTTTGCATGACCGTGGTCGGCTTGTTGTCGGCGCACGAGGCGACATCACGCTCTGCCACCTCGACGGAGCGAATCCGCGAGTGATTGGTTCTTTCCGCACTGGCCAAGGTGCCAGTCGTGGACTCGCCCTTCAGGATGCATGACATGCGCGATTTCACCGCAATGCTGAACGAAATGGCGGCAGTGGCTGAAACTGCGTACACCACAGCAATGCGCACAATGACAAAAGAGCAACGCTCGGCTGACATTGGTCTTGGTGGCGACGGTACTCCGACAATGTTTCTCGACCAATATGTTGAAGAGCCAGTACTACAGGTGCTTGAAAGATTGGGCGTGAATGTTCTGTCCGAAGAAATTGGGTGGGTAGATCGTGGCTCTGCAATCACCGCAGTCATTGACCCAGTTGATGGAACCGCAAACTCCGCATCTGGTGTTCCACTGTCAGGGTTCTCAGCAGCCATTGTTGTCGATGATGTCGTTGTTGAATCATTAGTGACATGGCTTGGTACCAGTTACCGGTGGCATGCTCACCGCGACGACCCAATCGTTAAAAAGACAACCAACCAAACAGTCGTGCAAGGGTCATCGTTATCCATGTTGCGCCCTCGCCCCACTACTTGGGGGGCATGGTCCGCTCTCGCCCAACGCGCTGAACGCATGCGAATTTTGGGAACCACAGTGCTTGAAGGCGCTCTCGTAGCCGATGGCGCAATTGACGCGTTCTGTGATCCGGGCGGCGATATTCATCGCATCGTTGACCTTGCCGCAATTGCGCTAATCGTAGAAAAATCAGGCGGAGCAGTGCGTGACATTCATGATCGTCCGTTTACGTTTGATCCTGATTTATCTAAGCGATGGAGCGGCGTAATCGCGAGCACCCGCGAACTCGCTGACGAAATTGTCGAAACGATTAATTCGTCGAAGTAATCGCAGTGCGGGTAACGCTCCACACAGCACCAAGTGCCACTAGGAAAAGCAAGCCACCCACTAGGTACGGCGAACCAATGCCTGCGTGATCGAACAAGGCACCAGCAATAATCGGGCCAGCGATACGCGCAAATGCTCCGGCACTCTGCTGATAACCAAGCGCTTCTCCCCTGCGATCTGGTGGAGCAGCATCGACCACCAACGAAGTTGCTGATGGGGAGACAACGCCTTGGCCAACCGACACCAATGCCATAGCAGCGAACAACATAACCCACTGCATATTCGGAGTGAACGCAAGCACAAAAAGACCGACCGCATTGATGGGAAGCGCCACACGAATCAATCTGGCTGAACCAAATCGCTTTGTGAGCGGACCAATGAGACCACCTTGTACCGCCGTGAGAACTACGCCAACAAACAAGAACACCATTGCACTAGAACCAACCGTGAGATTGAATCGTTCTCCACCAAAGAGTGAGAAAGTTGCTTCGAAGCCTGAGAACCCAAGCGTGCCGAGGACAGTAGCCAACGCGTAACGCTTCAGAATTGGCGAACGTGCCGATGTATGTTTTGTTTCTGGCTTTGGTGCAGGAGCCTTTGATGTTTTGGTTTCAGGCAATCGAATGAACGCGGCAACAGCATTAATTGCTGCAATGGTGCCGGCAAGAAAGAACGGAACATGCGTGCCGCCGAGTGCAGCTAACCCACCAAGCGCTGGCCCAACTACAAAACCAATTCCAAATGCTGCGCCAAGCATGCCGAGCAATTGTGCGCGACGTTCGGGCGGTGCAATGTCACTAATGGCACCCTGCGCAACGGACACACTGGCGCCGGAAGCTCCATCGATAATGCGGCCAACAAACAACACCCACATGGCTCCGCCGATGCCGGTGACGAAACTGCCGATTGCCGTACCGATAAGTGAAATGATGATGACCGGCTTACGACCAATTCGGTCGGAAACGCGGCCAAGAACCGGCGCGAAAATCATTTGCGCAATGGAGAATGAGGCAAACATAAGGCCGACTTCAAGTCCACTAGCGCCAAAGTCTTTTGCATAGCGACCAAGAATTGGTACAACGATTCCGAATCCTACGAGGTCAAGTGCAACAGTGGTCCAGATGGGCCAGAAGCCCACTGGCATGGGCGTGCGTTCTTTCTTAGCCACGTCGGATGCGCGTCCCGTCTTTCGATGTCTCGACAACATAGCCGAGTGACTGCAGTTCATCGCGCAATGCGTCTGCTGCTGCAAAATCTTTTGCGGTTCGTGCTGCATCAAGAGCAACACCTTTCGCAACGATGTCTGCATCTATGTCGTCGCCTAATGAAAGTTCAAGACCAAGTGCGCCGAGTATTTCAACTACTGCTGCACGAACTGACGAAACGGTTGTGGCGTCTCCAGTATCCATAGCGGTGTTTGCCCGACGAACAGAATCAAACACCAATGCCATCACAGTTGTTGTATCAAGGTCATTGTCCATCGCTGTGGTGAACTGATCCATAACTGTTAGGTCAGGTGTGCCGTTGCTGTGTGCTGATGTGCGAGCGGCGAAAGAATCAAGACCTGCGAGCGCAGATACGCACGCATCGATGTTTTCTTGACCAACACGCGTTGGTGAGCGGTAGTGCGTTTGCAAGAGCAACATGCGATATGCGCGCGGGTCATACTTTTCAAGCAAGTCAATGAGATTCAACACATTGCCGAGGCTCTTCGACATCTTTTCACCTTCAATGTCAACAACAAATCCGTTGTGCATCCAATGATTGGCAAATGTCTTACCTAATGCAACAGCTTGTGCTCGTTCATTTTCATGGTGTGGGAAACGAAGGTCTGCTCCACCGCAATGAAGATCAAAACCTTCACCAAGAAGATCAAGACTCATCACAACACATTCACTGTGCCAACCTGGTCGACCATCGCCCCACGGTGACGGCCACGATGGTTCACCTGGCTTCGAAAACTTCCACAACGCAAAGTCAGACGGGTGTCGTTTATTGCTGGCGCCGAACACTTCACGATCGCCACCGCCACTGAGCATGTCATCAAGACTTTGATGCGCAAGTAAGCCATAGTCAGGAACACTTGAAATGCTCAAGTACACGCCATCGTCAGTGGTGTACGCCTTGTCGTCAGACACCAACGTGTTGATCATGTCGACCATGCTCTGTACATATTCAGTGGCGTGTGGAACATCGGTCGGGCGAATGACACCGAGTTTGCCCATTGCTTCGAACCACACGGTTTCGCACTTCTGAGTGATGTCGGCCCATGGGCGACCTTCTTTATTAGCGCGCTCGATGATTTTGTCGTCGATATCGGTGATGTTGGAGACGAGACGCACCGACAGACCCGTCCAGGTGAGGTACCGGCGCAGGATGTCGTAGACCAAAGTGGCGCGACCGTGACCCAAATGGGGTGGCCCGTAGACCGTGGGGCCACATAAATAGATACTGACCGACCCCGACTGGCGCAGAGCCAGAGGTTTCACGCTTTGCGTGGCGGTGTCGTAGAGGTTCAGCACTCTGACAAGCCTACGATTTAAGTCCTATGTCCGGTGTCCCTGAGAAGCCCTCCCTCGAAAATGTTGAGCCCAAGTGGATCGAGGCATGGGACCAGAACGGCACCTACGCCTTTGACCGGTCGGCTACCCGCGACAAAGTCTTTTCGATTGACACTCCACCACCCACGGTCAGTGGTTCCTTGCATATGGGTCACGTATTTTCGTATACCCACACAGACACCGTGGCTCGTTTCTGGAGAATGCGCGGAAAGAGCGTGTTTTATCCGATGGGCTGGGACGACAACGGACTGCCCACAGAGCGACGCGTACAGAATTACTACGGCGTGTCATGTGATGCATCAGTTGCGTACGTATCGAACTTCGAGCCGCCGTTTCGTGGTGACCCACCAAAAGATCATCGTGCGGTTCCTATCTCGCGGCCGAACTTCATTGAGCTATGCGAAGAGCTGACTGCAGAAGACGAAAAGATTTTCGAAGATTTGTTCCGTCGACTTGGTTTATCAGTCGACTGGTCATTGTTGTACACCACCATTGAAGACCGCTCGCGTCGCGCAAGCCAGCGTGGCTTCTTGCGCAACCTTGCACGCGGCGAGGCGTACACACAAGAAGCACCAACATTGTGGGACGTTGATTTTCGCACCGCAGTTGCTCAAGCAGAGTTAGAAGATCGTGACCGTCCTGGTGCGTATCACACCATCGCATTTCATAAATCAGACGGTTCCGGCGATGTTCTGATTGACACAACACGTCCAGAGCTTTTGCCTGCATGTGTTGCACTTATTGCACACCCTGATGACCCGCGTTATCAACCACTGTTTGGAAAAACAGTTCGCACACCATTGTTCAATGTTGAAGTACCAGTGTTTGCACATCCTCTTGCTCAAATTGATAAGGGCACAGGCATTGCAATGTGCTGTACGTTCGGCGATCTGACCGATGTTATTTGGTGGCGTGAATTGCAATTGTCGATGCGTGCAATCATTTCTCGTGATGGACGCATTGTTGCCGACGCACCAAGTGGCCTAACAGACCCAGCTGGTCTTGCCCACTACGCATCACTTGTTGGAAAGTCTGCCAAGCAAGCACAAACTGCGATTGCCGAAATGCTCACCACCTCTGGCGAAATGATTGGCGAGCCACGTGCAATTACGCACCCTGTGAAGTTTTATGAAAAGGGCGATCGCCCACTAGAAATTGTCACTAGTCGCCAGTGGTACATCCGTAATGGTGGTCGTGATGCTGCGCTGCGTGAGGCATTGCTCGCCCGCGGTGCCGGGTTGGATTGGCTTCCTGACCACATGCGTCATCGTTATTCAAACTGGGTTGAAGGCCTCAACGGTGACTGGCTTGTTAGTCGTCAACGTTGGTTCGGCGTGCCAGTACCTGTGTGGTATCCGCTTGATGCACAGGGTGAAACGCTTCATGATTCACCAATTGTTCCTGATGAATCACTATTGCCTATCGACCCAAGCACTGATGCTCCAGCTGGTTACACAGAGACTCAACGTGGGCAACCAGGTGGCTTTATTGGTGACCCTGATGTCATGGACACGTGGGCAACGTCTTCACTCACGCCGCAGATTGCCGGTAAGTGGCAAGACGACAACGACCTGTTTGACCGCGTTTTCCCATTTGATGTTCGCCCACAAGGTCACGACATCATCCGCACCTGGCTGTTTTCCACAATGGTTCGTTCACACTTCGAACACAGCGTTGCCCCATGGTCGCATGTTGCATTATCAGGTTGGATTCTTGACCCTGACCGCAAGAAGATGTCGAAATCAAAGGGCAACGTTGTAACGCCAGCAGATTTGTTTGATTCATACGGCAGCGACGCAGTGCGTTATTGGGCCGTTGGCGCTCGTCCAGGTGTTGACACTGCATTTAGCGAAGACCAAATGAAAGTTGGCCGCAAGTTGGCCACCAAATTGCTGAACGTTTCAAAGTTTGTACTTGGCATTGGCGAAGTAGCCGACGATGTTGTGCCAACCGAAGCAATTGATGTTGCAATGTTGCACCGCCTTGCTGCTGTTGTTGAAGAAGCAACAACAGCTTTCGAAGCGTTTGACTACGCGCGCGTGCTCGAGCGCACGGAAGAATTCTTCTGGTGGTTCTGTGATGACTACGTGGAATTAGTAAAGACTCGCGGCTACCTCAGCCACACCGAAGATGGCGCCATGTCGGCACGCGCTGCATTGCGTCGCGCACTCTCAACGTTGCAACGACTCTTGGCACCACTTCTCCCCTTCGTCACTGAAGAAGTGTGGAACTGGTGGCAATCAGGTTCAGTGCACCAATCGCAGTGGCCAACAACGTCCGAGCTAACACGAGGACTTGCAAGCGGACCGAACGACGAACTGCTTGACGCCATTTGTGGAGCCATCGGCGTGATTCGCCGTGCAAAAACCGAAGCCAAAGTAAGCCAGCGAGCCGTGGTGACCGAAGCGTCTTTTGTCACAAGTGCTGATGCCGCCACTGCAATTACTGCCGGGTGGGCGGACATTGCTGATGCGGGTTCGGTCGAAAAGTGGAGCATCTCCACTGCAGATACGAATGAGATCACGGTGAACGTGACTCTCGCGCCCAATATTCAGCAGGTCTAGCCGCAACGACTGTCGGCGGCCCACTCGCGCAAGTACGGTGTAAGGGTCATGTCAGATGAAATCACCTCCCCTCACCGCTCTGGCAAACAACGAGTTTTTCTCCTAGCAAATCTCACGCTTGCAGTACTGACAATTCTTTCCGGCTCAGGTCTTCTATATGCAAATTGGAGACTCAACAATCGAAATGTTGTCACCATCGATTCAGTTGACCCGAATGCAAACGGATTTGATTTGCCAGTCGGCGATCTAAAGGCAAAAAACTTCTTGATCACTGGCTCCGACAACAACGCGTGCATTGCCAAAGACTCACCGTATGCAGGCGGATTCGGAAAGCGCAGTACCTTCGGCGAACGCAGCGACTCGATCATGGTTATTCGCGTGAACCCCATCGACAACCAAGCAGCTGTTCTTTCATTTCCGCGAGACATGTGGGTAACGCAAGCTGGTTCAACTCGCCACGGTCGCATCAATACCAATTTCGATAAAAAGAACCCGAACCGTTTGATTCGCACAATCAAAGAGAACTTCGGTATCTCTATAGACCACTACGTCAATATTGACTTTTGCGCCTTCAAGGAAGTCATTGATGCAGTTGGTGGAGTGCGAGTGCCATTTGCGAACAAAGCCCGAGACAATCGCACCGGATTCAAGGTACTGAAGGCCAATGTTTGCTACACCTTTGAAGGCGACCATGCGCTCGCCTATATGCGTTCACGCCATTACCAGTGGTACGACCCAGCGCTTCAGAAATGGCGCACTGACCCATCATCAGACTGGGGCCGCATTGCGCGCCAGCAAGACTTCATGCGTCGTCTTGTGAAGAAAGCTTTGGATAAAGCACGCGCTAATCCGCGAGTAGCAACGGGAATTCTGAATGCTGCACTAAAGAATGTGATTACTGATGACCGTCTCAATGCATTGACGGTTCTGCAATTGGGTCAGGCCATGAAGAACTTTGATGCGAACACAATGGGTAGTTACACGATGCCAGGAATTGGTCAAGTGATTGACAAGGCTTCGGTCATCGTGCCGGATTTTGAAAGCGACCAGTCGAAGAAAATTCTGTCTGTGTTCCAGGGCAAGGCAAGTTTGTCTACTACTTTGAAAAAGACTTCAACCATTGCACCTGCTGCAGACTTCACAGAACTTGCTGCAGTCGTGGCGACTTCATCGGCAATGAGACTTGCAATGTCCAAGCCTGCGGCGGTCACAACCACCAGCACGACGACAACAACGGTTCCTGCAGTTGTGATTCAACAAGAGACCAAGGGCATCGTTCCTATCAACGACCCGAACTGTCAGTTTTAGTTACTCAAGTACTCGTGCGAGTACTTCTGGTATCTCGCTCGGCCCACTTACGAGTGCAATGCGAGCGCCAATTCGGTCCGCAAATGCCTGTGCTTCGTCATGATCTTCTGCTGGAGCAATCACAATCACTTCATCCATACTCATAGCAGCTGCTTCAGCATCACCGTCAACGGTGGCACGACAATCAGAGAGAAGAATGGCAACGCGACGTCCAGCGCGTGAGCGTGACAGTTGTTGCTGGCCCGCAAGCAATGCGCCAGCCAAGTCTGTTGTGCCGTGACCGCGCAATGTCAATACATCGTTGATAACCCGCTCGCTTGATTTAGGAACATCTTGTGATTTTGCAACCACAACATCTTTTCCGAATGCAATAACGCTGTAATCCTCTGGGCAGCGACTTGCGATAGCGCCGGTGGCGACAGCAGAAGTAGCGAGAGGTTTGCCGCCCATTGATCCACTGCGGTCAAGCAACAAACAAAATGCAGTGCCTGGTTTTCTCCAACCACGAATGCGTAAACGCTCTGGGTCAAGTGCAATTCCATTGCGCGCTTCGCTAATGGCATCAAGGCTTGCATCAATATCGATATCGCCCGCATCAGGTCGATACGCCTGTTCTTCCATCTTTCCAACGCCGTGTGGTCGCGTGCGACCGCGATTGCCGATATCAAGCATCAGGCGGCCCGCTAATCGTTGAGCCAATGCGCGTAACGCTGGGTCTGTAGCGCCAGTTAAATCAGCGAGCATGCCCAACATTTCATCAGGACTGTTTTGCATGGCCTCATCAACTGCAACTTCATCCAGTTCGCCAACTTCGGGTGAGATGTTTTCGAAATTTTCGTGACGAGACAAATCACGACGAGACGTGGTGCGCTTGCCTGCTTCAGCGACAGCTTGATCGGCTTCGTCGCCTTCTTTCGTTAGCGGGAGGTCGTGTCCGCCCCTATCGGGGCCGTCACTTTTCCCCCGTTGGCGTCCCCTTCGGTTCGACCAAACACGTCTTGCCAGATTTCAGTAACGATTTCTTCAGCGGTGCGAACGCTTCCTTCGCGTACTCGCACGCGACCAGATAACGCAACCAACGCAGAATCAACTCCGACGCTGGGGTTTTCGATATTTGCTTCTCGAAGTTCAGCCAACGACACTGCAACTTTTGCAAAGTCGACAGCGCCACGAACTGAAGAACCGACGCGCAAGTCAGCGTGTGAACGCGTACGACGCACGACAGCTACGGCCTTTTCTAGCCAAGCGTCAGAAACGCCGGAGCCTTCCGTATTGCGACGAACAATTGCAATTTCATCTTCCGCAGATTGATACGACATTGAGACTCGACACACACGGTCGTACACAGCACTTGAAATTCGTGCTGTACCGACAGCGTCAAACGGGTTCATTGCTGCCACCATGCGGAAACCATGTGCTGCCACAACACGACCAAGACGTGGGACGTTCAGTTCTCCTTCACTCATGACTGTGATGAGAACGTTCAGAGTTTCCTCTGGGATGCGGTTGATCTCTTCGATGTACAACAGTGATCCGTCACGCATGGCGCTAACCAGCGCACCATCTACAAAGATGCTTGGGTCGTACCCATCATTCAGCACACGGGCTGGGTCGAAGTGACCGACAAGACGTGCCGGTGTTAGCTCAGCGTTGCCCTCAACGAATTCAAATCCGATACCAAGACCTTGAGCCACAGCACGCAACAACGTTGACTTACCAGTGCCCGGAGGGCCTTCAAGAAGAACGTGACGGTCAGCAGCAAGAGCAGCAAGAACTAGCTCTACTTCACGAGTACGTCCGACGACTTGAGTTGAGAGCGCCGTGCGCAACGACGACTTAGTCATTGACTATGACACCACGAATGTTTTCACCCTCACGCATAGCGCGGTACCCCTCGTTGATGTCATCAAGCGTGTACCGCTTTGTGATGAGTTCATCAAGCTTGAGGTCGCCAACGCGATACATGTCGAGCAATTTAGGAATATCAGCACGTGGGTTCAGGCTGCCAAAGATGGTGCCCTTCACTTCTTTGTTCCACATTGCAAGCTGGAACAAGTTGATGTCTGCACTGGTTTCGTCCATTGGTGAGATTGCAGTAACAACGCATGTGCCACCCTTGCCCACCATCGTCATTGCTTCACCCATCATGTCCCCATGAAGAACGCCAGGGGTCATGATGACTCGATCAGCCATTTCGCCCCATGACAATTCCATGAGATGGGGAATTGCTTCTGCCATTGATGCATACGTATGTGTTGCACCGAACTCCATAGCCTTTTCGCGCTTGAACTCAACAGGGTCAATAGCAATGATGCGCTTTGCACCAGCCATACGAGCACCTTGCACCGCATTGATTCCGATACCACCGATACCAACAACAACGACCGTGTCGCCAGGTTGTGTATCCGCACGGTTCGTAGCTGAACCCCAACCAGTTGCAACACCGCAAGAAACGAGAGCAACACAATCAAGTGGCAAATCTTTTTCAACCTTGATCAATGATGCTTCAGCAACAGTGGCGAACTCAGAAAATGTTCCGAGCTTTGCCATTAGTTTGACTGGTCGACCATCTTTTACGTGATGACGATGTGTGCCATCTGTAATCATTCCGCCGGTCAAAGTACCTGCACCCAAGTTGCACAAGTTCTGACGTCCTGTTGAGCAGTACCGACAACGGCCACACGATGGAACGAAACTGGCTGACACATGGTCACCCACTTGCAAGGTTGTGACACCTGGCCCAAGTTTTACAACAACGCCAGCACCTTCATGCCCACCAATGAATGGGAAGAAGTCATCGACACCCATCATGGCCAACAATTCCTTAGGGGGAACCATGTCGCCAGTGACGAAGTGTTCGTCTGAGTGGCACATGCCGGCAACTTTCCAATTCACCAATACTTCATTAGCTTTTGGATCATCAACTTCGATTTCTTCAACCACCCATGGTTGATCAATCCCGTACAAAACCGCTGCGCGTGACTTCATTGTTATTTCCCCCTGGAATTGTGAACCATTTCTGGTTGCATTTATTTTTAGTAGATCAAAACTCCGCGGATGTTTTTGCCATCACGCATGTCTTGGTAGCCCTCATTGATGTCTTCAAGCTTGTATGTCTTTGTGACAAGACCGTCAAGATCAAGTTGACCTTCGCGATACAAACCAAGAAGTTTTGGAATATCTGCGCGTGGGTTACCTGAACCGAACAATGAACCAACAAGCTGCTTCTCCATCAATGTGAGGTCGAGAAGGCTCATGTTTGCGCCGCCCATTTCAAATGCTGGGTGAATGTTTGTAACAACAACACGGCCGCGCTTTGCAGCAAGTGCCATAGCTTCGCCAATCATTTGTCCGTCGCCGACGCCCATGGTCATGATGACTTTGTTCGCCATTGTTCCCCATGTGAGGTCTTGCAGCAATGGCAATGCTTCGGCCATTGAAGAAGCAGTGTGTGTTGCACCGAACTCCATTGCCTTTTCGCGCTTGAACTCAACAGGGTCGATAGCGACGATGCGCTTTGCACCAGCAAGGCGAGCACCTTGAATTGCGTTTGCACCGATACCACCGACGCCCACAACAACGACTGTGTCGCCAGGAGCAACGTCAGCTGCATAGACAGCAGATCCCCAACCAGTGACAACACCGCAACCAAGAAGACATGCCTTCTCTAGCGGGACATCTTTTTCGATTTTGATGCACGATGCTTCGTTAACAACTGTGTGCTTGGCAAACGTTCCGAGCATGCACATGAGTGTGAGGTCTTTGCCCCCAGCATGATGGCGTGATGTACCGTCTGTTACTTGCAAGCCAAGTCCCATGAGCGCACCGAGGTCGCACAAGTTCTGGTGACCCGTTGAACAACTTGGGCAACGGCCACATGATGGGATGAACCCGAAAACCACGTGGTCACCAACTTCAAGCCAGCTGACTCCTTCGCCAACAGCTTCAACAACTCCGGCGCCTTCATGGCCGCCAATGATGGGCAATGCGAATGGCAAGTCGCCAGTTGTGAGGTGTTCGTCTGAGTGGCACATGCCAGAAGCGGCAATCTTGACCAAGACTTCGCCGGCCTTCGGCGCATCGAGTTCAATTTCTTCAACGCTCCACGGAGCGTTTACTTCCCACAGAATTGCGGCGGTTGTCTTCATGGAAGCCCCTTTGTTTGGCTGCCAGATGCCTGGCAGGGTCTCCTCTGAGATTACTCATTCGCACCACATATTCTCTAGTGGGCTCTGGGGCGGGTACTCTCGTAGGCATGGATAAGGACACCACCCCACAGTCAGTACCCGAGCAGGCCGCAGCCAGCGTGGAAAGCCCCATCGTCGAGGAACTCCTCGTCGAGGAGATTTCTATCGACGGCATGTGCGGCGTCTACTAACTAGCTCGCCACATCATGACAGTCACGCTTGAGTCCGCGTGCGAGCTGCACCCTCAAGTCGCGATCCGGCCTGAACCGTTTGGTGCGCTCGCCTATCACTACGGCAACCGTCGCCTAGTTTTTCTTCGTCACCCAGACATTGTTCGTGTTGTCAAGACAATGGGCGAACATCCATCCTTGCGCGACACGTTCGTTGCTGAAGGCGTCGCCGAATCTCGGTGGCCCTCATTCATTGAAGCTCTTTCTTCACTCACTACATCGGAGATAATTCGTGTCCTCTCATAGCCTCGGTCAACAAATGAAGCAGGGG
>Ga0114975_10002432_pt1 | contig 12741 bp, 13 predicted proteins | sample S_130626_EF_Meta_FD_87031 | JGI IMG/M metagenome (GOLD analysis project Ga0114975, IMG submission 87031) | Freshwater microbial communities from Lake Simoncouche, Canada to study carbon cycling - S_130626_EF_MetaG | ecosystem: Environmental > Aquatic > Freshwater > Lake | place: Lake...
CTTTAACGTCTTGGCAGGTCAACTATCCGTCAGTCTTGCTGAGAGTACTTACCGAGGTTCACAAGCACTCAATTACCCTTCTGTAAATTTCGTCGGAACAGCTGGCTACAACACCGCAAATGGAAGCGCCAATAGCTACACTCCTTCAAATACCAATATTTACAACAATACTATTGCACTGCAAATGACAATCCCGCTGGTTTCGGGAGGATTTAATAGCTCTGTCATTCGTCAGAATGCAGCCTTGCTCGATGCAGCCAAAGCTAACTACGATAATGCCCGGCGCACTGCAGCCCAAAATACGAGGACTGCATTTACTGGATTTTATGGGGGCCTAGCTAGTGTCAAAGCCTATGAGGCAGCAGAGCGATCATCCAACTCCGCATTGGAATCCAGTAAGTTAGGATTTCAAGTGGGCACGCTGATTAATATTGATGTGCTCATTGCATTAGATACGCTCATTACTACCCGCTCACAACTACAGCAGGCACGCTACAACACTATTCTCAATGCGATGAGGCTTAAAGCGCATGCAGCTACGCTATCAGATGAAGATCTGATTTCTATCAATGCCCTGCTGCGTTAAGAAATTACTTTAGAAGCTTCAAGGACGCGTCAAGAACCTCTTGAACGCTGGGTGGATCTTGAATATCACCAACATTAGCAATTCGCTCAGACCAATAGCCTTCCGTTTTCCAACGTGGTGACTCGCAATAAATCTCTACTGTAGGTTTATCGAGCACTGCAGCTAAATGTGTCAGGCCAGTGTCGACCTCCACCGCTAAGGTTGCGCCAGTGATAACTGAAAAAGCTTCCTCAATAGAAAAGGCTGGCGGCACCAACGTCCCAGGAACCTGTGAGGCAAGTAATTGGCTAACCACCTTTTCTGCGGCATTCCCCCAAGGGAAAACTACTTGATATCCCCTGGCAGATAAATCTTTACCGAGCGCAATCCAATTGCTATTGGACCAACGCTTGGCTTCTCTTGCCGTCGAATGAAAACATAATATATAGGGCTCACTTAACCCAGCATCAGAAGCTTTTGGAATGCTAGCAATAAATTCCGAGGGATAAAACTGTGGCGCATCACCTCGCTCTATCAAAGACCAATCCAATGCTGAGCACATCACCCAACGTGAACGATCGACCGCATGGCACTGCATAGGAACCTGCACTGACTGACTATAGAAAGATCTAGCCAAAGGCTCATATCCAGAAAATTCTGTTGCGTTAGCAAGACCTGCGATCACGGTACCAGAACTTTTTTTGGCTAGGTAGCATACGATGGCGGACTTCAGTAGACCCTGTGTTTCGATCAATACATCGTAGGTAGTGGATTGAAGTATTTTTCTAAACGCAAAAAACTCTTGCCACGTTGCCAATCTAAAGAGATTTTTCTTCCACCGGCGTAAACCAAAAGGAATGATACGATCAATTCCTCGAAAACTATCTCGAGACAATAAGGGCTCAAGTAAGTGGACATACCCCTCTTCGACCACCCAATCAATTTGAGCATCCGGCAAGCGTGTACGCAAATCCCACACAATCGGCAAGTTATGCAGTACATCCCCGAGAGAGGATAACTTTACCAACAGGATTTTGGGGGAAGCGCTCATGCGAGCATTATCTTATCTTTTAAAAATACCTCCAAATTACTTAAAACTTAGGAGCGGTATCCCACGATAAGCCAGCAGAGTCTTTGGCATTCATATTCGGCATCATACCTAGTGGTAATGACCATTCGATATCTATAGCTGGATCATTCCAGGCTAAACATACCTCACTTTGAGGGTGATAGTAATCTGTAGTTTTGTAAAGAAACTCTGCAGTCTCCGATAAAACCAAGAAACCGTGGGCCAGACCTGCGGGTATCCACATTTGCTTATGGTTTTGAGAGCTCAACTCAACACCGGCCCACTTACCGTATGAAGGCGAATCTTTACGAATATCCACAGCAACATCAAAGACACTACCAGTAACCACGCGCACTAACTTACCCTGAACTTGCTCCAACTGATAATGCAAGCCACGCAAAGTCCACTGCCGCGAAAAAGAATGATTATCTTGAACAAATTCGATATTCAAACCAGTGGCTACTGCAAAATCTTTGGCATTAAAGGATTCAGAAAACCAACCGCGCTCATCACCAAATACCTCAGGTTCGATTACCATCACATCATGAATGGCGGTAGGAGTTAGTAAAAGTTTGGAGGGTTTCAAAAGCTTGCTCATCCAATCATCTTCTTATGAGATAAGGAAACAGGCTGTGCGGAAGTATTGAGCTCATTTAATATTTTTCTCAAATACTGACCATAGCTATTCTTGCTTAACTGATCAGCCACCCTTTGTACATCTTCAGCGCTAATCCAACTTTGTCGATACGCAATTTCTTCAGGACAAGCTACCATGAGACCCTGACGTTTTTGTAGAGTAGCAATAAATCCTGCCGCGTCCAATAGCGAATCGTGGGTGCCAGTATCTAACCAGGCAAAACCACGCCCCATAATCTCTACGCTGAGCTCATTCTTCTCAAGATACGCGCGATTGACATCAGTAATTTCGAGTTCTCCACGCGCACTAGGCTTAATAGAGGATGCAATATCACATACTTGATTGTCATAGAAATATAAACCCGTGACCGCATAACTACTTCTCGGCTTGACTGGCTTCTCTTCAATTGACAAAGCTTTGTAGTCTTTATTAAATTCCACAACGCCATATCGCTCTGGATCGGTAACGTGGTAAGCAAATACAGTTGCACCACTAGCGCGCACATTAGCGCTATGGAGCTGATCAACTAATTCATGACCATAAAAAATATTGTCACCAAGAACTAAGGCGCTTGGATTATTCCCAACAAAATTTTTACCTAGAGTAAAAGCTTGAGCCAATCCATCAGGAGAGGGCTGAACACAATACTCAATGTTTAGACCCCATTGAGAGCCATCGCCTAGCAATTCAACAAAGCGTGGCGTGTCATGCGGCGTGGAAATCAATAAAATATCCCTAATACCTGCAAGCATCAGCGTCGTCAAAGGGTAATACACCATAGGCTTGTCATAGATAGGCATGAGCTGTTTAGAAACTGCTTGGGTGACTGGGTATAAACGAGTACCCGAGCCCCCCGCCAAAATAATACCCCTACGATTCATTTGATTTACCGCCATCTTGTACCTTCTAAATAAGTCCATCACGAGCCAAGAGGGCGACATAAGCTTTGACGGCCGCATCCCATGGCTGATTCAGATGCTGTAATTCTGACACATCACCCCGACCTGCAAACACCTGATGAAGCTTATCCGTCGACATCTTGGAATTCATAGGTCTTGGGGCTGGTAATGGGTATTCCATTGCAGGAATAGGCTTGAGGGCGCCTAGATTAGATTTAAGGGTTATACCTACATCCAGAGCCACCTCTACAGCCAAACACGCTAAACCATGCCAAGTAGTCTCTCCGGTGGGAACCGCATGATAGATACCCGACGTCAATTTTCTTAAGTGAGCATCTTCATCTAAGACCAAGTTCAGACTCACTTGTGCCAACCAATCGGCACAAGTGGGAACACCAAATTGGTCATTAATAATTTTTAACTCTTCACGCTCTTTAGCTAATCGCAAAATAGTGCGAATGAAATTACTACCATCACCATATACCCAACTGGTTCTGAAAATCGCATATTGGCCATTGCCTCCAACAGCGTTAAAAATCCGGGCTATTACCGCTTCGCCAGCAGCTTTACTTTTACCGTAAACACCTAATGGATTGCATAAGTCATCTTCTAAATAAAAACCGTATTTCTCACCATCAAATACATAGTCAGTGGAGTAGTGCAAGAAGGTGGCATTGTGATCGGCAGCATATTGAGCCATGATCTTTGGGGCTATTGAATTGATCGCAAAAGCTAAATCAGAATCTGTCTCCGCCTTATCAACTGATGTATATGCTGAAGCATTAATAATCAGTTGAGGCTGAAAATGATTGAGTAATCGAGTCAACACTACCTCATTAGCCAAATCACATTCAGAGCGCCCAACATACTCAATCAGGGGCTTAGCAAGCAAAGTCGAGATACGTACTTCCAACTCTCTTTGAAAGGCTTTTCCTAATTGGCCATCCTTGCCAAATACGAGTATCTTCATTGACTCTTTATTTGTAATGCTTAGAAAGCCAGTCACGGTAAGATCCGCTGACTACGCCCTCAATCCAAATCGGGTTGTCTAAATACCATTGCACAGTCTTGCGAATGCCCGTGTCAAAGGTCTCTGCAGGCCGCCAACCGAGCTCGCGTTCAAGCTTGCTTGCATCAATTGCATATCGACGATCATGGCCAGGGCGGTCTTTGACGTAAGTAATTTGTTCTACATATGACTTACTATCAGAACGAGGCTTTAGCTCATCCAAAATTACGCAAATGGTTTTAACCACATCAATATTGGCCTTTTCATTCCAGCCGCCAATATTGTAGGTCTCACCCAATTTGCCATTGGCCAAAACTGCGCGAATCGCTGAGCAATGATCGCCAACATAGAGCCAATCACGAATCTGCTGACCATCACCATAGATTGGCAGTGGCTTGCTATTGAGTGCATTCAGAATAACTAAAGGAATCAACTTCTCAGGGAAGTGATACGGACCATAGTTATTCGAGCAATTGGTTGTAACTACCGGGAAGCCATACGTATGAAACCAGGCGCGCACCAAATGATCAGAGGCAGCCTTAGAGGCGGAGTATGGGCTATTAGGCTCATAGGCATTGGTTTCTGTAAATGCGGGGTCAGTAGCAGATAAGGAGCCATAAACTTCATCAGTGGACACATGATGAAAACAAAAGGCCCTCTTAGCCGAATCATCCAATCCATTCCAATACTCACGAGCACATTCAAGGAGATTGAAAGTGCCCACAATATTGGTTGTCACAAATTCAGCAGGGCCGTGAATCGATCGATCTACATGGCTCTCAGCAGCAAAATTGATGACAGCACGAGGCTGGTGCTCTTTCAGCAACTGAGCAACCAAATCTTTATCACCAATATCACCATGGACAAAGATATGACGCGGATCGTCTTTCAAAGATTCCAGGGTAGCTAAGTTACCCGCATAGGTGAGTTTATCGAGATTAACAACGCCCTCGTTACTGGGCACGCTTAACCACTCGAGAACAAAATTTCCACCAATAAATCCGGCGCCACCTGTGACTAAAATCATTTTTACCCTATTAATCAGACGCTTAAATATCTGCCGCTAGACACTGGCACACATGACTATTTTAATAATTTTAACTGATCTATCAGGGACTTAGCTCGATGAAAGGTTGTGTGGGAAGCAAATACCTCTCGTTGCGCGTAAAGCGCTTTTTCAACCCCTAATTGAGGAGAGTGCATTAGCTCTTTAAATATTTGATCGTACTGAGTAGGCGAATCAGCGATAAAAAAGGACTTCGAACCAAAAAACTTATTGAGCAACATTGGATGATCAATCAGTTGTGGAACCCCACATGCCGCCAATTGATAAGTGCGCTCATTTAATTCGCACGCCCATTCAATCTGCTCTGGAAGATGGATATTCAAACCCACCTTAGCGCGTGCATAGAGGTAACGATCTCGCTCTCGATTAAATTGAAAATACTTTACTTGCTTCCAACCAGGACCATCAAGAAATCCAAAATATTGGGATGTAATGTTTTTTAAATAGGAAATATGCTCGCGCTTTCGTGAAGCCATCAGAACGAAGTTCAGATCGCGCTCAAATCCTGCTACAGGAAAATAATGCAAGATATTAGCGCCAAATGGAATAAAAATAATCTGAAATCCTGCATCAAAAAACAGTTGGTACTCTTTACGAGTCTTGACGTAATCTTCATCCCTAAAGCTATAGTAAAAATCTATTTGATATTTTTTTGCCCAGGCGAGACGTGGTAATAATGGTGTGCTCCCATATTCCTCTAATGAGGCACTTAACCCCACCCGCAAGCGCTCACCTGCCTTGTACTTAGCAATAGCATCCCAATCAATACGATGGAGGTATTCATGGTTATCGCTAGAGAGTAAAACAGTAGGCTTAAATTGATCTAGTGCCACCTGTGTTTCCTCTTCCCAACCCAGCGCTCTTGCAGGAATACCAATGTAATTCAAACTCTCCATTAAATTAGAGAACAGTGAATATCCTGCGGGCGAAAAACGTGCATCTGGAATCTGAATCAAAATGCGCTCGTCACTTATCCCAATCATGCAGTCTTTAAAGCATGTCTCTAAATCCATTCTCAAACGCGTTCCTTGCTGAACTAGAGGATCTGACGAGCTAAGGCAAGCCTCTATATCCTCGTGAGTTGAGCTATCTTGAAGTGCACCTTCAGCCTCAGCAAGAATGAGATCATGCTGGCGAAGACTTGCGGAATTGAAGAGCAAATTAAATTGATGCTTTTCAATTGAGCGCTGCAGTTTGACTTTGCGTTTGTTGGCAAGCTGCAGCAAATGGTTAAGAGTCATATTCAGCTTGAAATACAAAGAATGTAGTTTTGGGCGACAAGACTCCCAATTGAGCTTATCTAATGGTTTAATTATAGAATTATGAACATCATCGTACAGCTCCAAGGGGGGCTAGGAAACCAACTATTTCAATACGCTACCGCCAGAGCTCTAGCACATCAGCACCAAACACCCCTACTACTTGATAAAAGCTGGTTTACCAAGACTTTTGAAGACGTTACCCCTAGAGATTTTCTAATCTCCACATTAAATACTAAGGGGGCTTTAATCTCGCTTGATTCGCCGCCAAAGAGGCCTAAACGTATCCGTCGAACTCTTCAGAAGCTATGGCCAATTAACCCTTTTGTTTATTTCGAGAAAAATGCCTACTATTTTGACTCCAGCTTATTAAAAGCGCCCGCCTTCAAAACTCAAAATCTCTATCTCATGGGGTATTGGCAGTCTTTTCGTTATTTTGAGTCGATCAAAAAAATACTACAGTCAGAAGTAAGCCCTAAATCCCCAATAGATGCACATTATCAAAACTATCTAAACCAAATTAAAGCAAGCAGCTCTGCGATGGTTCATGTTCGACGTGGTGACTACGTCCATCTCTTTAGTGCGGCAAAGGTCCATAGCTTCCTTGGACTTGATTACTATCAGCAAGGGATGGAAGCACTGCTCCACAAAAACCCAGAAACCCAATTTTTTGTATTTTCAGATGACCTAGATTGGGCAAGATCAAATTTACCCCACCAAGACAAGATCACGTTTATAAAATCTCTTGAGAAGAGTGATGCAGTCATTCAGGAGTTGGAATTAATGACCCATTGCCAAAATCATTTGATTGCAAATAGCTCTCTGAGCTGGTGGGCAGCTTGGCTAGCAAAAAGTGCGAATAACACGGTGATTTGCCCAAGCCGCTGGACCAATGATCTTACTAAGAGCTGGGATGATTTATTGCCAGAAAATTGGGTTCGCATCTAAGCTCGAATGCTACCCCTAAGAGATACGAGCATCGATACTAGAAGGCGCTCCATTCGAGTGAATGGCGTGTATAGTCCATTGCTACGAAATTGGAAGCGCGCATAAATTTCGTAGTTGGCCGCCACGGAAATGTGGGGAATTTTCTGATTTAAATTCCACATAAATGGTATCGCCAAATGCAATCTCTTGAAAAATGAAATTGATTTTGGCGGGAAATTTTTAGCCATCCCCAGACCCGCTAAATAAGCGCTTCTGCTGTTATCAAAAATTCGATTTATCTCCGAATTCTGAATCTGACTAGTTTGCTTGTCATGTATACGGTAGGTAATTAAGCTCTCACGCAAATTTGCAAAACGATATCCAACTAAAGCCAGTTCGGTCCAAAGCGAGTAATCTTCTGCATAGTTCTTTCCAGGGCTATAAGGATGACTCTTAAATACCTCTGCCCTAGCCATGACGGTAGGATTGCATAAGGGACTACAAACAGTAATTAAGGCGCGGATATCCGGATCTGAATACCGTTGTTTTGATGATTTAATCTTTCCACTACTCTCGTAAAGTGAATAATGAGCCCCGCCACAAATGTCTACTTTATGCACCTCTAAAAAAGAAACCTGTAACTGCAGACGGCCGGGCAAAGCAATATCGTCAGCATCCAAAAAGGCAATGTAGTCACCCTTAGCGGAAGCAATTAATTGATTGCGAGCATTTACTAGGCCCGTATTTTGACTTGAATGTATTTTTATAATCCGCTCATCGTCAAATTGATCAATGATCTGTTGAGTACGATCAGTGGAGCCATCATTAAGAATAAGCAATTCAAAATGGGGATAAGTTTGCTCCAAAATACTCCTAATAGCCTGCGCAATATGTTGCTCAGCATTAAATGCAGGCATGAGCACGCTAACCAATGGAGTGGCAGACATGATCACTATTAGATATAACTCTGTAGATAGCGGCCAAATCGCTTAATGCGACGCAAAAGACGTGATGGCAATGACTTATCAGAAGAGCCAATCTGATTGTCGACTTCCCAAGCAGATTGATAGATCACGCCTAAATAATGCCGCGCCATCTTTTCTTCAGTCTCACCCAGGCGTTTCATTAAAAAATATTGCCAGTCATAATGATAGGCTCTAAATAAAGGCTCAATTGCAACTACAGGAATTGCGCGATATTTCAGTAAAGTTTCACAGTAAATTAATGATTCTGGAAATTCTGGCGTAATTAAATTCCAAATAGATATCTCTTTGGGCTGTAAATACTCTTCATCTAAGGACTTCCAGACTTTCGCCGACCAATTAAATGGGGATGGTGCGCCATAAAAATTGGGCCCAAGCCGACCGAATAAGCCTCTTACTCGCTCCGCCTCCCTCTTTAAATCTCTCTCAACCTTCAGGTGGTTGCGGTTATCAGCCATCTGAAACAGCTCTTTATTTTGATGTAAGACGGTATAGGGCACCCTGTCATCAGTGATGAAATCCGAATACCGAAAGTTACGAATAAATTTACTGTCAGAATCCAGGCAAAGATAATTTGTCGCCAAACCTAGTCGCCAAAACTCTGCCTTAATAATTTGCTGTGAAAGCCCTCCAGGCATTGCGCGATATTGACTTAAATCGGCTTTTGGATTGGCCAAAATAACATCTTCATCAGCTACCCAGATAAAGCCTTTTGTTCCTAAGACCTCTTCCAGAACACTCTTCTCCGAGCTTGGAGTCGAAATATAAAATGGTATTTGCTCAAGGTTGTATTGCTCGATTGACTGGAGCAACAAACTCAAACGCAAAAAGTCTTTCGAATAGGACTTGCAATATAGTACGAAGTCTTTCAAATCAATTCCAATTCTTTAATTAACTCTGTTTTCAACCTGAGTCAAAATAGTCTTGACTGCCTGATCAACCCCAATCGGCTTCCAAGCAGGCTGTATCAATTGCTTGCCTTTCCAGTCCAGCCAAATTCTCTCTAGAGCTAGCTCAATTGCCCCCGCATCTAATTGTGGACTGAGGTATGCACCGCGATCAAGCAACATCTTATCTAGCTGTGGATTCCGGTGAGTAATCCCCCAAATTGGTCGAGCCGTCCACAGATAATCGTAGAACTTAGATGGGATGTATTCAGCACACCATTCATCGTTACCATGCAATAAAACCAACACATCAGCGGCTTGCATTTTTTCAGCCACTTGTTCGCGGCCAGACTTTCCAGTAACAGGGTCTCGCTCTAAGCGCCCATGTGCCAGCAAAACATCCTCAAAACACAATTGCTTGATAGCGTCTATTGAAAGTGAATCTAGAGGTGCGCCATAAGCGTGTACCCGAATCTGATCTCGAGTCTCTGGATATTTTTTTAGCAAAGGCACTAAGGCCTTCAGAATGGTAGAAAGTGAACGGTCATTTGCTAAGGAACCAAAATGACATAAATTAAGTTGATCTGTGTACTGGTGCGATTGATTGGCATCCAGACTTCCAGGTGGCTTTGCGCCCGGGGTCACTACAAAACCATGCGCATGATCAGGGGTGTTTAGATTAGAGTTGCGCACCTTAGCGTAATGCAAAGCACCATCGGTAAACCACCAGAGTTTGTCGGAAAACCGAGTGAGCTGACTTTCTAAATAGTGGCGAAAACGGGCATCACGATTTTTAGGCTTTTCAAAACCCTGATCTTCTGGATTCTTACGGATTACCAAAGGATCGTGCACCTCAGAAATCAACTCAATACCCGTTACCTTTTTTAGCCAAACTCCGGCGAGGTGCGCAGACCATGCGCTCCCTACTGAGAAAACCACATCTACTTTGCCGGCACGTATTAAACGCCAACCATGAAAAAAAGCCGGCAATGTCCAAGACCACTGACTCGAGTAACCAAGTAATAACTTCTCAATTGCAATCACAGGTGAAAGTAATAATGACACTGTTCTAGTTGTGACTTTGTAAATTAAGCCACGACCAAACTTATTGGCAACCCAGTGTCGAAAATCAAAGCGAAATCCTGATGGACCCCAAGCAATAAACTGATAATGCGGAAAACGTTGGTCTTTAAGTCCGGTTATCGCGCTAAAAACAATGGGCTCAACACCAGCCTCTAGTAGATAAGGAATCTTATCGGTAATAGTCAAGCTCGCAGCACGCCCATCCATATTAAATGCATGTGTCAAGATCAGCCAACGCTTCTTGGCAGTCACTGCTGGTAACTGAATGGTGCTTTGGGTAGCCAAGAGCTATATCCGATCTAACTAGTTGCCAGCAACAATAGACATCACCGCCATGCGCACCGCGATACCAAAGGTAACTTGATTGAGTATGACTGACTGAGGACCGTCTGCTACGTTGGAATCAATTTCTACGCCGCGGTTCATGGGGCCAGGGTGCATCACAATAGCATCCGATTTAGCCAAAGCCAAACGGCTGGGCGTTAAACCATACTGCTTGAAGAAGGCATCGCCCGCAGGGACTTGTCCCGCCTCCATGCGCTCCTTCTGAATGCGCAAGGTCATAACAACGTCGACACCTTTAAGCCCCTCTTCCATGCCGTGAAATACCCTCACTCCTAGCATATCTAAATCGCTTGGTAAAAGGCTCTCTGGACCAATTGCATGAATGTCTGTACATCCCAATGTTCTTAAGGCGCAAATATTAGATTTCGCGACACGGCTATGGACGATGTCACCAACAATTGCAACTTTGAGGCCACTAAAGTCTTTCTTGAAGTGGCGCATCGTGTACATATCCAGCAAGCCTTGAGTTGGATGTTGGTGACTACCATCACCCGCATTCACCACGTGGACGTGTGCAGGTACATGTTGCGCGATTTCAATAGGGGCTCTCGAAACACCATGACGCACAACAAAGATATCAGCCTGCATTGCTACCAAGTTATCGATCGTATCTAAAAGACTCTCACCTTTAGCGGTTGAAGAGGTGGAGATATCCAAGTTAATAACGTCTGCTGATAAACGCTTAGCGGCAATCTCAAAAGTTGTGCGAGTGCGAGTGGAATTTTCAAAAAATAGATTGAATACGCTCTTGCCACGAAGTAGTGGAACTTTTTTTACTTCTCTTGCAGGATCTGTCACGCTAACAAACTGTTGGGCAGTATCCAAGATGTGAAGGATTTGCTCTTTTGGCAATCCTTCCAAAGTCAGGAGATGTGTTAACTCTCCGTCAGCATTAAATTGATTTACCGGGGCGTTTGCCAAGTCATTAATTCCACTCATGGCGCACGCTCTTCTAATTGGAAGCTGAACTTACCAGCATTGTCTTTTTCTAAAACCAAAATTTGATTATCTGGAATGCTCACTTGCTCTCCCGCAAAGTCTGCTGAGATCGGTAACTCACGATTTTCACGATCAGCCAAGACCATTAACCCTATATGCGCTGGCCTACCAAAATCAAATAACTCATTGAGCGCTGCTCGAACCGTACGGCCAGTAAGCAATACATCATCAATCAAAATCACATTTGCGCCATTCACCTCAAAAGGAAGATGGGTAGACATGGTACTGGCGGTGCGAAGGGCTGTCATACCCTTCTCTGCATAGTCATCTCGATGAAACGCCACATTAATTACGCCAAAGTGAGCTAAATTTAAATCTGCAGCTAAACGCTCCGCAATCCAAGCTCCACCCATGGCAAGACCAGCCAACTCAAATAGATCACCAGCCTTTTTGTGCTGACTCAAAGCCTCTAGTAATCTCAGATAGGACTGCTCTGCATTCATCTCAACGGATCCAATTCTTCTCAAGAAAATACTGCTCCAAAATTAAGGCCGCAGACTCGGCATCCAAATTGTCTCGCATGTCTGGATTCCCCTCTAGAACAGCCGAGGTATAGCGCTCATCCACCCACTCCACCGGCAAATGAAAGCGTCCATGCAGCTGATTGCCAAAGCGGCGAGCCTTGGCACTCATTTCATGCTCGGTACCGTCAGGGTGACAAGGTAAGCCGACTACCAGGCGATTGGGCTGCCACTCTTTCAAAAGCCCTTCAATGGCTTTGAATGCGGCATCGCTAGATGGCTCTGCGATAGTTTTAATTGGCTGTCCCAGGCAAGTGAGCGTATTTCCGACGGCAATACCAATACGCCGCGCCCCGAAGTCAAAAGCCATGACCGTCAACTCTGCACTCTCCCCAATGCCCTCAGGCATGCCCAGCCTCGCCAGAGAGGTGGAATGTATCAAATCCCAAGAAACTCATCGTCCGCTCATAGCGCTGACTAGAGGAAGTATCAAAAATAATCTCAACCATTTGCTTCTGGGATAGGGGGACATTGATCCAGCCGTTGAGGGTA
>Ga0114975_10002437_pt1 | contig 12726 bp, 13 predicted proteins | sample S_130626_EF_Meta_FD_87031 | JGI IMG/M metagenome (GOLD analysis project Ga0114975, IMG submission 87031) | Freshwater microbial communities from Lake Simoncouche, Canada to study carbon cycling - S_130626_EF_MetaG | ecosystem: Environmental > Aquatic > Freshwater > Lake | place: Lake...
AAAAAGGTTGTTAGATACTTGCAAGCAATTTATGAAAAAGTACTTGCAAGTATTTTTTTTGCTATGATAACAACTGTTATTATTTCTCAAACAGTTTCGTTTGTTAATGTAGCACAATATACAGGCAAATGGTATGAGATTGCTGCTATTCCACAATGGTTTCAAAAAGGTTGTAACTGTACTACTTCAACATATACAGTAACCAACAAAGGTTATATGATGGTTGAAAAAAGGTACAATAAAAACAGCTATAACGCAAAACTAAAAGTGCGTTTTTTGGGCCGTTAAAGGGTAAATATTGGATTATTTATTTGGGAGAGAATTATAATTATGCTGTGGTGGGTCATCCTACAAAAAATACCTTTGGATATTATCAAGAAATCCCAAAATGGATAAACCACTTTATAAAGAAATTCTTTTAGAATAAAAGAAAAAAGATTTGATGTTTCAAAAATCAAGTTTACCAAACAATAGTATTCATTCAATAAAAAATTGAAATGAACAGAAAATCAAAGCCTAGTGATTACAACGTTTATGCTATCAAAATAAATTCAATCACCAACAAGCGAAGAAATCTTGGTACATTTATCAACTTGAATGAAGCAAAAAGTCACGAAAGGCAAATACTACACTTTAAAGCACTTCATCATTAAATAAACACATAAAAAATAAACAAAATGAAAATATTAATTGTATTAACATCACACAGTACATTAGGAGATACTGGTGAAAAAAATGGTTTTTGGATAGAAGAATTTGCAACTCCCTATTATGTATTAGCTGATGCTGGAGCAGCTATCACTATTGCATCTCCTAAAGGTGGGCAACCCCCAGTTGACCCTAAAAGTGAAATGCCTGATGCACAAACAACTTCTACAAAAAGGTTTTTCAAAGACATTGATTTGATTGATAAAGTAGCATATTCTTTAAAATTAAGCAACATAAAGTTTGAAGATTATGATGCTGTGTTTTATCCAGGTGGACACGGTCCATTATGGGATTTAGCAACTGATAAGGATTCTATTAAATTGATTGAAGATTTTTATAACAATCAAAAACCTATTGCGTTTGTATGCCACGCTCCTGCTGCATTAATTCATACAAAAGCAGTAAATGGAGAGCCGCTTGTAAAAGGGAAACACCTTACCAGCTTTTCAAACACCGAAGAGGAAGCAATAAAACTTACCAACGTAGTGCCATTTTTATTAGAAGACGAACTTGTTAAAAACGGAGCTCATTATAGCAAGGGTAGTGATTGGTCATCGTATGTTCAACAAGATGGGCTATTAATTACAGGGCAAAACCCTGCTTCATCTGAAGCAGTTGCTACATTACTTTTAAAAACACTTGAAGGAAAAAAATAACAATGAAAGTCTTTATTATCATAGCTATTACGCTTGTTGTTCTATTCATCATATCTCAAATTTACACTACAATGTCTATCAATAAAACAGAAACACAGGCATACAATGTAATTAAAGTTGAAGATGATTTTGAGGTAAGGTATTACCCTGCTGCAACAATGGCAATGATTTCTTCTAGTTCAAAATCCTACCGTGATGTAGGAAGTTCAGGCTTTCGTAAATTAGCAAAATACATTTTTGGAGGCAACAGTGATAATAAACAAATAGCAATGACTTCGCCAGTACACATAGATATTGGTGATAGCAATGCTACAATGGCCTTTGTGCTCCCATCAGTTTATAATCAAACTAATTTACCCAAACCCAACGATTCTGGTATCTCTATTAAAACATCTACAGCAGAATATGTTGCAGCAATAAAATTTGGAGGTTTTGCAAATGATGAAAGCATTGTTAAACATAAAATGCTGCTTAAAGAAGCATTAAAATCAAAAGGCTTATCCTACTATGGCAACTTCCGGTTCTTAGGGTATAATCCTCCCTTTCAATTTTTTGGTAGGAGAAATGAAGTGATAGTAGCAATAAATGAAAGTCAACTTAAAAATTAAAGAATAATTTCAATTAGGCATCTACTTCATTAGCGATATGCCACCAAATATGAATGGAGCAGAAATTCTGAAAGATAGAAGGGTTGCGTAGTTCAGTAATAATAATATTGGCATTTAGAGATATTAATAAAGATGGTCTAGCTAATCTTTTTAAAAAATAATGCGCCACAAAAATCCTTTTTATCCATATTAATTAAGTTGTAAAATACAACAAGAAGTACTTACAATAATGAAAACATTTGAAGGAGGTTGTCTTAAAAAGGGCAACCTCTTTTAAAAAAAATGTAAGCATTTCATCTCCTTGCAAAAACATAATCAAATACCCATTTTATTAAGCCTACATTACATTAATAAAAAGTGTGAATTATGCAACTTTCTTAGCAATTCTGTAATTCGGGAATCTTAAAACTAGAGCAATTTTGTTGTATATATAAAACGATAACTTGAAACTATTTATAAAATATATGGTCAGCATTCGCTGCAAGATGATGGTGAAAGAAGTATTGCGAAATCTTGGACTTCACTTTATTGTGGTGGATTTAGGAGAAGTAGAAATAATGGAAATTATTACAACAGAACAACGAGAACAATTGAAAAAAGAATTAGTAGCTATTGGTCTTGAACTAATGGATGATAAACGTGCTATTTTAATAGAAAAAATTAAAAATGCAGTTGTAGAAATGGTACATCATTCTGACACAGAACTACGCGTTAATTTTTCGTATTACCTCAGTGAAAAACTTCATCACGATTATACTTATATGGCTAATCTTTTTTCTGAGGTACAAGGAACGACCATTGAACATTTTATCATTGCTCACAAAATTGAAAAGATAAAAGAGCTCATCATTTATGGCGAACTTAACATCACTGAAATTGCTTGGAAAATGAATTACAGCAGCGTGGCACATTTATCAAATCAATTTAAAAAAGCAACAGGTTTATCACCATCACATTTTAAAAATTTAAAAGATAGAAGAAGAAACCCAATAGAAGAAGTGGGAAACACAAACGAGCCAAATCAAAAAAAATAATACATTTTTTAAGTTTATAAATCGGCAAGATTAAAACGAAAATTGGATATGGATAAATTGGATAGATCACTAGGAGACAAGTTAATTATTGCCACTAAAGAACTTGCTTTTCAAAACGATGAGCAGGTAAAACGTGCAGCAGAATTAGGCACTGCAAACTATGCAAGAAGTATTATAGAGGGCAGTCTTGACCCACTATTTACCATTAATACCGAAGGTAAAATAATGGATATAAACAACGCTTCTATCAATGTAATTGGCAAATCTCGAAAAGCTTTAATTGGCACTGATTTTTTTAATTATTTCACCGAACCCAAAAAAGCAAGAGAAGGATATCAAGAAGTTTTTGCAAAAGGATTTGTAGCAGATTATCCATTAACAATCAAGGATCATAAATTAACAGATGTATTATTCAACGGTTCTATTTATAAAGATGAGTCAGGAAATGTGTTAGGTGTTGTGGTGGTAGCAAGAGATATTACTGAACAAAAAATATTTGAAAAGCAATTAACTGAAGCAAAAATATTTGCAGAGCTAGCAACAACAATTGCCGAAGTTGCTCAACGCAAAGCAGAAACTGCAATGCGTATTGCAGAAGATGCTGTAAAAGCAAAGCAGCAGTTTTTGAGTAATATGAGCCACGAAATTCGCACACCCATGAATGCCATTATTGGTTTTACAAAAGTGGTATTAAAAACAGATTTATCGGCTAAACAAAAAGAATATTTAACAGCCATAAAAATGAGTGGCGATGCACTCATTGTTTTAATAAATGATATTCTTGATTTAGCAAAAGTGGAGGCTGGTAAAATGACATTTGAGCAAACGCCTTTTAAAATGGCAATGTCTATTGCAGCAATGTTGCATTTGTTTGAAACTAAAATTCAGGAAAAAAATCTAGAGTTAGTTAAAGAATATGATACGAATATTCCAGAAGTTTTAATTGGTGATTCGGTGCGTTTGCATCAAATTATTTTAAACCTTGTAAGCAATGCTGTAAAGTTTACCAACGAGGGTAAAATCACTGCCAGTGTTCGTTTGCAAAGTGAAGATGAAGAGAGTGTTATACTTGAGTTTGCGATTACGGATACAGGAATTGGCATTTCGGAAAATAAATTAGATAAGATTTTTGAGAATTTTCAACAAGCATCAAGTGGCACATCAAGATTGTTTGGTGGCACAGGTTTAGGTCTTGCAATTGTGAAACAATTAGTAGAATCGCAAGGAGGAGAAACCAATGTTAAAAGCAAAATTGATGAAGGCTCTACTTTTAGTTTTACATTAAGTTTTAAAAAAACTAAAGAAGCTGCTGAAATGGGAAATGCTTTAGTTGAAGTCAATAGAGAAATTAAAAATATTAAGGTTTTAGTAGTAGAAGATATTGTACTGAATCAACTTTTAATGAAAACACTATTAGATGATTTTGGTTTTGAAAGGGACATTGCTAGCAATGGAAAAATTGCCATAGAGAAATTGCAAACAAAAGCATACGATATTATTTTAATGGACTTGCAAATGCCCGAAATGAACGGATTTGAAGCCACATCATACATTCGTAATGCAATGAAATTAAGTGTTCCAATTATTGCACTAACAGCCGATGTAACGACTGTTGATTTGGCAAAATGCAAAGCCGTTGGAATGAATGACTATATAGCAAAACCTGTAGATGAAAGATTATTGTATAGTAAAATAATTAGTTTAGTAAAAAAAACAACAGCGATTAAGTTGGAGACAAACCTGATGAACGAAAACAAAAAATTAAAATGTATTGACTTAGCATATTTAACCCGTCGCACTAAATCAAATCCTGAATTAATGATGGAAATGATTTCGCTTTATTTAGATCAAACACCGCCATTGATAAAAGCAATGAAGGAAAGTTTTGATAAAAAAGATTGGCAAACTTTATATGCAGCAGTACATAAAATGATTCCATCTTTTTCTATAGTTGGCATACACACAGACTTTGAAGCGATGGCAAAAAAAATAAAAGATTTTGCCAATACGCAAACACATAGCGAAAGCTTGCAAGATTGGGTATTGCAGCTAGAAACTGTTTGTACACAGGCTTGTAAGGAATTGGCAGAGGAATTAAAAAAAATTAAAAATATTGGAAATGAATAACGAAAAAAGAAAACTTTTCTTAGTTGATGATGACGCTTTATTTTTAAAATCATTAGAAATGGATTTTTTAGAACATAACGATTTTGTTGTTGAAACTTTTCCTACAGGAGAGCTATGTTTAAAAAATTTAGAGCATAAACCTGATGTAATTATTTTAGATTATCATTTAGATGGCATTGATAAAAATGCAATGAATGGCATGCAAACATTGGATAAAATAAAAAAACATAATCCCGATATTCCTGTTATAATGTTATCCTCTCAAGATAAAATTGAAGTTGCCATTAACTGTATGCACCACAAGGCTTTTGACTATGTTGTAAAAAGCGAAACCGCTTTTATGCGTTTACAAAAAATTATTGTTTCCATTTTTATCTATAAGAAAATGGAGAAAGAATTAAGTTGGTATATGAATAGAATGTAAGTTAATTGCTCGTGTTTTTATTTTTAAATTAACTACCAAATCATTAATAATTACTAATGTGAGAATGATACAACAATTCCCTATCGTTGTGTAACACTTGCCAATATTGTATACTCAACTTTGCATTGTAACAATTCAGTTACAAGTAAAGCTAATTACCGTGAGAATTTTCAATCAAAAGCTACCATTCAGAAATATACTATTGGCTGGTTTAATCACAACAATAATATGTTTGTTTACGTCTTGTGCAAAAAAAGCAATGTTTCAAACTTCAACTGTTGTTCCAGCAGCTAGGGGCTTTGTGAAAGTATCAAAAGATAATAACAAAAATTATGTTATTAAAATTCAACTTACAGATTTGGCAGAGGTAAACAGACTTACACCACCTAAAAAAACTTATGTTATTTGGTTAGTTACTGAAGAGGATATTACTAGAAATATAGGGCAAATAAAAAGCGCTTCAAGTATGCTATCATCCAAACTAAAAGCAAGCTTTGAAACGGTGTCTTCTAACAAGCCAACTAAAATATTCATAACTGCTGAAGATGATGGCAACGTTCAGTTCTATGGCAGTCAAATCGTTTTAACCACTAATAAATTTTGACCAACAAAAACTTAATAACTAAAAAAATAAATTATGAGCAACCTTCTTTATATGATAGCAGTTATCTTAATTATATTTTGGGCAATTGGATTCTTTGCCTTTAACATAGGTGCAATCATTCATATTTTGCTTGCCATAGCTGTTATTTCTATTCTATTAAGAATCATCCAAGGCAGTAAAAACTCTACCAATTAATTTCAAAAGGACTAAAAAAAAAAAATGAAGAAAATTATTTTATCAAGTATACTATCGGCTATTGTATTATTTTCTTACACTCAAAAAGGAGCATCTCAACTAAATTTAGGTGTCGGCTTCTCTAACTGGGGAGTTCCGGTTTATCTAGGCTTTGACCATAGGGTTAGTAATGATATATCTCTTGGTCTGGAGCTATCATATCGTGGCTATAGTGAACGTTATAATGGAAATGATTATAATCACAACATCACCACCTTTTCTGGTAATGGCAATTATCATTTCAACAGGGTGATGGATATACCAAGTAATTTTGATTTTTACGCAGGTCTGAATATTGGCTTTTATATATGGTCATCGCCTAATAATTATGATGGCACACATAATTCTGGACTTGATCTTGGTGCTCAAGTTGGTGGACGTTATTTCTTTTCAAAAAATGCAGGTTTAAATCTTGAGTTTGGTGGAGGTAATGCTTTCTCTGGTGGGTAATTTGGGCTAACTTTCAAGTTGTAAACCGCACACAATACCTAGTAAAACAAAAAAGGAACATAAATTTTATGTTCCTTTTTTTGTGGAGAATAGCGGTCTCGAACCGCTGACCTTTTGCATGCCATGCAAACGCTCTACCAACTGAGCTAATTCCCCTAGAGTTGCAAATATATATGATTCGGGTTTTCAATAAATTTGCAAGGATTAAACTATTATATCTTTGCATAGTCTTGAAATTGTTTTTTCTTAAATCATTAAATAATAAATTTATGAAATCTGTAAACTTAAAATGCGCAGTAGTCTCGCTTTGCTGCTTCTTATTAATTACAACTTCTTGTAAAAAAAGTTCAAGTAATAGCAATGCAACTGTAGACGAATCCACACAAGCTAGAGTTCAATCTGAGGATGCTACTTGTATAAATGGCGAAACAGAAAGTGTTGATGATGATGTGAATAATACAGTTGCATCAAGTGCAAGATTCTGTGGATTAGCTAATGTATTTGCACTTGGAAACCACTTACCTTATGATGCAGATACTTCAAATCCAGGAAATACAGCCAACAGAATTATTATAACATATAATGGAACAACAATTGGTTGCAGAAAAAGAACTGGCACTATTACCATTGATCTACTAAATGCTACGAAGTGGGTTGAAGCCGGTGCAGCACTAAAATATACTTTCACAAATTTTAAAGTAGAAAATGTTTGTACTAATCGCTCAGTTAAAATTAATGGAGAAAGATATGTAACAAATGTTAATGGTGGAAATATAGTAAGATTAAAAGCAGGTCTTGTTCCAATGCTAAAGCATAAAATTAGAACTGGAACTATTGGTTTAGAGGCAACATTTACTGATAGCAGTGGTTCTAGAACAGCTGTTTGGAATGTAGCAAGACTTACTACTATAAATTATATTACAGACAATTATTATTTCAATGCAGCTGGTGATACAACAATTAACAATAAGCCAGCAACAGAATCTTGGGGAACTACAAGATTTGGCAATCCTTATCAAACAATGTTTGCATCTCCCATAAAGTCAAATACACTTTGCAAACTTTGGAAACCTACAGAAGGAAATGTTATTCATAGTGTAGGAAACTTTAATGCTAATGTTGTCTTTGGTTTAAATGCAAGTGGTAATGCTGTTGGTTCAAATGATTGTGCAACACATTATAAAGTTACTTGGACATTAGCTAATGGCACAAGTTCAACCCCTCAATTAATACCTTATAAATAAGAAAAGTTTCTAAATAAAAATACCCTGACAAAATTTTGTCAGGGTATTTTTATTTTAGAGATTAACTCAACTATCTGTGATCATCCTCAGCATCCTTGTTATATGCTTTAATGATAGCTTTAACAAGTCTGTGCCTAACTACGTCTTCTTCACTTAATTCAATGTGAGAAATACCATCTATGTTTTGTAAAATTCTGGAAGCTTTATGCAAGCCACTTTGCATATTTCTTGGCAAATCAATTTGTGTTGGATCACCTGTAATAATTGCTTTTGCATTAGCCCCAATACGAGTTAAAAACATTTTCAACTGCAAATCATTGGTATTTTGAGCTTCGTCCAGAATAATAAATGCATTGTCCAAAGTTCTACCACGCATAAAAGCCAATGGTGCAATTTCAATGGTTCTAGTGCTCATATAATATCCCAATTTATCAGCAGGAATCATATCATCTAATGCATCATACAATGGACGTAAATATGGATCTATCTTCTCTTTTAAATCCCCAGGCAAAAAGCCAAGATTTTCACCTGCTTCTACAGCAGGGCGAGTTAAAATTATTTTTTTAACCACTTTGTTTTTTAAGGCCCTAACTGCTAATGCAACAGCAGTATAAGTTTTACCAGTTCCTGCTGGTCCAATTGCAAAAACAATATCGTTCTTATCACAAGCTGCAACCATTCTTTTTTGATTGACCGTTCTAGCTCTAACAGTTTTACCATTGGGTCCAAATACTAAAATATCATTTGGATTTTTTTCAACAAAATTGTCAACTGTTTCTGCATCGTCTCCTCCCAGAATTTGCTCAAAATAAGTATCACTTAAATGACCATTTCTTTCAAGGTACTGAATGATTAAATCAATTTTTTCCTTGGCTGTATCAATTAATTCAGGAGCACCACTCATTTTTATTTGAGTTCCTCGAGAAAGAATTTTTAGCAACGGAAACTTCTTTTTCAGCAAATCCAATTTACCGTTGTTTACTCCAAAGAATTCAATTGGGTTTACTGTTTCTAGGTTGATGATTGTGTCTGTCAAAGTATATATTTTTGTTAGCTAATCTAGTTTATAAATAAAATAAGTTTTATATATTGGCGAGTAAGAAATTATCGAATGTTTATGTACAAAATATTAATTGCCAAAGAAAAGCTTAAACAACCTATTATATAAAAAATTAACTCCACATTTTATCAACGCCTACATTTGTTTATTATGAAGAAGATAATACTTTTTACCATTGCCTTTGTAACAATAAACAATAGTAATGCACAATCCACAGAAAAATGGAGTTTAAGAAAATGTGTTGATTATGCTATGAAAAATAATATATCTGTAAAGCAAGCAGATGTGCAATCTAGAATTGCTGCATTACAACTAAAACAAGCTAAATTATATCAACTGCCAAGTGCAAGTTTTAGCACAAATATTGGCCCATCATTTGGCAGATCATTAGACTTATCTACAAATGGATATAACAATCTTGCATCATTATCTCAAAACTATAACTTGCAAGGCGGCATTGAAATATTTGGCTGGGGCAAATTAAAAAATAGTGCAGCAGCAGCAGAATTTAATTTAAAAGCTGCTTTATCTGACATTGAGAAAACAGCCAATGATGTAGCTTTAAGTGTAGCAACTTATTATTTGCAAATTTTATCTGCAAATCAGCAAATTAGTATTACAAAGGTTCAAATACAGCAAACAAAAAATAATTTAGATGCAACCAGAAAAAGAGTAGATGCTGGTGCTTTGCCAGAATTAAATGCACTAGAATTTGAATCTCAACTTGCAACAGACAGTACAAATTTAGTAGCAGCAGAAACTAATTATAATCAGGCTTTATTGTCAATGAAAGGTTTGCTAAATTTAGATGCAGCAAAACCATTTGACATTGATATACCAGATGTTGAAACAATCCCTTTAGATAACTTAACAGACTTGCAACCAGAGTCTGTGTATCAAATGGCTTTAGATAATCAACCAAATATTAAATCAAATAGGTTTAGAATTAAATCTGGAGAAAAAAATATTTTAGTAAACAAATCTGGATTGTATCCTTCAATTACCGGCAGTTATGCTTTAAGCACTGGATATATAGATTATTTAACTAACACAGGGTTTTCTAAAACTGCCTATTTCACGCAGCTTAATACAAATTTTAGACAAAATTTAGGCGTAGGTATTGCTGTTCCAATATTTAACAATGGAACAAACAGAATTAATTATGAGCAATCAAAACTAAATCTTCAAAATACAAAAGTTAATGAGGAGCAAATTGAACAAAAATTAAAATTAGATATTTATACCTGCTACAGCAATGCTGTAAGTGCTTTGCAAAAATTTAATGCTAGTAAAAAACAAGTAGAAGTTTCAAAGAAAGCTTTTGATTTTGCTACTAAAAGATACGATGTTGGACTACTAAATACATTGGATTTGATAACAAACCAAAACAACTTATTGAAAGCGAAAACACAAAACTTAGCAGATCAATATGACTATGTTTTTAAAATGAAATTGCTTGAGTTTTATAAGGGTCAAGGGCTGAAGCTATAGTCTATTTTTATAGTATTGCCCATCTATTAATTTGAATACTCTACCCTCCTGAAATGTCTTAAATGTAGCAGTTTCATCACTGTGTAAATCTACCCAAATTTTATATTGAGTAGGATTAATAGCAACACCAAATAACCATTGGTTATAAGCATCAAACATTCCTTCTCGCACCAAATAACGTTGCTGGTCAAACAATCTAAAAGGAAATTTTTTGTCTTGTTTTTCGTAGAACCAACTTAAAATAAATTTCGTTCTAATAGCTGTAAGTTCTGCTGCAGTAAGACTTGTAGAGCTATTTCCTAAAGTTTGCAATACTTTTTTTTCAAATTCATTTTTAACATTTTTTCCAGCATCGCCCACGTATAATATTTTTTTGTAGGCGTCTAAAATAGTTTCTTTTATTTCAGCAGTTCTGGTTGTGTAGCTTTCTAAGTTAACAAATATTTCGCCGTAGATTATTGTCCAAAATAGTTGATTGTTATTTTTGTAATATAAAGCTGCGTTATAATAATTATTCGGATAATTAGGATCAACCTCAATTCCTTTTTCCCAATTTTTAATAGCTTCTTTAGTGTTTTTTTCAATTAAGTTCAGGTCTGCTAATTCACTATAAATTACACCGCTATTGGGGAATTTTACAAGTGCTGTTGTATACAAAGTATTACAATCTTTATAAAGTGCTATAGATTTATAATTTAACCCAAGCAACTGATAGGTTTCTTCACTAACAGTAGTATCATTTAAGAGCACCTTGCAAAGTTCAATACTTTTGGCAAAATCTCTTTTTAAGTAACACAAATATGCAAAGTCTCTTTTTGCAGCTTTATTATTAGGCTCGTTTATTAAAAGCTTGTTAAATACTAAAGATGAATTTTCATAATCACCCTCATTCATAAGGGTTCTAGCTGTTTTGTATAAATCATTTGTTGGTTGTGCATCTAAAGAAATGCTGACAAAAACAACAACAATTAAAGAAAAAAAGTGCTTCATAAAAATATTTTTCCACTAAAGCATAAAGCTGCTAATAATTTTCATTATGCTGAGTGGCTTTGTGACTATATCAATAAATCAAATGTGTCAATAATCCATCTCTCAATTTAGGCTCAAACCAAGTGCTTTTTGGAGGCATCACGTTTCCACTATCAGCAATATCAAACAATTGGTTAATAGTAACGGGATACAAGCTAAGTGCAGCAGCCATTTCACCACTACTAACTCTTTTTTCCAATTCACCTAAACCACGAATTCCTCCAACAAAGTCTACTCGTTTATCTGTACGTTGATCAACAATATTTAGCAGTGGTGTAAAGATATTTTCTTGCAAAATAGTTACATCTAAAATTCCAATAGGATCATTGGTATAAGTGTGTTCACGAGAAGTTAGTTTATACCAATTACCGTCAATATATAAACCAAATGTATGCAGTGTAGCTGGCTTATATGCTTCTTTACCTATCAATCTTACTATAAATTTCTCTGATAATTTTTCTAAAAATTCAGCAGTAGTTAATCCATTCAAATCTTTAACAACCCTATTGTAATCCATAATATAAAGTTGATCGGACGGGAATAATGTTGTTAAAAAATAATCACTTGCAGTAGTTTTATTTTCACCCAAAGCTTTGCGAACTTTAGCAGCACTTGCAGCTCTATGATGCCCATCAGCTATATATGTGCAAGGAATTTGTGTATTAAATAAATTTGTAATTGAATCAATAATATTGCTATCATTAATTACCCAAATGGTATGTTGAATATCATCATCGGCTGTGAAGTTATAAATGGGGCTTTTATTCGTTTTCCATTTTTCAATTAAGGTATCAACCTCATCATTATTTCTATACGCTAAGAAAACATTACCAGTTTGTGCTCCAGTTGTTTTAATGTGGTTGATTCTATCTTGCTCTTTTTCTGGTCTTGTAAATTCGTGCTTTTTTATAATGTCATTTTCATAATCATCAACACTACTCACACACACCAAACCCGTTTGCTGCTTGCCATTCATTATTAATTGATAAATGTAGTAGCACTCTTTATTATCTTGAAATAAGATGTTTCTGCTAATAAAAAAATCTAAATTTTCTTT
>Ga0114975_10002439_pt1 | contig 12716 bp, 20 predicted proteins | sample S_130626_EF_Meta_FD_87031 | JGI IMG/M metagenome (GOLD analysis project Ga0114975, IMG submission 87031) | Freshwater microbial communities from Lake Simoncouche, Canada to study carbon cycling - S_130626_EF_MetaG | ecosystem: Environmental > Aquatic > Freshwater > Lake | place: Lake...
CTTATTAATATCAACTGTTCCATCAATAACTTTATCTGGATCGATTTGATAAATCTTACTAGCTGAGCATCCCGTACATCCATAAGCTTTATAAACTGATGTGCTATATGCGGTTCCAGTTAATGATCCCGGAACAGGAATTGGCCCAACATAACCCGCTTGCCATTTTGTAGTTCCATCGGCCATGATCTCAGTATAAGGAGCTGTTGCATAGTCAATACAACCAAATCCAATACTATCTCGTCCACCTACTCGATCACTTTCAAGTGCATTTGTTGGACACAAAAAGGTATTGATAACCGTTGTACTCGCAGTTACATTACCAGAGAAATTATATGGTAATTGCAAGTTAAGCTGATTATAAACATTACCTTGTTCGATAGTGCTGAGAATCAAAGTGAACGCACTGTGATAATCTTGCGTTTTGTAAGTTGTGCTGCCGACTGTTACATTATGCTCTCCAGAGCGTGGAAATGTACCTTGTGCGTTTTCAAAGTTGTGAGCGGACAAAGCTAGCTGTTTAAGGTTGTTTGTGCATTGCGCTCGCCTAGCCGCCTCTCTAGCTGACTGCACCGCTGGGAGCAGCAATGAAATCAACACAGCGATAATCGCGATAACAACCAACAGTTCGATCAAAGTAAATCCACGACGACTAGCATTATTGTTTTTGGACATTTTTTATTTTCTCTCAAGTGTTTAAAGAAGAAGGACACCAACGCGATGTCCTTCGTACTCAATTATTATAACTGGCCCCAACCCCATTGTCAAGTTAAGATTTCATGAAGATTCATAAAATTATTTCCCAACTGTTATTAGATATGACGAATTCTCCATCTATATTATATTTTTTAATAAAATCTAATATAGCGAGTTGGACTTCTTTATATTTCCAATCGTGTCCAGCTAATGTACCACCATCTTTTATTTTTGGATACCATGATTCTAGGTCATCCATAACATTTTTGTAATCATGAGAAGCGTCTATATATACAAAAGAAAGTTTTTTATCTTCAAAATCATTTGCAGCTTGTTTTGACAGCTTCTTAATGGGGTTAATTAGTGGATATACTGGTTTAGTATTTTTTACAAACAAAGAGTATAGTGTTTTATCAATAACTTCTTTATTGTTTTTGTGTTCTTCGCTACCCTCCCAAGTATCTACGCAATAAAATTTAATTTTTTTTTTCGAATTTATTATATTTACTGCCATAGCAGAAGAACTTCTTCCTTTATACGATCCTATTTCTACGAATATATCTCCATCATTATATCTATTGACAGCTCTATCGTATATTAATTTATCAGAAGGTTCAAACCATCCTTCTACTTTATTATAAAAATGTTCCATAGGTTTATCGTTTTTACTCCTGTGCTTTTTTTAACGCTTCAGGATCTGGACGATCAGGATCGCCCGGTTTAGCTGGTTTATAATTTTTACCTTCTCGTTCTTTCTTCTTTCGAATATTTTCCCATAAGCCGGGTTTTTCAGCTTCTGTATATTCTTTCATTGCATCTGTATAATCTTTTTTCATTAAATTATCTTTCTAAAATATAGATTTTGTTCATTCATTTAAAATAAAACTCATTTTAAATCTCCAATTTTATCTATTGAATTTTTTATTTCTAAAGCTCCGGCAGTCGTACCATCTTTGTGGCCATGTATAGCACCACCAACATTAGCCATATAATTAATTCCAACTTTATCTGTTACCATTTTAGTTAATCCAGCATGAAATCCACAACTAAGAGCTGGCATTACATTATATCTATGAAGAATTGAAATTGAATCAAGAACTTCGCCTTCTTCCCATTTATAATATCCACCAATCATTCCAGCATGAATAAAATCAACTCCTGACATTCCCGCTAACTTACAAATAACTTTCCAGTCTATGTGAAAATCATGACTTTTATTTGTTAAAATTTTATCTCCGCTTTTTTGAAAATGTATAAACATAGGAAGATCTAATTCTCTTATTGCTTTATAAGCTCCAAGTCCACACCAAAAATTAACATGTACTGCATTTCCTCCCAATTCATAAATTCTTTTTACTCTATCTAATAAATAAGGATAATCAGAGTGTATTGAAACAGCATATATCACTTTTTTATCTTTAAGATAATCCATAATTAATGGAACTCTATCTTCTATACTACAGAACAAAGGGTTAGATAATATTTCATCTTCTTTTATAAAGTTAACTCCACCTTCGACCAATTGCTTTACCATTTCGAGTAATATTTTAGGAGATATACCAGTTTTTGGTTTAATTATAGATCCAAAAATTGGTTTATTGTAAACACCTGTAAATTCTCTTATTCCAGAAATTCCAAATTTTGGACCTTTAAAAGTATTTTCTATAGACTTTGAAAATTCTATATCTAATATTTGGCATTTTTCAATTGAATCTATATCAAGCTGTCCACCCATAATATTTACTAATAAATGAGATATACCATCGGTGTTAAAATCAATATTTATATTTGGAAATGCGATATGTGCAATTCCACTTTTTTTATTTAATAATTCATTTTCATCACCAATTACAATACAGGAATGATTTTCAAAAAGTTCATCAGTTTCCCGTTCATTTCTAATGTTTGGGTTTCCTACGCTTTGTCCAATTGCTAATTGCCAAGCAGCATCCTTTAGATTTTTTTTTGATTCTAAAAAATATTTTACTATAAAATATTTTGATTTATCGATATCTTCTATTTTTTTAAATATATTTTTCATATTTCATATTTGTCGTTTGGTGATGATGGTGTTTTTATGCATAATATTTTACAATCTGTATGAAATTCTGGGTCTACTATTTCATTTGGATATATTATAAATATATCGCCCTCTTCTAATTTTATCCCGTTGGTTGTAAAACTACCACTTAGCAAAACATTATATTCTGTAGATATTTTATGATAATGAGGAGGTTTTTTTTCGTCTTTTTTAAAATTAAGTATCCCCACTTCAAACTCTTTTGTTCTTAAGGTGGTGGGTTCAAAATCTCCAATAAACCACCCCTTTGTCATTTCATTCAATTTTATTATTTGCATATATTAAGTACCTTTCAAGATCTTCTGGTGTTCCAACTGCATGATGTTGATTTATGTCTATATGATAATTTATTATCTTTTTGCCATTTTGTATTAAATAATTATAGCTTGGAGCAATATAAAATTCATTATTGCATCTATCATTATTAGCAATCATCATTGCACAACTTTCTACAAAATCTTTTCCATGTTTCCAATAACTAATTCCATTAGTTGACAAATTGCTAATAACTTTTTTTTCTATTGTTTCGCATACCATTCCATTGTCATCTAATTTTACATAACTATTCTTAGGAGAATTTGAATCATATGTTACAATTACACCATCCATATTGCTATTTATGCAAAAATCAATAAATTTTTGACCATCCCAATCCATAATTTGGTCACAGTTTATAATTATTGCTGGATTATTATTATTAATTTTGCTTATTCCAAGTAAACATGTACATGCACAACCTTCTGTTAATTTTTTTACTTCAATTATTTCATAGTTATAATCATTTAAAAATAATAATTTTTTAAAATCTTCAATCATTTCAGATCTAACATAAAATATATAATTATAATTATCTCTAAAAGATAGTGATTTTATTGCTAATTCAATCATTGGCTTATTATTTATAATAACAAAAGGTTTTGGTGGAAAATTGCTTCCAAATCTGCTTCCCGCTCCCGCCATTGGTATTAATATATTTATTTTAGTATTATCCATTATTTATAGATATTTCTATATTTGGTCTATCAATATTTATATCATATAATTCAATAGATTGTTTTAGTATAGTTTCTGGATGATATACATTTCTATGTATTTTTTTAATGTTGTTAAAAGTTTCTGAATATAAATTCATTATATTTGAATTTCCAAAAGCAAATTGATCATTTAATCCACCCCAATCTCTTCCATTTGGTATATTTAAATGGTTCATATTATATTCTGTTAATATTAGATCATTTCTAATTAACGAATCCGATCTTATTCTTATAACACAATCAAATTTTATATTATTTTTTTTTTCATACTGAACTTTTAATTCATTAGATTTATAAATTGAATAAAACATACTCAATACACCTAAATCATGCCTTTGTTCATAAATATCAAATTTTATATTGTTGAAAATGTCTTGAAAATATTTTTGTTTATCTTCATATCTTTCTATTGAAATATTTTCATATTTATACTTATCAAACATATTATTTTCATAATGATCATAATAGCTAAAATTTCCATTTGATAAACTAACATTTCTGATTGATAAGCTATGGGAATTGAAATTTATAAAATCTTCTATCTCCCATGAGTGTATAAATAATTTAGTATTATATAAACTTGATATTTTATTTATTGTATGCAATCCGTTGTCTATAAATTTAATTGCGCCCGATAAACATATTGCTACATTCATAACTTCTCCGCGATCATATCAAATTTATCTATATAATTTACAGCATATCCAAATGATATTAATTTATTTTTTAGAGTTGTTAAAATTTCGCTATTTCCCCAGTCAAGAACATTTCCTGAATGTATATATTCAAACTGTATCCTTTTAATATTATACTTCTCAAAATCAACAGTATTTAAAATTCTACAATCTAGTCCCTCTGTATCTATATACAATCTATCAATATTATATACACCTATATCTTCTAAGAATTTATTTAATGTGCAGCATTTTACTTTTATAGATGTAGTATCTGTTCTATTTGTATGTATATCTACGTGACTTTTATTAAATGAAGCGCCTTCAAATCTAATCTTGTCGCAATCTGGAGTGGTAAATAATTCTAATTCGTTTTGTGAGTCGTCATCTGTTATTGCCATATTAAATAATGTTACATTTTTAAAGTCTTTGTATTTTTCAACAGCTAAATTATAAGGATATACTAGCGGTTCTACAAGATATGCTGAAGTGATATCATTTGTATTTATAAAATCAAATACATGGTCGTCACCATTATTGCATCCTATTTGTACTATATTCATTCTGTTTCCTTAAAGTTATTTGTATATTTCTTAATGCTTTCGATCCAGTATGTATTTAAGTGATTATTCTTATGCCATTCAGCATTTGGAACATGGGTTCCAAGATCAGCGCCTATGTTTTGTATTCTAGCCACCGCTGGAAATATTTCACTCCTGCCTTCTCTAGCCACATGATTGACCGTTGCATCCCAACTACCTCTTGTCCCAGCAAAATCCCACACATTTTCCATGTCTTTAAAGCGATCTTTCCACGTTGCCCAACCCCACGGAGTAAACCAAGATCGTCTTTCGACCAGTGAAATGTCTTCGCTTGGTGGATAGTAGTGTTCAGTTTTATTGTCCGAGTTCACATAACCTGAGATTGTAAAGATAGTTTTGTCATCTTTGTATCTCTCTCTGGCCCACTCAAAATATTTTAAACAGTCTTTCCCCGGAATTGTGTCATCTTCGAAATGAATGTGGTAGTCGTTTTTTGAAAAGCCTATTGCAAGGCACTGATATATATTGGTATTGCATCCATATCTACGAGGATTTACGGTGACGTGAGTTTGACTGGGCCTAAAATTTCTAGCTAGGTCTTCTATCGGTTTATGCCCCGGTTCACAACATATGTTTATTTCGTAATCTTGGATTCCATAGCATTCATCTAGATATTGGAATAATCTTTCAGTATATTGCAATCTATTATAAAGTGATATAGTTAACGTCTTCAAGTTTTTGTTTCTACAACTTTCTTATCTGGGAAAAATTTATTCTGCAACGCCACTTTACAATTATACCTCGTCATGTTGCAACCGTCAACCTCTTTTGCAGAAATTTCCCAATATCTTGCCAGCTCTACGGCGTTAAATGTTTGTACGTTCGCGTCATAAAGATCATAGAATTCTCTGGATTCAATAATTTTTTTATGTAGCTCTTTTCCAATTTGAGATTCAATATGCTCATATGTTGTGTCATGATGTTGTTTGTTTCCTTTTACCGCTAAAATAGCTAAGTAATCGTAAGCGTATCCTTCGTCAACAATTATAGATATCATTTTTACTCACATCTCGTAATATTTTATAGTTGGGTGATTATAACACCATTCTTCAGGATTAAATGTTTTTGGGTCGAATTTTGGCTGAAAAGTATTTACTAAAGCCCCAACAGCAACCGCTAAGTGCATATCTCCAGTGTTAGCGCCAAAGTAAAGCCCGACTCGTCTCATGAGACAAATATACTTTTTAATACACAAGTCTTTTATTATATGTTTTGACCTTAAGTTGTATTCATAGCTTGAAGATAAACATAGTATGGGTGTAACATTATTATTTTGCAACTGATCTATAATGCTTTGAGTTAAATCTTCTTTCATCCCCCGAACCCCTTTAGCGTTTAGAGAACACATCGGAGCTATTATCGCTGGATTTGGCTTATCTTTTAAATACTGATCGACCCATATCTCTGATTCCATATCTGTATAAAGGACTAATGGTCTGTTGTCTAACAGCGAAGATTTATCGCCAAAATAATTCCTGAGTTGTCTTGTAGCATAATGACCTCTACCAATACTTGGAAGGTATTTGCCTTTGCGGACTAGTTCAGTATATGGCATATCTTCAATGAATTCAACTTCTGCAATTTTATCAAAAAATACCGAGAATCTATTTACAGATTTTTGTATTTCAATTGTAAATTTATTTGGAAAATATTTACATATTGAAGTAAGTAAAAGTAAGTCGCCCATTCCATAATTCCCACATCCAAATCTAGTAATCATAAAATATGAGCATACCTTTCAATATTATTTTTTACAGCTTCAGGGAAAGTCTCGTCTATCTCTGCTTTTATTAATTTATACTCGCCTCTGTCAAATAAATCAACACACTTGCCGATATTTTTTCTGATGGTCGCTTTGATCTCTTCGGTATCGCTTTCTGTGTGGGCGAAAGATTCAATCTTTTCAATAATTTGCTGTTCATCGCCCAAGTAGGAGAAATGCCATCCAGCATTTTTAATACTTGGAAAGCTGTCTTTAAAGTGCCTGTACCAATGCAGGTCAGAATTCTCTTTTAATATTTTTCCGTTGATAACAACAGTTCCTCTCCAGTTATGAAACTCTTCTGGCTCGATAACTTTATAAGTTAGCTTATCATAGAATAACTGAGAGCATAGCGTTATGGGGTTATTTATATTGTTAAAATTTTTAAAGTATTCAGCTTTAAATGATTGCATAAATGATCTACGTGGAATTTCATCAATATCAGATATCATGATCATATCATAGTTATTAATATCTACTAGTCCATTTATCATATATCTACGCTGATTATTTTCTAATTGCCAGCTTGTTGCGTCTGGTGGGCAATCACTAAAGACTAAGTATTTAATTTTATCGACATACCTTTTATATCTATCTGCATTCTCGATATATCTTAGAGGTTTATTTTTGCCGCTATGAGTTTTAGTCGATTCGCAAATTATAAATTTATCAACAACTGGATACAATTCTTCTAACCTAATCTCTAAAGTGTCTAGCTCATTAAAAAATTGAAAGCAATCGTATATCATATATTATCCTGTAAGTAGTTTATATTTTTCTGGATTATTTTTAATTGCTTCAGGGTATGAATTATCGACTTCTACTTTCTGAAGTGTAAACTCTGGTCGTCCGAGCGGATCTTTTATATCTTCTATATTTTTTGCAATATTGTCTAGGACATCTTGCTGATCCCATTCGCTATGGCAAAAGGATTGTATCTTATGTTTAATATTTTCTGTGCATCCCATATAAGAAAAATGCCAACTTCCACTGTTTGTAATTTTAGTATATATGTCTTTATTGTTGCGATGATATTGCATATCAGGTATTTGCTTAAATAATTTCCCCGGAACTATTACAGTTCCACCCCAATTTTTATGCATTTCTGGAGAAATAACTTTATTAGTTAACTTCCCATAAAATAACTGATGACCGATAGATATTGCCGTGTCGATATTTATATTTTTGATAAGCCTATTTAAAATAGATCTTTTTGGGATTTCATCGACATCAGATATCATTACGATATCCTCGTCTTTTAGATTTTTCATATCAATTCCGTTTATTAAATATCTTCTCTGGTCATTTTCCAATGTCCAATACCCAATATCGTCTGGGAATTTATCGTATACAATGTATGTAATTTTATCTAAATATTTAGAATATCTATCTAGATTTGCTTTAAATTTTAATTCATTAGGTTTATTGCTGTGTGTTAGTGTCGATTCACATATTACAAATTTATCCACTACAGGATATAGTTCTTCTAATCGTATCTCTAGTGTGTCGAACTCGTTAAAAAATTGAAAACAATCGTAAATCATAATTATCCTTTGTACATATGTTTTTTATATATTTCGCCGCTAAGATCTAGGTGTTCAACAATATATCCACCAAGCCTACCTTTGAATTGATTATTTTGGATAAACTCTTCAGTAAAATATTTTGGATTAACCCACCAGTCTTCAAATGGTTTATACCAGAATCCGGCTTTCACGTCCTCACAAAGAAGTCTATACCCATAATGGCTTAACATCTCTTGAGATCTTATTTTTTGTTTAATAAAAGAACCCTGAGTTATATTTGGGTGAATGCCGCCCACATAGTCTGCGTATAGATCATGTTCGAATGTTAGAATCTTGAACTCGTACTCATCAAAGGGGAAGTTTTCCAATGCAATTATTGTCAAAGGGTCTATATCCATAGATACATAATCTATAGTTTTAGGCGATCCATTATCTTTTAGAAGATCATAAATAGTTGTATTTGGTATCATCGCATTGATGAACCTACCTTTTCTTTTGTCTTTTCCAGCTAAATAATAATCTTCTCTGCCCTCTACTAATATGCCATCCCATCCCATTTCTTCAAGGTATTGGGTATTTCCTCCGTTTGGTTCCATAAATCCATCGCCAGCACCTATATCCAAATAAAATCCCGACTGCTTATTATTTAATAAATAGGCAAATTCGTCTTGGCATTCCTGTGAGTACATTTTTTATTCCTGTGCTTGTTCTATAAATTGCTTTATTTGATTTAAAATATAAAATCCAGTTTTTTTATTGTAAATATTATTTTGTATAAAATTTTCAGTAAAAAATTTAGGATTTATCCACCAATCTTCATATGGTCCTGCATTCATAGGAGTTTCAACGTCTTCGCACAAACATATATACCCCTTGCTTTTTAATATTTCATGAGATTTATTTTTTTGCGTTGGTCCTGCTGCATATAGATCATGTTCAAATGTTAAAATTTTAAATTCATATTCGTCAAACGGAAAGGTTTCTAGTGCTATAACTGAACTAGGTTCTATGTCTATCGACAAATAATCTATAGTATTTGGACAATTATTCTCGTATAGTATTTTCTTAATTGGAGTGTCCGGTATTCTAGCACACACAGCAGTTCCAGACCGTGTAATCTTTGCGTATTCTGTCCATCCATATACGCATTCTACTAGAATACCAGACCAACCTTTTTCTTCTAAAAATTTCGTATTACTATTGGTTCCATATGGTGGAAAGTCACTGTCGCCAGCCCCAATATCAACAAAAAATCCTTTATCTGTATTGCAAAGTAAATATGCAAATTCATCTTGATAAGTTTGTGAATACATTTTATGTCATATCCGATACGTTGTTACTTGACCACATTTTACACGACCAATAATTAGCTTTCCACTTTGGGCCGGGGCTATCACAGTTATGACGAGCGCGATAAGACTTGCGTCTTTCTGGGTCATCTCGTTTGATTTCCATGTTGGGGTCGCCAAAATTTACTTTGACAACATTACCCTTGTCATTCTTGACATACACCGAAAATTTCTTCGGGCCTTTTGGTGTGCGAAATGGCTTGTTAAGAGTGACTTTTGGATCTTTCTTGCCTTTGCCATCATCTGCCGCATTTACACTTGGGCCATTAAGAGTCTTATCTCTATCATCTTCGTAGAATACTCCACCCGCGAGAGTAAACTCATAAGTGAACTTATACTACTCATTATCTCATTTAGCATCTGCAAATTGGTATGCGAGGTCTGCACCCTCCATAGCGGTCGCTCTTGATTCTTGCAAGCACACAGCGACTCTTTGCTGAGAATCCTTATAGTCCTTTTTCATCTCTGTATCGCTCATACACCTAGATACGAATTTCTTAGAGTCTTCGTCTTTTCTTTTACTTGGAATTGGCATTGCTTTTATTTCTCCGTTTCGCCTTCTTTGTTTGTTATATGATAGTTGTAGTTTTCATTGTCTTCAAATATCCACTTCCAGTTCCCCTCAGATGTCCATATATTAGTATGTATCTTTCTGGGGATCTGTGCATTTGGCTTTGTACAAAACGAGGGGTCGTGTATCTTAATTCTATTATTGGGCTGTATTGCAAAATTTCCATTGTCAAGTTTTATGAAGTGTCCACACTTGTGTTGACCCGGAGCTTCACTAAAACCCACTGGAGCTATGTTGCTTTCTTCATTCGCCCAATCTATTGTAAACATGTACTGTCCAAAATGCTCTACATTTTTTCTACTAACATATTTAATTCTTTTATTTTTCAACACTTCAAATACTGTAACAGAAGGGTAATAGCTAAAGGAATCCCACAGCTCTATCTCTTCTAAGAACTCTTGTTCATCCAATCCAACAATTGGAGTTCCTTCTTTCTGGCAAAATGCAGATATTGGAAGTCTCCAGAAAATTCCACCATCTTCTAATAATGAATGAAAAAGAGGCACTCTCCCTGTGATGCTAGAAAATCCAAAAAGCAGACACGGATAATATAATCCATGTCCACCTTCAAGATTCTGTAAGAATTCACCTCTGACATAGCATTCTATTGGAGGTATATTAGAATTTAAATATGACATTAGTCTTCTTCTTCTTCATAATACATTACATAATCATGGACAGACTTTAAATAATCTTCTATAATTGTAATCTTTGATTGAACCCAGCCTTCAGATAAGCATGTTTGATTGGTTTCGTTTAGCCCCATCATTAATGCGTTTGCGTGCTTTACAATTGATTTAATGGAAGCTTTTGACATTTCTATATTTTCTTGGACAATTTCTTCTGGGTCATCGGAAGCTTTTAGTTTATTAGCTTGCCACGCAGCTTCTACCACTTCAATCTTTTTCTTTTTTACATTTGACTCTAAATAACTATCTTCTTCTTGTTCCGTAGCCCCAGATTTTTTTGAACCTAAATTGATATCATCCGTAGGCAGTGCTGGCATTTTTTCCTTGGGATACTTTTGACTACTGTCTCGTTTCTTTGGAGTGTAATCTAATTCCCAGTTCACCATGCTGCTTTCGTCATTTGAACCCGGAGCAGCTTTAGTTTTTTTATTTTTACTATTGGTTTTTTCGTCTGGGCTTTCTGAGGTATCAATTCGCTCATCGAATTTGACATTGGAAAGAGCTTCTTCTAAGCCTTGCAATATTCTATCAGCTAGAGGAGGTCGTTTCATCTGTAGGTACATCCTTTTTCTTTGATGTTTTTGGAGTGGGATCTGATACAGGGGTTGGATCTACATTTACAATTGGCTGTTCTTGCTCTGGCGTATTGATAATAATTTTTCTCATATTTATATCCTTTAGTTTAATGTTAGGAAGTACTGTGCGGAATGAACTAGATGTAGCATTTCATCTCTGATATTTAATAAATCTGTATCCGTTGGCTGCAATTCATCTGTTAGGCTGATCAAGAAAACTTCAAATGCTGAAAGTGTCTCATTAACACTTGCTGTATTATAGTTAACAATAGAGGCTGAACCCACTGGCATATTTCTTCCGTATTTACCCATGTATGATTCCATAAAAGAATCAGTTAAATCATGAATTCCATCATATAAGTCGCCTAAAGTTTTATGCTGTGAAAATGACGTTGTTAACCAGTGATGCACATGGATTTGCATAACAAATCCCAAAAGTGCGCTTGCGTATTGCATTTTCTATTCTCCTGTATTTTGAGGTTGATATTCATTTCGATATACACATTATACCCGATAGGCATCAATAAGAAAACTCTCTATAGAATTATAATTTTTGCTTGCCCACATCTTGTTTACCTTGGATTTTGCTATAGCTTTTTTCATTCCTAGCGACACTAAACATTCTAAACATTCATCTTTTAATTTAGGATCTTCTGCAACTTTAGCGGGTTCGATAGGCTTGGCTATGGTTTTTATAGGCTTGATAGGCTTGATAGACTTAACAGGCTTAATGTATTTAAAAGTTTTAACTTCTACGTATTCTGTCTTTGTTATTGGCTGTGGTCGTTCTAGTTTTTCTATTGCATCTAACAAAACAGAAATAAACATGGGGCCAAACAAACACAAGCCCATGAATAAGATTGCGTTATTTAGTTCCATGCTTATTTCCTTTGTTATCTATTATTTGCAGAATCTGCCGTTTTGATCACGCTTGTTGTGATAAGGACACTCGTCAGAGCAATTGTCTAGCTCTTCATCAAGTCTTTCGCACTCATCAGGGTCGTCGCAATCGCAGTTTGGAAATCCACAATCGTCGTCGTCCTCATCATTATTATACTGCGAAGAGTAGTCGTTGGCAAGAGGTTTTTCAAATTCTCCCACAACTTTATACTTCGCCGTCCTGAGCTTTTGATTCTGGCAGTCGTGAGGAACGCTCAC
>Ga0114975_10002440_pt1 | contig 12713 bp, 16 predicted proteins | sample S_130626_EF_Meta_FD_87031 | JGI IMG/M metagenome (GOLD analysis project Ga0114975, IMG submission 87031) | Freshwater microbial communities from Lake Simoncouche, Canada to study carbon cycling - S_130626_EF_MetaG | ecosystem: Environmental > Aquatic > Freshwater > Lake | place: Lake...
AAAAGTATCTTGGTGTTGTTGTACCTCTATCAACCGTATATTTTACGGAAATTGTATCACCAACTTTTAAACCCGTTGTAGGTGTTACTGATTGGTTGATTGTTAATTGTGCGTGTACGTTGAATGTTAATAGAGATAGTATAATTATCCCTAATGTTACACATAATTTCCTCATGTTATTTCTCCTCAAATAGTTTGGTGATTAGTTTATCACAACTTTTCTTAAGTGCATTACTTAAACTTGTTTGACTAAAACCACCACCTTCACCAATAATCAATGTACTAATTGATATTTCTGAGGAGGACTCTTCTACTATAACTACTTTGTCTTTCTTTCCTTCGGATTTAAGAACTCCACGTAAACGAATTACTACTGCTTCTTCTCCACTATGAAAAACTGATATGTTCTTTTTTGTAGTTAGAACATCTAAAAATATAATTTGAACTGATACTTTATTTGGTGCATCTGAAGCTAAGTTATATCCTTTATCTTGTAGATATTCCTCTAAAATATTTTTAACACCGAACTCTAATTTACGATTTCCGGCTAACTTACCGATTTTTACTTCATTGGTAACGGATTCAATTGTTACTTGCTTATCAGCATCATACCAAATGTTTTCAGGTGAATTTTTAAATGTACCATCGATTCTCCATTCAATCCAATTTACAATATCTCTTGTCATTTCCGTTTTACCGGCAAATTCCAAATAACTCATAAACACTGCAAATAGCAATGCGAATACAAGCCATAACCCAAACAGGCATAAAAATGCCCATGCTAACTTTTCGCCAATATGTTGACGTAAGTTTACTAATTTTGCTTTCATATATTTACCCCTTTATTACTAATAAATATATGAAAGTATTTCTAAACTAAATTTTTAATTTTAGTGAGGTTATTAATTTTTTATCAATACCATATTTTTCACACATACCTTTGATTTGCTCTTTACCTTCTTTAGTTGTGTATAGAATATCTAAGTATTCATTTGCGTGCTTTGTAGAACAGGTATATTCTTTAACTACTAAGTCAACTACCCAATCTTCGTAATCATTTGCTCTCTTACCTTTGATATATTTTAGATAATATTTCTTTGGTGGAATCATATCACTAAAGAATTTATAAAAATATTCGTTAGGTAGGGATTGTACATATGGTTGTACTTCTGCTATCCACTCTATCCAATCAGGATTCATAGAGATATATCTTTGTATAATAAAATTACCAAAGGTTTTTTTATCATCATCGGAAATTTTCTTCCAATATTGTGGGTCTTGATACTCAGTCACAGCTGATATATGGTCAAATAAACCTAATCTCTTTGCTGCGGCTTCGTTTGTATCTTTTTTAATTTTGGCCATCTTCTGGTCTTAATTCTTTTGGTAATAAATCTTCAAATACATCACCACATTCAATACATAAATAAATTTCTACGGGTGTAATTTCTTCTTTACCCGTCGAACTTGCTAATGCACTTGATTTTCTAAAGTGTAATCCTGGTGAGAAAAATTGTCCACCACATTTACATTCCATTGCAGTTGTTTTACTCAAATCTGGTCCTGCTGAACTTTGTCCTAAATTACTTAAATCCATTGGTTGCATACTATATATTTTATCTGATTACCATTAATAAATCCATCTCTCTACATAAAAAATAATCTTTATCTCCTAATTTAATTTTCTGTACACTCATTTCTCCCATTGGTAATAATACTTTATCGCCTGGTTTTACTGTCATTGGAATTTTAGTTCCACTATGTGTGTATACACCATCTCCGGTTGAAACTACTACTGCTATTTTATTATCACCCGTCTTAACTGAATCTGGAATAATTATACCACCAATTGTTTTCTCTTTTGATTCTATTTCTACTAATACTCTGTCGCCTAACGGCTTTGCTAATTCAAAATTTTCTGCCATAATTTTTATTTTATAATGTTAATGATTGCGATGATTGTTGCCATAAAACAGATTTCTTTATCTATTACTAAAGCATCTCTAAATTGTCCTTGTGCTAATTCTAAGATTACGTTTGCGGTATTGCCCGCTGCATAATCATCTAATCTTTCATATAGTGCCGTATAAAGTTCTGCAAAATCATTTACTTTATTATCACCCACTATTTGTCTAATCTGCATATATGCATTTCTTTTTTCCTCACCACTTGCTAATAAATCTACAATCTTATTTTTGAAATCAGCTTGTAAGATTGTTTGTTTATCTACCTTTAACTCACCTTTAGATGATTGCAATTGACAGGTATTCATAATCCTTCTAATATCAGGATAGAAACTACTAATGATGTCTGCTACATCTTTAACATCGTATCTAATCCCTTCTTTATTTAGAATTTCAGTAACATGAACCGCTACTTCTTTCTTTGATGGTGGATTTACTGCAAAAGTTTGACAACGGGATAAAATTGGTTCAATAATTTTTTCATGATAATTGCAAGTTAAGATAAATCTAGTGTGTCTACTAAATGTTTCCATTAAGTTTCTTAAGATAGCCTGTGCGTTTGGAGTCATATAATCAAACTCATCTAATATGATGATTTTAAATCCTTTGAAACCTGCACCACTTGCAAAGTTCTTTACTTTATTTCTTACCGTCTCAACATTGTTCTCATCTGATGCATTGATTATCATCATATCACATTCAATTGTTTGTGCTATAATTTTAGCCAATGTAGTTTTACCTGTCCCAGCTTTACCATATAAAAGTAAATGTGGTACATCATTGTTATCTAAGTAGGATTGTACTTTCTCTTTAAGAAGGTCATTACCTATATAATCTTTTAACGTTTGTGGTCTATACTTTTCTACCCACAATGTGTTTTCTGTTTTTGTTGTTTCCTTTTCAAAGAAGCTCATAATTTATATTTTATTGTTTACTATATCCTCTAAGATAGTATTTTTTTCAAACAATTCCAAACATTTTTGTCTATTTGTTTCTGCTACTATTTTTAGTTTATTAATTATATTATTATAATCAGTTATATCTAGATTTGCTAATCGTTTTATGTGTAAACTTAACTTATCATTTACATTATTTATATCCGAAAATACATCATTATAATCTATTTCTAATACATCTGAATAATTTTCAAATCCATTATTATTTAAAAAATCATTTGCTACCATTGATGCATTTATAAATGGTTTACCTATTAATAAATTATCTATCAATTTTTCACTTATATATCCATTTCTAAATCTATCATCTAAATATTGTTTATTTGTAGTTGATTCAAATACAATATTAATATCTGATTGTAGCGTGTTATCAATTAATTTTTTAATAAAATTATGTGTATCTGCAAATGGTGTGCTATTAAATTCATCTATTTCAATATCTTTATCTTCTATTTTTGTTACAAATATTTGTTCAGGTATTAATACACCTAAATTTTTAGATACATTTTTTAATTTATTTATGTAATATGAATTTATACTTGTTTTAATATTAGTAATATTTTTAAGTTTTAAGAACATATCCATTCTTTCATTTTTATCAAAGAAATTTCTTATAGATAAATCTAATCGGTATGGTTTTTTCGTATTAAAAAATATTTCATTACAATAAAATGGAGTGTGTAATACACCGCTAAAAAAATTAACTCGCATCAAATAACCAAAATCAAAAAAAGTATTAGGTGAACCGGATGAAAATATTATATGATTAGGTTGCAATTTAAAATTAGATAATAATCCCAATCCTTCCATTGTAGTGAATTGTATAAAATAATATTTGTTATTATTATTTAATTCATTAAAATTTACTTTAAAAATATCATCTATAATATGCTTTCCTTCTTCATTTATTTTTTGGTAATTATCATCTATTATAATATTATACGTTTCATCTAATTCTTTTAATATAGATTTACATAATTCATTTCTTGTATTACCTAATTCATTAAATCCCAATGTATAAAAATATTTGTAAATAATATCTTTATAAGATGAATTATAATATAGCGCCTGATAGAATTTACTACTTACGTTGCCATGTAAATATAATTTCATATTACTTTCCAGTTGAACCGAAGCCACCTTCACCTCTTAGTGTATCGGATAATTCATTTACTTCTATAAAGTGTACAGGTGGATGTGGGATAATCATAATTTGCATAATTCTATCACCTACACCATACAAAATTTGGCCATCTTTAGATAAAGATTTTTGATTAAAAGTTGCTTGTATTTCACCTCTATAACCACTATCAATTACCCCTACTGAATTACTTAATGATAAATCGGTTTTGCGGATAGATGAACGAGGAAACACTAATCCTACAAATCCTTCTGGTATTTCCATTGCTAACCCTGTTCCGTATGTAACTTGTGTACCATCAAACTTAATTGATGTTGCTACCAAATCCATACCGGCATCTCCATCTTTTGCATAGGTTGGTATTACTGCATTTTCACTTAATTTTTTAATTCGTACTTTCATTATTATGGTTTATAAAATATAAAAATTGGTTCGTATTTATATGATGTTCCTTCTAATTTCATAGAGTTCTTTACACCACTTAAATCTACACCAGTCATCGGGCTCATTGTCATTCTAAGTTTACCTTTGTATTCCATACCTAAACTTGTAAGTACATCAATACTATCTTGTTCTAATGTAAACCATTTATCTTTACCCACTTTGATATCTGCGATGTTCCAGCAAATGTATCTATCATTTTTAAGATATTCAAACGCCGTTGTTAGTGTTGGCTTTAAGAAACCATCTCTCCAACTTTCATATGAATTAAACTTCTTAAAAGATTGTGAGTCATCATCTGAATATCTCTCTCTATCAAAGTATGGTGGTGATGTGAATACAAAATCTAATTCACCTTTATATTTTTGAAATTTTGGGTCTTCGGATATAACCTCTGAACCTGTTGTAAATATTTCATATGTATTTTGATGTCCCCAAAATGGATTAGCTACACCCGGTACTTGTGTATTAAAGAACTCTGCTAAATATTCATAACGAGTCTTACCTATCTCTGGTATTTGGTTTTCAGTATTAGGGTCATTTCCAATGTAGTGAATATTTCTATCACCAACACTCAATGCTCCTAATATCCTACCACCCCATCCCGCTGAAGGGTCATAGATATTAATCTTAGCTTGTCCTTTAATATGCTGAGTAAACCTTTCGTACAAATATTTTGCAGTTAATGGTGGAAAGTTTACCGCTGGTTGAGAACCCATACCAATTCTAAATGCGGCTGTTGCTTCAGGAAATATTCTCTGACCCAATGGGTACACCCTGATTTGAATTGGTTGTTTAGGTAAATCAACTAAGTTATCTATATTTTCACCCCAATCTGCAGTTTTTAAAGATGCGATGTGTTTATATTCTAACACACCACTTTTGTATAATTCTTTTACTTCCTCTGCTGAAATTGGTAGTGATTCTATTCTACTATCTGCTTGCGATAAAGCGAATCCTAACCCTACTCCTTTATCTCCACCCTGCCATTTCTCAATCCATTCCTTACCTGTTGTTAAGTGTGAATTATGGAACTCTATATTATCTTTATGAAGGGTTTTAGAGAAACGATACATACCATCTTGTCTCGTCAATCTTCTCATTTGTTTTGTGAACAATTCTAAATAATCATCCGATGAAAAGATTTCGTAGATTGATGGTTTTGGTTTATCATATGTACTACCACCAATTGCAGTTTTGTACATAGCCGGAAAGAATTGATTTACGGGAGTAGCAAATTTATTAAAGTTAAAAATAACTTCATTTCCATCATCATCCTTTTCCTCAAACTTAGTTATTTTATAACCTTGTAGTTTAGAAAAGTTCTCAATGATTTCTGCTTCATTAACCCCAATCTTAGGTGGTGCACCGGTCTCATCCCACTGCTTTAATGCAGTTTTCTTAAAGTTAGCTACCCATTTTTCAAAGTCAGGAAAAGACATCTCAAGCACTTGTTCGTACTTGAGATTCATTTCCGGGTCATAGAACCAATCACTTCTCTCGTAAAAATGTTTCTTTTCGTAATTCATTATGCCGATAATTGTACCTCTACTAAATAATATTTACATACAAAATCATCAATGATGAAACTGATATGTGCCAATCCTTTAGTTGATACTAACAATTTAGCAGATGTTGCTTCTTTGTTTGCAGTTAAAATCTCTTTCAAATACTTTGCAGAGAATGAAATTGCTTTTACATCACTTGCATAGTTTTCTACTGCTTTGAATGTAATTCTGTTTGAGTTTACATTAGAGTAACCCATAACAATGTTCAAATTACCTTTCTCAGTTAATACTGTAAATGTATCAACATCACTCAATGCGTTTTTAGCTTTGATGAACTTGTCGATAAACTTACCATCTAAATCGATTTCAATATCAAATGGTGGTAATGATTTTAGTTCAGGTACATTTGGGATAACACTCAAATCTGCTAATTGATAAGCTGCTTTGATATCATCACTACCTAAACCTAATGCGATTGATTTATCCTCAACCTTTTGAACTTCTAAATTAACATCATCACCTAATACCGATAACATTTTGTTTAGATTAGAAGTCGTATAGATACCTAACTCTGCATTTTCAAAGTTAAAGTTATCTAATGTGATTTCACCTAATACGGTTTTGTCATCTGCGATAAACTTTGTTGATAATTTTTGTCCATCGGTAGTCCATGTAACCGATTCTACTAATCCAGCTAAATTGTATTTGCTGATAAAGCGTGTGATTCTTGTTTTGTTCATAATTTATGTTTTATTTATATGTCTAATATACGATTTTATTTTCAATTAACCAAAAAATTTAGTGAATATTTCCTTATTTACCATTTTATTGTTCCTCAATCGTTGAATTGGGAGTAATAATTCATCATATCCCACAATCCCATCCCCAATATATTCATGACAATAGGATGCTCTTTGTTTTAACTTACTATATATTGTTGAATGATTGTTAGTTTGCATTCTAAATACACCATTAAATGCCGTAGGTTTCCATTTTTCTATGGTTTTATTTCTATACTCACCCAATGCAGGATTGATAGTTTTTGTATAATATTTACCACCCGTATTTTTAATTATACCCGCACTAAACTCCGATATCTTACTACCAATTCCCATACCTTGATAATCAGGTAGAACTACAACTCTGCTTCCTCTAAAAGATTTCTCTACATTATTTCTACCAATATGTCTACCTATCACACTCATCGCAACCGGTTTGTCATTCCATTCAAACAATAAGAAAATGTATGTTTCGTTTACATCCTCAGTTAAATAGTGATGTTTTTTGAAGAGGTCGAAAGTTTCTGCTTCAACCCTACTAACTTGTAAAGAGATTTCTGGTCTTCCGAGCCGAAGTAAGTCAGCTCTAACAATGCTGCCTCCGATTTCGGGTGAATACGTCCAATCAGGTAGTAACCATTCCATAATATCAAAATGACAGGATGCTAATATAATTTTCTTATTCTCTCTACGGATATACTTTTGTAATGCAAAACTCATTGCCTTTGCAACATCTCTATCAACCACCGATGTATATTCATCAATTAGAATTATATCACCATCATTTGCCTTTGCAATCGTATAGGCTAAGGTTGCTCTATATTGCTCACCATTACTTAAGAAATGAAAAGGTCTTAACCAAGTTGGAACTGATGATAATCCTATTGATGTTAGGACTCTACTTGCCTGCTCCGGTTCTAACCAATCAAAGTTTGAAATCAATGCCTTTTCTTTATCAAACTCTATTACTTTTACACCACCTAATGTATTAAGTATTGTTGATTTGCCACATCCACTACCACCATATATTACCCCAATGTTCCAATCAAATGAATTAAGTCCATCTAAGTTCATAGGAATAGATACAATGGTTTCCTCTCTATTTTGAATATCAAATGTATCATACACATAGTTAGTGTATTTATCATTTTGTATTTTTGATTTTAATTCTATATTCATAACTTAAAAACTAAAGAATTCTTCTAATTTTTTTGAACTAAATGATGATTTTTCCCAACCTAATGCCTTATAGAAATCATCCATTTTATTCTCTAATTCTGCTTCAAATATTTTATCCACATCAATATACTTTTGGATAAATTCTAATATCTCCGGTGGGTCTTGATATCCTTTGAATGCGGCAGTTTCTAAACTCAATGGATTTTGTTTTAGATATACCCATTTAATCTTATCACCATCTCTCATAGGTGCATATTTGAAAGGGCATTTGAAATGTTTAAGTAATCTATTGTAAGTAATACCTGCTTTAATATGTGCAGGAGTTCCTTTCTCAAAATCACCTAATTGTTTATTCTTACCACCCTTATCATATCTACTAATTTCTTTAACTGCCCCACCCTTTGCAATAAGTGCTACATCTAATCCAGCCAATGATAACTTAAATTCTCTTAATTCATTATCTACACTATCATTTGTTTTACCTTGTAGTATATCTCGCAATATTCTTGCCATAAAATCTTGAAATGATTTGGGAAACGATGAACGAACTACATCCAATCCCTTAACATCTAACTTATCCATTGGTAATCCATTCGCTGCAACTATCCATTGTGCATATCTTTTCTTTGCAATCCATATACCAGCCTTACTGATATATTCTTTCTTAATTTCAAATCTATGTTTCTTAATATTAAAGAACTTATCAGCCATTATATCATAGAACTTATTTAAGAAATCTTGCACCTCTCCCGCGATATCATCAATCTTTTGGGTCATTGTTGTATCATCAAATTCTGCCCAATTAGGGAATCTATGTTTAACTAATGGAAGTGCTGAAAAGAATACTGAATCTGTATCAATGTAAATATTGTAATCATCATTTGTTCCTAACTCTTTGTTATACTTAATGTTTACCATCTTTGCCGTATTCTTAATTACCGTCTGACCCGTTGTTGTTACCGCTGCTGCATTATCCACATCATAAAAGCGAAACGCTGGTAATCCCAATACTCCATATAAAGAGTTAAGTAAAATCTTTTGAACCAATTGTCTTTTAGCATAGAATTCGTGTTGTTGTTTATTACCTTCTTTACCATATTTCTTTTCTAACTTACGATACTCAACCCTTTGTTGAAACCACTCATCTAATATATCTGCAATCAATCCAACCTTATCCTGTGTATATAAAACCCCATTAGATGATATGGATAAGTTTTCCTCATTCATTTCTTTTCTAAGTTCTTCGGTAGTATAATTAAGTGCGGTATTTTCAATATTCCATACTCTATAATCACCCTTAACAAATGCTTCCGCATCAAAGTTTGCAATCTTACCCACCTTTGTTTCGGGAGAAATATTTAAACTCATAATGATTGATGGATATAGTGATGTTAAATCTAAATCATATAGCCAATCGTACTTACCTGGTATTGGGTCTTTTACATATGCTCCTATGAAACCCTGCTCACCACTCTCTTTCAAAGCTTCCATTTGTTCCCTTCTATCTGATGGTTTATTTGGTGCTACTAAATTTCTTTTCTTTAAGTAGTTCAAACAAGCTCCCTCTAAATATTTTGATGAATAAATATAATCCTCATATGGAACATGTCCAGCGTGACAGATACCTCTGCATAAATCAATAAATTGTAATTTTCTATCCATCTCTACTACCAACTCAACATCCACAATATTATACTCAATAAATTTTTCTAGGTCCTCTTTAAATAAATCATCCAAACTTCCAGCATATTCAACTTTCTCTCTACCTAATTCTTTCTTTGCAATATAGTTCAATGTATATGATGGTGATAATCCATAGTTATAGTTTTTATACAAAGTAATATAATCTAATATACTAACTCCCGCAAACGTCCATTTTTTTCTATATGGTGAATAAAAAGCATCTCTAATTGGTGATAATCTATACGCGTTTTGCTTACCCAATACGTTAACTAAACGATTGAATAAATACGGAATATCAAAGAAATCTATATTCCATCCTGTTAATATTGTAGGATTAATATGTTCGTAAATAGTTAAGAACGCATTAAGTAATTCTCTTTCACTTCTAAATGCCTTAATAATACGATTATCTTTTTTGATGGTAGATTGTAACTTACCTTCCTTATCTAAAACTAATGCATAGTAAGTATCGGTTGGTCCATCGTGCACCGCAATTGCTGTAATTTCATTTTCGGCTTTCTCTACATCCGGCAACCCACTTTCCATTTCTACCTCAATATCAAAAGTAAGAACCACATGTCCTTCCGATGGTAAATCGCTTTCTGAATATAAATCAACTAAGATACGGGTTGTTTCGGGTACATCTGTTTCGTAATAAGCCGGGTCATCCTTTTGGAACTCATAGATTTTAGTAACCTTTGTTCCATCTAATGCCGTTGATTGACCTCTCTCTGCCGGTGCATATGCGTAATTAAATGTTTTGTATGGGAATGTTTGATAACCTAATTTATCATCCCAAAGATGAACTAAATCCTTTCCTTTTTGTAAGTAGACGTTTTGATACATATGTTATAAAGATACAACAAATTATCCTAACCACAAAATTATTTAATCTTTAATTTGAATTTCTTACCCGATGGGATTGAGTATACTGCAAATATAGGAGTTACTTGAAATTGTAAATCTCTCATTCTATTTGTGTACGATTGCCACATTTCTTTTTCTAAATAAGCAATTGTCATATGTGGTCTATATTCTGTAAATTCGTTTGAGTTTGGTAGTTTACTTAATAAGTCATGCGCTTTTTCTAAACCATCACCTACGGCATCCATTTTTAATACATCGTAATTATCACTTTCAAAAACCGAAACATTACTTAGTTGTATATCTCCAAAATGAACTCTATCTAATAATTGTTGAACTATTTGTGGAGTTACGTTAGAATGTAATCCGTATAACAAAGTTACGTGAGGTTCGGTTTCTTTACCATACTTACCACTACCATCATCGTAAATATCTTTATCATCTATAATACCAGTAAGTTGACTTTCGTTAAAATCAAAGTATAACATTACACAACCATATTCGTAAGGGCCGTTTTTAATTTCTTTAAGTATCTTTCTTAATTTAATCACGATACTTTAAAATCTTCTTTTAACTTTTGTAAAAATAATTCAATACCTTTGTTGTGATTTTTTTTCCAATCGTTTGCATCACCATTATCCGATATGAATTTATATGAGGTAAAATCAAATCCATAAATCTTACATACTTTTGCAATTGAATACGCTTCCATATCACATATAGAACGTTTTGTATTACTTTGAAATGTATCGGTAGTAAAACATACATCACTATTACCAAATATTAAAGTACCCGCTTCTAATTTAGGATAAATTAAGTCATCGAATGGAGTAATGTATTTTTTTGCAAATTGTTTAGTATCTATATCACCTTGTTGGAATTGTAAACATTTAATAAGTTCACCAATTTTATAATCAGATGAACCAGCTGAACCATAATTAATAACAATAGTTTCGGATGGTGATAACTCTTTTAATATTTCCGTTGCTTTAATTGCTGCATTTACTTTACCAATTCCGGTGTATATAACATCCACTCCCATAGGTTCTAATCCTTTTGGAAACTCACTTGGTAATGCAACAAACAATTTTATTCTCATACTCATAAATATAACAAATTTGCTGTAAGGGATGGATTCGAACCACCATAGGGAGATTTGAAAAGTAACATAATCGCTTGCAAGCTGGTGGTCAACCCCCATATTACCTTTCTATTTCTTAATCCCTATCCTCGAGACGAGAGGACATGTCTGCCAAATTTCAACACCTTACAATTTTTTATCTTTTACAATGTTAAATGTTGCATTATGAAAGATTCTAATTTGGTCAGAACGATAGTGCCTAACTATACCACCTTCACATAATACAACACACCAAATATCATTTTCCAAAGTACCACCATCGGTAACATAGATAGCGTAACCATCTTTGTTTCCTTCTACTACAACAGGTATTGGTTTTTGAAATTCTAACATCATAAAAATAAGTTGCGGAGAGAGTAGGATTCGAACCCACGGACCTTTGACAGTCTCCTGATTTCAAGTCAGGTGCAATAGACCAACTCTACCATCTCTCCAATATACTAATAGATATGTACTTCTTCGTTTCTAAAAGTTTCCTTATCTAAAAAAGTAGTATTCGATTGTCTCCTTCTAGCTTCCTCAGCTGCTTTATACCATCTAATCCAAGTCAAAGATACATCAACAGGTGCTAATACCCATGCCATAATCAATACCATTATAGTATCTAATTCAGGTGATTGCCCAGTTGGGTCATTTGAATATCTTTTGTTTAAATTTTTAAATAACTGATAGAAACAATAGATAACACATATTACATAATAACTAACTAACATAACTTATTTTTTTATAGTTTTAATTTTAATTTTTACCGCTTCTTCGTTTATATGTGGATTTACTTTAATTGTAGTAGTACCAGTCTTCTTATCGTGCATAAACACATAGCCATGTACTTCTTTACCAATTAATTTTTTAATATTATCTTTTGTAATCTCCATTGTTCATTAAATATACGAAAAATAATTTATACTACCAAATTTAGTAAAGTATTTATAAAAAAATAAGCAGGTGTGGAATCACCTACTTATTTTAGTGAATGAGAAACATCTGTCTCTCTTTATGGCTTCATCACCAAAGCCCATGTAGTCCGGATTGGATTCAAACCAATGGCCCATATCTT
>Ga0114975_10002441_pt1 | contig 12712 bp, 9 predicted proteins | sample S_130626_EF_Meta_FD_87031 | JGI IMG/M metagenome (GOLD analysis project Ga0114975, IMG submission 87031) | Freshwater microbial communities from Lake Simoncouche, Canada to study carbon cycling - S_130626_EF_MetaG | ecosystem: Environmental > Aquatic > Freshwater > Lake | place: Lake...
CATGAATCGATTCGCTGCGAGCGTTTATCGCTCGAGATTGCGAAGCGCGTGCTTCGTGCATATCTGTTAACCATGGACCAATTAATCCCCACGAAACCGTAGCCAATGCTTTTTTGCTCTGTGTATCTTTGCCAGTTCGATCATCGGCGCGAATGATATAAATTGGATTTGTTGGTGCAATGTTCCAGTTCAGCGGCAACGAGCTTTGTGGCGATGTACCACTGACCTCAAACTGCTCCATGAGTTCGCGCATATCGGCTGTTTGCGCATAACGACCACACATAATTCAAGGGTATCGCAGGTATCGGCACAGGTTAGAATAAGGCGATGACAAACAACGCTCACTGGCCAGCGATTTATCGCGGTGCAACACCAGTTGATATCAGCGTTGTTATTCCAGGATCAAAATCTGTTACCAATCGTGCATTGATATTAGCTGCTCAGGCAAAGAGCCCTTCAACATTGCGCCGCCCCCTAGTTTCGCGTGACAGCGAACTAATGGTTGCTGGCCTGAAAGCACTGGGCATTGGAATTGAAGAGACCACAGCTGTTGTTGACGGAAATGAAGAGATGCAATGGATTATTACGCCAGCACCAATGCGTGGCGGAGAACGCGTTGATGTAGGAAATGCCGGAACTGTTATGCGCTTCTTGCCGCCACTAGCTGCTCTTGCAACAGGTGAAGTGATTTTTGATGGTGACCCACGATCATATGAACGTCCGCTAGGGCCAGTAATCAAGGCACTTGAAGAGCTTGGTGTATCGATTGATCATGACAATAGATATAGCTTGCCTCTGAAGTTGCATGGGACTGGAAAAATTAGTGGTGGAGAAATAACAATCGATGCGAGCGAATCGAGCCAATTTCTATCAGCGCTACTTTTAGTAGCTCCAAGTTTTACCAATGGCATAACTGTTAAACACAAAGGTGGTTCGTTACCTTCAATGCCTCATATTGAAATGACCGTAGAGATGCTGCGCCAATTTGGAGCATCAGTCGACGTGGATGCTGTTGCACAAACATGGAGCGTTAAATCTGGTGCCCTACATGGCTTAGATTTAGTCATCGAACCAGATCTTTCAAATGCTTCGCCATTTCTTTCAATTGCAATGGTCTGTGGAGGTCGAGTAGCAATTGCAGATTGGCCCATGAAAACCACACAACCAGGTGACCAATTACGGACAATCCTTTCTGACATGGGTGCCGAATTTTCCTTTGGTGATAACGGATTAACAATTATTGGCACAGGAAAAATTCATGGTATAGATGTTGATTTACATGATGTAGGTGAGTTAACCCCTTCGATTGCTGCCCTGTGTGCACTTGCTGATTCACCGTCACATTTGCGGGGAATTGGCCACCTGCGCAAACACGAAACTGATCGTTTGGCTGCGCTAACTCGCGAAATAAATGCATTAGGTGGCAATGTTACAGAAGAAGAAACCGCGCTGCATATAACACCAGCACCTTTGCATGCTGGTGTGTTCCATACTTATGACGATCACCGATTAGCAACTGCTGGAGCAGTTTTAGGGCTAGTCATTGAAGGAATTGAAGTTGAAAACATTGCTACAACGCGCAAGACATTGCCAGATTTTCCAGGGTTATGGAGTTCGCTTTTACAATGAGTCCACGCGAATACGATGAATCAGATGCGCGAATTCGCCCATCGCGTAGCACTCGCCCGCGTAGTAAACATCGTCCATCGCATAGTGATGCTATTTCAGCTTTAGTAACAACCGTAGATCGTGGACGACAAACATGTATTACTGATGACGGAACTATTGTCACAGCAATGCGAGCACGAGAACTTGGGCCAAAGTCAGTTGTTACAGGTGACAATGTTTCTATCGTTGGAGATGTAACTGGATCAGATGGATCACTTGCACGCATAGTTGCGGTTCAGGATCGTCGTAATTCACTAAGTCGTACTGTTGATGATGCGGCGCAAGTAGAACGCACAATTGTTGCAAATATAGATCAACTTGTAATTGTTGTAGCTGCTGCGAATCCTGAACCTCGTCGTGGTCTAATCGACCGTTTCCTGGTTTCGGCCTTTACTGAAGGAATCATTCCTAAAATAGTTGTTACCAAAACAGATATCAGCGAAGTTCCTCCATTTCTAGCAGAGTATGCGGATCTAGATGTTGAAATCATTCACACAGCAATAAAAAGTGAATCACGTGCAAAAGATCTAGAAAAGTTACACCAAGTTCTAGAAGGCAAGATTTCTGTTTTGGTTGGGCACTCTGGTGTTGGTAAATCAACACTAATTAATGCACTTGTGCCAGAAGCAGATCGCGTTACAGGTGATGTCAATGAGGCAACAGGCCGAGGGCGCCACACATCATCTAGTGCAATCGCATTGCCACTTGTCGATAGTGATGGATGGATTATTGATACCCCTGGAATTCGCGCATTTGGGCTAAGTCATATCGATAACCAACGAATTGTTGATGCATTTAGTGATTTATCTGAAGTTGCCGCTAACTGCCTTTCCAACTGTTCTCATTCTGAAAGCTCATGCACATTAGATGCCTGGGCCAGCCCTGCCGGGGTAGCAAATCCGCACCGAATCGCACGGCTAGCAAGCCTTCGATCATTGTTAGCGGTTAAGGATTCCCCAACACCGGCGATTGAGGATTAATCTCACTTTTTATCTGGCCTCACATCCCTTATAGACAGGGCAACAACTCGCTTTTTCAGGCAGGGCAATTAAGGACAACACAATAGACTTGCATCATTATGAGCGCCGATCTGAATTCATTTGACCTACTTGATGATCTAGCACTCGCACATGCATTAGCTGACTTAGCAGATGCCATTAGCCTTGATCGTTATCAGGCCCAGGATTTAGTTATAACTAACAAACCCGATAACACTCCGGTCACTGATGCTGATCGCGCAGTTGAAACTGCAATCCGCGAAGCACTAGCAACTCACCGTCACACAGATGGATTAGTCGGCGAAGAGTTTGGAAGCGATAAAGGTTCATCGGGTCGATATTGGGTAATTGATCCAATCGATGGAACAAAAAACTTTATGCGCGGAGTCCCAACCTGGGCAACACTGATTGCACTTGTAAATATTGATTCATTTGGTAATGAAGAAGTTGTAGTTGGAATTGCTAGCGCACCAGCACTTGCTCGTCGTTGGTCTGCCGCTAAAGGTCATGGCGCAGTTGTGAGGTTTAATTCAGGAAATATTGATACTGCTTTGGATGACACATCAGATGATTTTTCTGATGCACATGCAATTAATGAGAAAAAGATTTCAGTATCTAAAGTCGCATCTCTTAGTGACGCATCAATTTCATACTCAGATTTTGTTGGCTGGGGAGATCGCCTGGAACCTTTCCAGAAAATGCTTGCTAACGCCTGGCGCACACGAGGTATTGGTGACTTTTGGTCGCACATGTTGGTTGCAGAAGGCGCTGTCGATGTTGCAATAGAACCATCACTTGCACTGTGGGATATGGCAGCGCTAGATATCATTGTTCGAGAAGCTGGTGGAACATTTACAAATACTGCAGGTCAGACAGGACCTTTTGGTGGCAGTGGAGTTTCGACAAACGGATTGCTGCACAACGCAGTAATCAACGGGCTTAACCCCTAAGAAGGAATCATGAGTCAACTAATTGAACCGGTAACACTTTCAGTACAGGGAATGACCTGCTCTTCATGCGTTAACTCAGTTGAAAAAGCCCTTAATAAGGTTGAAGGCGTCAGTGCCACAATTAACTTTGCTACAGAAACAGCTCACATCTTGGCCCCCGCGGATATGGACCCTAAGGATTTAATCAAGATTGTAGAAAAAGCAGGGTATTCAGCAACGTTATTAGTAGACGCTCAGTCTGTAACACTACATAGCAAGAAATCTGCGCGTGCTTTCTTCTTTGCTTTTATTTTTGCTGTGCCAGCCGTGGCACTCTCAATGATCATGAGCTGGCATCACCAGGTTGATATGTGGGTTCATCAAATTTTGGACAATTTTGGCTTGCCGCATCCCTTGTATTCACCAACAGCATGGGTTGTTATTGCACTCAGCGCTCCTGTTGTCTTGCTAGTTGCTTATCCAATTCATAAAGCAGCCTTTAGAAACATTTTGCACCCAACCATGGACAACTTAATTTCCATGGGCTCATTAGCTGCATTTGGTTGGTCTATTTATGCAAACTCAACTGGGGCCGGAGATGTATATACCGAAGTTGCGGCTGGCGTTATTTTCTTTGTAATTTTGGGTCGCTATTTAGAAACACGTGCAAAGGCGAAAGCCAGTAGCGCACTTACATCTTTGTTAGCACTTGGCAGCAAAGAGGTAACAATTGTGCGCGGGGGATTCCCGCTAATTGTTCCAATCGAACAGCTGCAAATTGGTGATGAGTTTGAAGTTCGCCCAGGAGATCGCATCGCAACTGATGGAATTGTAGTTAAAGGTGAATCAGCTGTAGATAACTCAATGTTGACTGGTGAAACAAAGCCGGTTGATGTTCGTCCGGGATCTGCAGTAATTGGTGCATCGATAAATCACAATGGTCGTTTGATTGTTCGAGCGACCCGCGTTGGTAGCGATACCGAGCTTGCTCGAATCACTTCGATGGTGATCAGTGCTCAAGGAACCAAGGCACCAATCCAGCGCCTTGCAGATCGCATTAGCGCAGTCTTTGTTCCTATTGTTACCGTGATTGCAATCGGAACCTTTGCAGGCTGGTATTTCACAGGATCAACACTTACTACATCAATTTCGGTTGCAATTACCGTTTTGGTTATCGCCTGCCCATGTGCACTCGGATTAGCAACACCAGTTGCCTTACTTGTTGCATCTGGTCGCGGAGCAGCACGTGGCATTGTTCTGCGCGAACCACGAGTTTTAGAAGTTGCCCGAAACGTTGATGTAGTTCTATTTGATAAGACAGGAACACTTACTGAAGGTGTAATGCTTGTTCAGGAAGCAACGATTTCTATCGCCGCAGGTGCGGTTCTGGGTCGATCTTTTGCAGATATCGTGACCGCTGAGAACATACTTGCATCGGCCGGAGCAATTGAATCGCAGAATAATCACCCGATTGCACTTTCAATTACTAAGTACGCATTAGCCAACGCACCACAAGCATCTTCAGTTGGATCACGGTCAACTTTTGCTGTCTCTGATTTTGCTGTAACACCAGGTTCGGGCGCGGCAGGACGAGTTTCTATCGGCAGTCTATCACCAGTTGTATTGATCGGTTCACCTGCCGCTGTTGCTCATAGCTCAACTGAGTTCCATATAGATATTAAGTCTGCGATTGAACGCGGGCAAGCAGCTGGATTTACTGTGACAGTTCTTGCTTGGGATGGCGTGGCTGTTGCTGTGTTTGCTATTGGTGATCAACTTAAATCAGATGCGGCTACGACCGTTGCCGCACTGCGAGAAATGAGAATTACTCCTTGGCTTGTAACAGGGGATAACAGTGAGGTGGCAGCAGCTGTTGCAACAACTGTCGGAATCGATGCAGCACATGTTGTCTCACATGCCTTGCCGGAAACAAAACTTGAAATTGTAGAACGTATGAAGAGTGAAGGTCACACCGTCTTGATGATTGGCGATGGCATCAATGATGCTGCAGCTCTTACCGCCGCAGATCTTTCAATGGCTATGGGTACTGGAACAGATACTGCGATCAATAGTGCTGACATCACCTTGATGAATACAGGACTTGGTAGCGTAATTTCTGCGTTGAAGCTTTCAAAGAAAACACTAAAGATCATCCGCTTGAACATGGGTTGGGCCCTTGTTTATAACGTAATCGGTATACCAATCGCTGCGGCTGGATTGCTGTCGCCGTTGTATGCCGCAGCCGCCATGGCGGCGAGCAGCGTCTTAGTTGTTACCAATTCACTGCGCATCAAGTAAATAAAAGGTAAGGGAAAGCACAAAGGCCCTCGTACAAGGGCCTTTGTGCTATTTAGTAGCGGGGGCAGGATTTGAACCTACGACCTCTGGGTTATGAGCCCAGCGAGCTACCGAGCTGCTCCACCCCGCGTCGGTGAAGCAATCTTATGCGTACTAATAGATAAAGACCAAATCCACGTATCTACTTTTTGCTTTGTGCATTGATTGCAGCATCAAGTGCGGATTTCAATCGCTTTTGAGCCTTGTCATATTCAGCAAAATCTCCCTTTGCAAGAGCAGCTAATCCATCGGCATATGCCTTCTTTGCACTAGCAAGTGAGTTTGCAAGAGAAGTGTTTGTCGTTGTTCCAGTACTGCCGTTAGTTGATGTGTTGCCGGTATTAGTTCCAGAGTTACCACCAAATACTTGATCCAGCGCTCCCTTAAGAGTGTCGTCATAACCAATTTGATCTCCGAAGGAAACAAGAACCTTTTGCAGCAATGGATATGCAGATGTATTTGACGTTGCTTTCACATATACAGGTTGTACATACAGCAAACCTCCACCAACAGGCAGTGTCAATAAATTACCAAGCACAACATCTGAACCACCACGACGCAGTAGCGATAGTGAGTTAGCTACATCAGGCTTTGCCTCAAAATTTGATGCAACTTGTGAAGGTCCTGCAATATTTGTATTACGTGGAAGTTGTAGAACGGTGATCTTTCCGTAATCCGGACCTGGATCTGAATTAACAACTGCAAATGCAGAAAGGTTTTCACGTCCTCCACGAGGTACAAATGGTGTAGTTAATGAGAAGGAAGGAGTTTTTGCTCCTGGCATTTGTAAAGTTAAGTAGTAAGGAGGCTGCGCAGATGCACCGCCACCAAATGTTGATGGATCACGTGGCACACGCCAGAAATCTTGACCACCATAGAAGGCAGCTGCAGTCTTGACGTGATACGAACTCAAAATATCGCGCTGGACTCTAAACATATCCTCGGGATAGCGAATATGGTCCAGTAAATCCTTTGATATTTCACTCTTTGGAGTAATTGCACCAGGAAATGCTTTAGACCACGTCTTTAGGACTGGATCCTTGTCATCCCATTGATACAAGGTCACTGTTCCGTTGTAAGCATCAACGGTAGCTTTTACAGAGTTACGAATGTAATTAACTGTTTTATTACTCTGTGCAGCAATGGATGCTGAATTAGTTGTAAGTGCATCAGCGGTTGCATTTGAAAGTGTTGTTTGGCGTGAATATGGATAGCCAGCACTTGTTGTGTAACCATCAACAATCCACAAAATCTTGCCATCTACTAGCGCTGGATATGGATCTCCATCAAGGGTCAACCATGGGGCAACCTTTGAAACGCGATCGCGAGGATTTCGTTCAAAGAGAATCTTGGAATCCTTGTTGATTAACGATGAAAGAAGAATGCGCTGTTCTTGGTACTTCAGCGCAAAGACAACTTTGTTAAGCAATGATCCAACTGGAACACCACCTGATCCAGAGTATGTGTAGTTCTTCTGGCCGTTTGCTGAAGCATCATCTGGATAATCAAACTCAACTGGGGTATCTGTCTTTACTCCACCAATGATTGAGTAATCAGGAACATTTTCACCAAAATAAACGCGTGGTTCAAATTTTCCAAGCGTTCCTGTTGGTGGAAGATCTCCGACAGTAAATGATGGCTTTCCATCAGCATCTCGCTCATTTCCATAGGCTGCAACAAAACCAAAACCGTGTGTATACACAAGGTGGTCATTGATCCAGTTTCGAGATGGATTTCCCTGGATGTTCAATTCTCGAACCGCAACAACCACATCTCGCTTAACGCCATTTACTGTGTAACGATCCACATCAAGGGATTCAGGGAAACTGTAGTACGGACGAATTTGCTGAAGCTGTCTAAAAGTTGGTGATAGAACATTTGGATCCATCAAACGAATATTTGCAATTGTTGCCGCATCATTTGCAAGCTGCCCGCTAGAAGTTGAAAGAACCGCCTGATAATCAGTAACTGCAACATCCTCAAGACCGTATGCAGCGCGGGTTGATTCGATATTGCGCTGGATAAACGGAGCTTCTTTTGAGGATTCACTTGGCTTAACTTGAAAGTTTTGAATTGCGGCTGGATACAGACCTGCGATTAGTACAGATGAGACAACAAGCAGAGCTGTACCTGCGGCAGGCAGAACCCATGAGCGGCGAACGATATTTGCAAAGAACAAGAGCGCGCAAACAAGGGCGATTCCAGCAAGGATCGCCTTGGCCGGTAGCACTGCATTGACATCTGTATATGTAAGACCAGTAATGATCTTGCTTTCCTTCAGTGCTAATGCGTAACGATCAAACCAGTATGCAACCGCCTTGAGCAGAACTACACCACCTAATAAAATTGAAAGCTGTAGACGAGCCGCAACAGTTGTGCGGTCCTCCTGAATCTGCAGGCGAATTCCACCGTACAAGTAGTGAACTACTGCGGAAGCAATAATCGCCAAGACAAGAGTTGAGATTCCCCATCCAATGAGTGTTTGCCAGAATGGAAGTCGGAAAGCAAAGAATGAAATGTCCATATTGAACTGTGGATCTTTCACACCGAAATCTGTTGAGTTCTTAAAGAGCAACCAAGAGCTCCACAATGTAGATCCGGATGTTCCTGCAAAATAAAATAGGGCTAAAAATCCACCAATAAATAAGCTACGACGAATTGGCTCAACTTGTGAACGATACCGTTCAAGATTGTCTGCTTCGACTGTCATTGGTACATAGAGTGGGCGACGTTTGTACGCAATCCATACATTTGCCACAACGATGGTCGCTGTCAATAAACCTGTTACAACGAAGAGGAGAATTTTTGTTCCCAAAATAGTTGACCATGTACTTGTGAAATCTACGGACTTAAACCACAACCAGTCTGCATAAAATCCACTAAGTGCGGTGAAGAGCGCTCCAGTTACTACAAGAACTCCGATAGTCAGAGCTAGTGGGCTCTTGCGTCCAAGGATTTTAAAAGCTGGGCGTTGGAACTGTGGGTTATTGGTCATTGCGCAAAACTATCGCAAGGGGAATAGGGCTACCAATTCAAACTTCCTTGGAGGCTTGGGTTATGGGCGTAGAAGGGCTGTTCAACTCTCAGAAATCGTGAAGATTTGTTGTGGGGCTAGATTTCTGCACATTATTTGCGGGTGCGTTCTAGGTAAGAAATTGCTTGAGCCAAGGTTGCGACCGTTATGACCTTAATTCCTTCGGGGGTATTGGCAATCTCTTCTGCATTTCCAACTGGCGCAAAGAAGACAGTAGCCCCAACCTTTTTGGCTGAAAGAATCTTCTCGTTGATGCCGCCAATGGCTCCAACGACGCCACGATCACTAATAGTTCCCGTACCAGCAATATGACGCCCCTGCATCAAATCAATCTCGGTTAACAACTCAACGAGTCCAATTGAAAATACAAGCCCACCACTTGGCCCACCTGTTTCAGAGACTTTAAACTTAATCTTTTTTCCATCTAGTGCATCTGCTCGACGTTGTGCAATAACTGAAGCAGGGGCAACCAAAGTTTTTGTATCGGTGTTAATAGGTGCCAAAATTTCACTATGTGATTGCAAGTAATTAATAGCTGCTGTTATCGCCTTATCTTGCGAGCCAACCATGTCAGCTTTTGCTTGTTTGCTTTCTTCTTCAGCACTTGTGCCTGGTGGATAAATTGCCGATTTTGGATAGACCGCACGTTCTGAATCGATCCATGAGTAAATAAGTTCGGGCCCAAATATCCATGTATCAGGATTGGTAACACGAATGGACATTAAATCAATACGTCCAGATGCTGGGTAATTTTCAAGATCTTTAATTGTGATTACACCCTTAAAAATATTTTGAGCTTGACCCGGCAACACGATTGCAAAAGGCAAAGGCGCAATAGTTGCGAGAACAAAAAATATACCTAGAGTCGCTGTAACAACTTTAGGCAGGGGTGAAAATCGCACAGTGGCTCTGAACCTAGTTTGCGTCCGGACGAATCACTGAAATACGTGACGGTTTTTGTGTAACAGGCGCAGCGTGGGGGTCAATTGAATCTGGTAAATCGTCAGCCATATCGCGGGCTTGGGAATCGCGCAGAGAATCCTGAAAACGCTGGAACTGCCCAACAGATCGTTGAGTCTCTTGCTGAAACTTTCCTTGGAACTTTGACACCCAGGTGACATAGCCAAGGGCACCAATTAATCCCAAAGCAGGCACAACCCACCAGATGAGAGCTGAGAATGCATTGGACATGTTCCTACTGTACTGGTTTGCCAACGGCAGGGCACAATCAAGTGATGAAAGTGGAATTAAACGACCTGCGAAATTGTTCTAATGCTGGGAGGATTCAACTATGACGCCATTTGGTTTCAATCCAGGAGATTCAGAGGACTCTAACGAGCCAGTTGATTTTGCTGCCATGATGGAACAGATGCAACGACAGATTCAAGAGCAATTTTCTAAACTTGGAATTAACGGTCCTGGGTTTACTGGATCATCTGAGCCTTTACCGAAAAATATTGTCAGAGACACTGCAAAGAAATTTACAACTGCGCAAGGTTCTTCTCCGGTTGGCGCAAATGATGTTGCAGAGATCGAACAAGCATTTTCTATTGCAGAGCTATGGCTTGACGAAGCCACCTTTTTTCCACAGTGTCCAAACACTGGAAATGTTGCCTTGGCCCGTACGGACTGGGTTGATACAACAATGGCGGGATGGCAAACAACAGTTGAGCCATTAGCACTTGGTTTATCCTCGGCCATTGGCGAGTTATTAAAGCAGGCTTCATTTGGCGAAGATGGAGGGCCTGAAACTCCTGCAGATGAACAATCTCAGATGCAGATCCCCGTTGGAATGATTTCAGCGTTGCTTAACTCATTTATAGGTTCACTCATTGCGACGCAATTGGGTCAAGCTATTGGTGGATTATCAGGAAAAGTCACTGGTGCTCATGATGTGGGGCTTCCGCTTGTCGATTCTGCTTATCCAACACTTGTTCCACAAAACATTAAAGAATGGGCAACAGATTTAGATATTCCAATGGAAGAGGTTCGAATCTTCCATGCATTACGTGAAGCCGCAGTTGCACGTTTATTTGCACACAATCCTTGGCTGGTGTCATATATTCGAACCGCAATTACTGAATACGGTAAGGGAATCAATATTGATTTAGATGCGATTCAAGATCAAGCGCAGCGAGCATTTGAATCAGGCAACGGATTTGATCCATCAAACCCAGAAAGCTTCAGCATTGCGCTTAATGAAGGAATTTTTACTCCACAAGAATCACCTGCACAGCGCGCTGCATTAACTAAATTAGAAACTGTTTTGGCACTCATTGATGGTTGGAGCGAAGAAGTGGTTGCAATGGCTGCAGGGGATCGTTTACCAAATATTGCAGCGCTTCAGGAAACTCTGCGCCGACGTCGTGCGACTTCTGCGCCAGCACAACAGTTATTTTCATCGATGCTTGGATTGCAAGTTTCTCCGCGACTTGCTCGAGAAGCAACTGTGTTTTGGAAAAAAGTTCGTGAACTTAAAGATGTTCAATCACGCGATCGCATATGGAGTGGAATTCTTCCTACAGCCGAAGATTTATTGACACCTGAGAGTTTCATGAAGAGTTTAGAGATTCCTGATGATTTGTCGGGATTGATCTAGTTCATTGAACACTTTTGAGCTGTTTAAAAACTCTGTTATTTGATTTTTAGCGAGCGCTTGCTTTTGTTCACTCTGCTTGGCACCTGAATATGGGTGCAATCGCCTACACATAGAAAAGCGAACTCCCCGGTCACTTGCTCTAAATCAGCCTTCCCCTTGCTGATGTAGAACTGTTATCCGAGGAGTTCGTAGTCGTAAAGTAAGTCTTTGACATAGGTTTATCAACTCGGCACCGCGTTGACAAAGGATAATTTCTTGAGGTAATGCAGTTTTACCCGCCGACTCTTTTCATGTAGATCTGTAAGACTCGCACCCGCAAATGGTCAATCTCTCAAGGTTTGGTTGAGAGATGACATAACATTTCAGAATGAACGATTGCGATGAGACCAATGGATTTCTAGAGCCATCCTTGGTTGAAACAACTCTTGAGGAGCACACCCTTCCGGGAATCTCGGAGGGCGAGATTATTGTGATCAGATCTACTCGCCGAAAGAAAAATATCTCCGCATATCGCCAGGGAGGTCGAATTGTTGTCTCGATTCCGGCCCGAATGAGCAAAGCTGATGAGCGCGCCATGGTGCCTGAAATGGTGGCCAAGATCCGTGCTCAAGAGGCTGCGGCAACAATGAGCGAAGAAAGCCTTTCTAATCGAGTTGGCGAACTGTTAAGCGAGCTTGCCCCAGAGATTACCGCTCGGCCGTCTTCTGTGAACTGGCGGGCGATGCGCGAGCGCTGGGGGTCTTGTACTGGAATTGACCGCTCAATTCGGATCTCGGATCGCCTCAAAGGCGCTCCCGTGTACGTTCTGGATTACGTTTTGTTCCACGAGGCGATTCATCTGCAGTTCTTCGACCACGGCCCTGAATTCAAGGAGCTCCTGGCCCGTTTCCCCGAGGAAGCGATGGCCGAGGCGTATTTGAGCGGGTATGAGGCGGCTGAAAACGCGCTCGCCGCCCCAGAAGCCCTAAAAAAACTCCTAAATAAAGGTGCCTAGATACGCTCATTTAAGCGTGTTGGCGAGTAACCTCATACACGAACGCCTGCCCCACACGGGGAGCAATCCCGATGGGATCGCAAGCGTCGATAGGAGGAAAAGAATGACTGCAGAGACATACAAAGGTGACGCTTACTGCGTTAAGTGCAAAGA
>Ga0114975_10002442_pt1 | contig 12710 bp, 11 predicted proteins | sample S_130626_EF_Meta_FD_87031 | JGI IMG/M metagenome (GOLD analysis project Ga0114975, IMG submission 87031) | Freshwater microbial communities from Lake Simoncouche, Canada to study carbon cycling - S_130626_EF_MetaG | ecosystem: Environmental > Aquatic > Freshwater > Lake | place: Lake...
AAAATGGAAATAATGGGTATTAAAAAAATAACAGAAACGGCTTCAGCTGTTATTTTGGAAGTTGGGGCTGGAGAAAATTGGCACCATTTTGTTATGTATTGCGTTCAAAAAGGTTGGGGAGGATTAGAGAATTTGAGTTTAATACCTGGTACAGTTGGAGCAAGTCCTATTCAAAATATAGGTGCATATGGTGTCGAAGTTGAAGAATGTATTAATTCAGTTACCGCTTATGATCTTTTGAATAGTGAATTTGTAACATTACAAAATATAGACTGTTTGTTTAACTATAGAAATAGTTTATTTAAGCAACAACCCAATAGATATATTATTACAAACATTCAGTTTCAATTAAAAAAACAACCTATACTTAAAACTGATTACGGAGTTATTAGAGATGTGCTACACGAAAAAAATATAAAAAATCCAAGTTTAGCTGACATCTCAAACGCCATCATACAAATAAGAAGTAATAAATTGCCAGATCCAACAAAAATTGGAAATGCAGGAAGTTTTTTTAAAAACCCAACTATCTCAACAGAAAAATACAACCTTCTTAAGGAAAACTTTCCTGGATTAATAGCCTATCCTATTTCAGACAATGAATATAAAATAGCTGCAGGCTGGCTTATAGAAACATGTGGATGGAAAGGCGTTAAAAAAGGCAATGTGGGATGCTATGAAAAACAAGCTTTAGTCATTGTGAGTTATGGAATTGCTTCAGGAAAAGAAGTTTATGATTTTTCGGCAGAAATCATACAATCTGTTGTTGAAAAATTCGACATCCAACTTGAACGTGAAGTGAACGTATATTAATTAAATAATAACAAAATACAAATTCCACATTCTTAAAATAACTATAATAAAAGGCCCAATAGCATTAACTATTGGGCCTTTTATATTTTTACAAATCAGTTATTAAGCAAATTGTTTGACTACTTTTCTATTTAGTTAATCAAATGAAATTACTGATAAATTACATTCATATCCGTCCTTCTATTTCTGGCTCTTCCAGCACTTGTTTTATTGGTTTCAATTGGATTACTATCGGCAACTCCTTTCTTAGTTAAACGTTCAGCTGGCACTTTTTTCATTACCAAATATTTATAAACTATGGCAGCTCTTTTTTCAGATAACGGCATATTTATTTTCGCTGAACCCACATTGTCAGTGTTTCCGATAATATCTAAATGAATATTTGGATATTGATTTAATAAAGAAACAACCGAATCTAATTTGCTTAATATTTTATTATTTAAAACTGATGTTCCAGTTTTAAATGTAAAATCACTAGCAACCCTACTTAAAATAGGTTGTACATCTATACAGCCCTTATTTGCTGATATACCAGCCACTGTAGGACATTTATCAGCTTCATCATTTACGCCATCCTTGTCTGTATCAGGAATGGGACAACCATCATATCTTGTCAATCCTGAAACAGCAGGACATTTATCAGCTTCATCATTAATACCATCAGTATCTGTATCTGGGATTGGACAACCATTATACTTTTTGGTACCTGGCACATTTGGACACTTATCAGAATCTTCATCTACACCATCCTTATCGGTATCAGGAACAGGACATCCAAAATATTTTATACTACCTTTTTGACTAGGACATTTATCTAAACTATCAACTACTCCGTCATTATCAACATCCACTGGCAATGGTGCTGGGGGCAATAAAACAGGTTTTTTATCTTTTAACTTCAATGGTAAAGAATAGCTAATTGAATAACTATTGTGTTTTTTTGTTAACCTAGAAGCTTCTGCATTATGTGTTGCTTGTAAAAAAATGAAAGAACCATGATTTGCTTTAATTTGTAATCCAGCCCCTACTGGTGCATAAGCTGTGTAATAAATTAATCGATCTAATCCTAAGCCTAAACCTGCAGTTAAATAAGGCACTACAGGATGCTCGTCAGTAATTAGTTTGTAATTTAAAGCAAAATCAAGCGACACATAATCACTTGATTTATTTAATTGAGGTTTATTTAAAGAAGTATAATAAGGATACTTTAGCGTCGCAAATTGTAAACTAGCAACAAAATCTACCTTTGGTTTCCAACCTTTAATATATTGAAAACCATAGTTAACAACAGATTTTGATAAACCGTCGGTGTTATTTGTTTTTTTAAAGTCATATAAACCCAACTTAAGTGCAAAAGATGAGGGCTTAATATTTGATGAATTGTTTTTTGTGGTGTCTTGCGCTTCCAAATTTGAAGCTAAAACAATAAGTACTAATAATCCTAAAACCTTTTTCATAGAATGTTCAATTAATTATATTACAAAAATACTGTATAAATACGAGACCTTTAATCGTTTTTAGGATTTAATTTGCTCTTGTCGACCGCCTCAATAATTACCCTAGCAATACCTTCTCCTTTTTTTGTCATCGATAATTTTTTAGCAGCGCCTCCACTTAAATCAATGACTCTTCCTTTCTTTAACATTTTAGGATGCATTCTATCGTTAATTCTAACTAATACAGATTTACCATTTCTCATATTGGTTACCCTTACAACTGAATTAATGATAAATATATTAGACGCTGCAGTGTACTTTTTAGGTCTATATAATTCACCACTTGCCGTTTTTAAGCCATTAAACTTAGAACTATAAAAACTAGCAATACCCGTAACCTTATTAAATGAGATTTGAATTCGACTGGTATCAATATAGCTATTGTATTTTTCAATTAAGGCACTATCAATGCAATTTTCAAGCACGTAACTAGGAGGATACGTGTCCTGTGCCTTTGTAACAATAGGCAACGCAAATAACAATATAATGATGAATGCTTTCATTATTGAATTTCAATGATATCTACCACACTATCTAAATTCAATGCTCCATAAATGTGTGGGAATAATTCATCTAAATCAACCGCTAATTCAAATAATACAGGTCTTGTCACTTTTGCCTTTTCTATTTTCAATTTTACGAGTCCAATTTGACCTTGATAAAATCGATCCAATACACCAGGCACTTGTCTTTCAATTGAACAATGTATAAATCCTTCCTGATCAAAACCCACAGGTTGATATTCTCCTTTTTCTTTTGCTTGTTCCCACTCTTTTTGAGTAGTTACATGATATATAAATTCGCTTTCCATTTTTTTAATTTTAATTTTTAATCTTAATTCGAATAATAACTGATTAAACTTTTTATTGCTTTCTCTTATTTTAAAATTCTTGAAATCCTTTGTTCTAATAACATCAAATCAGCTAATACAATTGCCGTTACAGCCTCCAATACAACTGGCACTCTTAATGCAATGCATAAATCATGTCTTCCTTTAACCGAAAACACTTCTTGCTCATTGGTTTCCCAATTCCATGTTGTCTGATCCTTTGGCGTTGATGATGTTGGTTTTACCGCGATTCTAAACACTAAATCATTTCCATTAGTATAACCTCCTACGATTCCGCCAGCATGATTTGTTTTTGTTTTTCCTGATGCATCAATAATTGGATCATTATGATCAACACCAAACATATTTGCTGCTGCAAAACCTGTGCCAAATTCAATACCTCTTATAGCTGGTATGGCAAAAACTGCATGGCTAATCAGTGATTCTACTGAATCAAAAAAATGCTCCCCTAAACCTATCGGCAAACCCTTTACCACACATTCAACAATTCCACCTACGCTATCCTTTTGATCAATTGCTTTTTGAATTCCTTTTTCAACATCTGTTTCGCCAGCAATACTTACAATATGCGCTTCAACCGAAATACCATTTAATAATTTTTTAGCAATCACACCCGCACCTACTAAGGATGCAGTTAACCTTCCGCTAAAATGCCCGCCACCTCTATAATCCTCAAACCCACCAAATTTATGATGTGCCGTAAAATCAGAATGACCTGGACGTGGAACCGCTCTTTGTTTTTCATAATCACCACTACGTGTATTATTATTTTCAAACAACATAGTAATTGGTGCACCAGTTGTCATATCATTAAATAAACCAGACTTAAAAATAGGCATATCATCTTCCTGTCTTGGAGTAGTCCCTTTTTGCTTACCACCTTTACGACGCTCCATATCATTCACGAAATCATCTTGTATTAATTTTAATCCCGCAGGGCATCCATCAATTACAATACCTACACATGCACCATGTGATTCGCCTAAAATTTGTACTTTAAATAAGGTTCCAAAACTATTCATGATAAACTTAATATTACAAGTTAACAATTTAATTGATGCTATACAAAACCCAATATTCAAACCAATGCTATCCTACACTATTTCTACTTTCCCCCCTAATTGTTTCAGGTGATCAAAAAAGTCAGTGTAAGACTTATTAATCGCCTCAGCCTCAGTGATAATGACTGGGCCATTTGCTTTTAATGCAGCCACTCCACAAGCCATTGCAATGCGGTGATCATGTTGTGAAAAAACAGTTGATGAAGTTATTTCACAACCACCATGAATTTTCATAATATCACCATCAAGCTCTATTTTAATACCAAGCTTCGCAAACTCAGTTTGCAATGTCAACCCTCTATCACTTTCTTTATGTGCTAAACGACTCACTCCTTTAATTTCAGAAACGCCAATACATGCTGAAGCCAACGCAACTAATGGAGGAAATAAGTCTGGGCAATCCGTTGCATCGAATTCAAATGCTCTTAATGCAGCACCGTCTTCTGATCCAATTTGAATTCCATCTGACTCAATTGCAATTGCAACATTTGCACTTTGCAAAGCTTGCATCACCGCTTTATCCGCTTGTGTTGAATCCATTTGCAAACCCTTTACTTTAATAGGACCTGCAATGGCACCGGCTACTAATAAAAATGCGGCTCCACTCCAATCACCTTCAACTGTATATTCAATTTCCTCATTTAAAGGGTCATGTGGCAAGAATGAAAATTGCTCATAATTATGATGTTGCACTTTCCATCCAAAACTATTTAATACTGCCAATGTTAAATCAATGTATGGCTTACTTTTTAAATCTAAAACTTTTATAAGGGAACCTTCCGCACCACTGGCCGCATAAGCCATTAATAATCCAGTTAAAAATTGTGAACTTAATGAACCATCCACCGTTATGGTTTCAGGTGTTTTTAATGGGCCTTGAATTCGTATGGGTAAAAATCCGTTTTGCGATTGTATTTGAACCCCTAATGCAGGGAAAATTTCATCAAAAAAATGCATAGGACGTTTTACCAAACTTCCTTTACCATTTATTAAAATTGATTGGCTACTTAAAGCCGCTATTGGTGTAAACATTCTAATTCCTAAACCACTTTCACCGCAATTCATTTCAGGACCAATTGGCAGAACTCCTTTTGATATTACATTTATGGATGTAACAATGGTTGCTCCATTTTCATTTAAAGCATTATTTATTTCAACTTGAGCACCTAATTTTTGTATTACATCCAATGCAGCTAAATCGTCGTTAGAATGGCCTGGATTTGCAATGACTGTTTTTCCAACATGTAATAAAGCCGCTGCACATGCTCTTTGCATGCTACTTTTACTTGCTGGAGCCACTTGAGCTCCTTTTAATTTTCCTGGATATACAGTAGCAATCATATTACGAATACAACTTTATTAAATTATTTAATGTTTTCATTGGGATCGTTTCATAAACAGCTTTACCAATTTTATTGAGTAAAACATATTGCATGCCTGCTTTAGCATTTTTCTTATCCTTCTGCATAACTTCCATGGCAGCGTCAATGTCAAAATGCATAGCTGTTGGCAAACCATATTTTTTTAAGGTTTCCACTAACAAACCAACCCCATTAAAGTCTTGTAATACCTGTGAAATTTTTGCAGCATAAACCATTCCAATACTTATAGCATGACCATGTAATAAGGCGTGTTCATTTTCAATAGCATGCCCTAATGTATGTCCGAAATTCAATAATTTACGATCCCCTTTTTCAAACTCATCCTTTTGTACCACTTTTACTTTGATCTGCACATTTTTTTCAATCAGTGGAACTAAGGCTTTTTTATTTTTTTGATAATAAGTAATATCATGGGCAGCTAATTCCTTCATCATTGCAGCATCCTTAATGGCAGCATGCTTGATGATCTCGGCAAAGCCATTTTCCCATTGGTGTTTTGGCAAAGAAGATAAAAAATCAAAATCGTACACTAAAAACTGAGGTTGTCTAATTAAACCAACCATGTTTTTATACAAACCCACATCAATTCCGTTTTTACCTCCTATCGAAGCATCCACCATGGCAAGAATGGTTGTAGGCACGAAACCTACAGCTACCCCTCGCATGTAAACACCTGCAACATAACCAACCATATCAGTTACTACGCCACCGCCAACACCAATTAAAACAGCTTGTCTTGTAGCTCCAAAGTTGAGTAAGGCTTCAATAATAAAATCCACAGTTTGTTGATGCTTATGCTCCTCACCCGAAGGAATAACAATGGTTTTTTTTCCCTTGAATTTCTTTTCATGTAATGCATATACATTTTCATCTGTTATATAAATAGCTTGTGTTTTATCAACCATTTTATCAATAGTTGCAAATTTGCCATCTAATACAAATGTCACTGTTGAACTCGAAAACTTAACCTTCCAATTTTTCATTATTATTTTTTGTTAACCAGACTTGCAAATAACGGAGCTAAATAATTTATATCAACTCCGTATTTTATGATCTAGCTATTCATTACTTTATTTTGTTGGTTGATACTTTCCATGTGAACAGCATCCATATATTTAGTTACAAATTCATCGCTTAATCCCAACTTGCTTCCTTTAGAAACTGCTCGGTCTAAAATTTCATTCCAACGATTAGTTTGTAAAATGGTTATTTCATTGTTCTTTTTATATTCACCAATTTTTTGTGCCACTTTCATACGAGTAGATAATACTTGTAACAATTCGTCATCTAATTGATTAATTTGTTGACGCATAGCTTCTAAAGCACTTTGGAAATCTTCGTTTTGTACGGTCTCTTTTCTCCAATGCATACTATCCAACATTGACTTTAATACCTCAGGTGTAATTTGTTGTTTCGCATCACTCCAAGCATTGTCAGGATCCACATGTGATTCTATAATTAAACCATCAAAATCCAAATCAATTGCTTGTTGAGCAACCGCTTGTAAAATGTCGCGACGTCCACAAATATGTGAAGGGTCATTAATCATTGGAACATTCGGAAAACGACGCTTCATTTCAATCGCCAAATGCCACATAGGTGCATTACGATATTCCGTATTTCCATAAGAGCTAAACCCTCTATGGATTAAACCTAAATCCTCAATTCCTGCTTTAGCAATACGCTCCATACCACCTACCCATAATTCTAAATCTGGATTTAATGGATTTTTAATCAAAACTGGAACTTTAACACCCTTTAAAGCATCTGCAATTTCTTGCACACTAAAAGGATTAACTGTCGTACGCGCACCAATCCACAAAACATCTACATCAAAATGTAAAGCATCTTCCACTTGCTTTGCAGTAGCTACTTCAACTGCAACAGGAATGCCTGTTTCCTTTTTTGCTTGTTGTAACCATGGCAAACCTTTTGTACCAATCCCTTCAAAACTTCCAGGACGTGTTCTTGGTTTCCAGATACCTGCACGCATGATATCTACTTTACCAGTAGCTGCTAATCCTCTAGCAGTGGCCATTACTTGTTCTTCGGTTTCAGCACTACAAGGACCAGAGATAATCAATGGAGCTTTTTTTAATAATGCGCTTACTTTTTGTTGTTGTTCAGTTAAGGTTCCCATTTTTAACCAATTTTAGTATTTGAATATTTATTTTCTTTCAAGATTTAAAAGCGTCCTCGATGTTTATACTCAAGGACGCTCCATTAATTTATCCTTCGTTTTTGTTAAAGCCTCTTGGACCACCGCTGTCTGCATCGTTCATACGAATACGACGTCCTTTATAGCTTTTCCCATCAATAGCACTAATCATTTTTTTAGCAGATCCTGATTCAATTTCTATCCAGCTATTCATATCTCTCATGTCTATTTTACCCAAAACTTCTTTTTTCAAGTCGCTCATGTCTAAAACAAATTGCAAGAAACTAGCTTTATAAAAACCATCTTTCGTACCTAAGTTCACGAACAAACGTGTCGATCCTGCACTAGCACGATTAGCTGTACGTCCACGACCATCGCCACGATCACCTCTGTCACCTCCACGGTCACCGCGATCATTTGATCTATCATTAGCGCGATCGCCACCATTTCTTCTATCTGACGAATATTCATTACGTCCTCTCTCTCTATTACGATCTTGCATACCACCTACATCACGACGGCCTTTTTCAGCTGCGCGAACATTTAAGTCAGCTGCATTTTCATAATAAGCTAAGAAACGGTTAAACTCTAAAGCTGCGAAACGCGTTAAAATTTCTTCCTTACTCATGTCTGCAAATTTTTCTGCAAGCATTGGAACATAAGTTTCATAATCACCATGACTAACGTCGGTAGACATTAACTTATCCATTAAATGGAAAAATTGTTTTCTACAAACATCCTTACCGCTAGGAATATCTAATTTATGGAAAGTGCTTTTGTTGATATTCTCAATTTGACGCAATCTATAAGACTCTCTTGCATGTACAATGGAAATACAAATACCTTGACTTCCTGCACGACCTGTACGACCGCTTCGGTGCGTGTAAACTTCCACGTCATCAGGTAATTCATAGTTAATTACGTGTGTAATTCCTTTAACGTCAATACCACGTGCTGCAACGTCGGTTGCAATTAACAATTGTAAAGTTTTATCTCTAAACTGCCCCATGACTCTATCACGTTGTTGTTGTGTTAAGTCACCGTGGATGGCATCAATATCATATCCTTCACGCGTTAAACGTGCAGCCACATCTTGTGCATCTGCTTTAGTACGTGTGAATATGATTCCATAAATACCTGGGTTAAAGTCAATGATTCTTTTTAAAGTTTCATAACGATGTTGAGCTGAGGTAACATAATATTGGTGATCAATGCTTTTATTAGTTGCATTTACTTTACCAATAGTTACTTCGACTGGCTCTTTCATGTAACGCTTGCTTACTTTTCTAATTTCTGCAGGCATGGTTGCACTAAATAACCATATGCTTTCACGATTAGGCGTGTTCTTTAAAATAAATTCAATGTCGTCTTGGAATCCCATATTCAACATTTCATCGGCTTCATCCAAAACAACATATTCAATTTGCTCTAAATTAATTGCTTTACGCTCAATCAAGTCAATTAAACGACCTGGTGTTGCGACAACAATTTGAACCCCTCTTTTTAAATCTCTAATTTGCATGCCAATTGAAGTACCACCATATACGGCTAATACTTGTACACCTGAAACATGTTTTTTAAATAAGTTGATTTCATTTACAATTTGCATACACAATTCACGTGTAGGACAAACTACCAAAGCTTGAGGATGCTTATCAGCAGCTTTAATTAATTGGATCAATGGCAAACCAAAAGCAGCTGTTTTACCAGTACCTGTTTGAGCTAATCCAATAAAATCTTTTGTTCCGCTAATTAATACCGGAATAGAACGCTCTTGAATTTCTGTTGCGTGTGTGTATCCTAATTCAGTAACCGATTTTACCAATTGTTCATTCACACCCAATTCAGCAAAAGTCATTTTTGTTTTTACTGCTTCAATTAAATCATTCTTTACTTCCATATCTTCTGTTTTCTTCATTTTGTTATTTTTACTTTTCTTAAATAAGAATTCTATTTTAGAATTCTTTTAATCCCATTTGCATTTTCAATCAAGTCTGACAAGTATTCAAAGTTTTCTTTTTCCAAACAAGACTTGAATTTTTTCAACTGACTGATATGCTCATTCAGAACGTCTAATACATTTTCTTTGTTTTGCATAAAGATGGGTACCCAGGTTGCTGCATTGGACTTTGCCAAACGCACCGTACTGTCGAAACCACCACTCGCTAACTCGAATATATTATCCGATTCTTTTTCCTTCTCTAACACTGTATTGGCCAGCGCGAAAGAAGTAATATGTGAGATATGACTCACATAAGCCACATGAATGTCATGTTTAGTAGCATTCATGGAAACAATATGCATTCCCAAGGTTTTATACAAACGCTCTATGGTTAATAGCGCGTCGGTATCCACTTGCTCCCTGTTGCATATTACCGTTGCTTTGTTTTCAAAAGCATCGCTTTGTGCTGCACTCGGACCACTAAACTCTGTTCCCCACATTGGATGTGTTGGAACGAATCTTCCTTTATTCGCATGTGCACTGGCTATATGTGCAACTGCTTCTTTGGTGGATCCTAAATCAAAAACGATTTGTTTGTCAACTAAATCTAAAATCGAAGGCAATAGTTTTTCAGCGATATTCACAGGAGTTGCAATGGCTATAATGTCGGATAATTTTACAGCGTCTTCCAACGTCATAATTTCATCCACAATTCCCAATCGCAACGCCTCGGTTTGGTGGTCTAGGTTATTGTCCACGCCAATTACATTGGACACAAAACCTTTCTTCTTCAATGACAATGCCAATGAACCTCCCATTAATCCGATACCAATTACTGCTAAACGCATGCTTTCACTCTTTTAATTGCTTCATTAAATTTCTCCATTGAACCGCATAAGCTCACACGGATGTAATTATTACCTGCAGAACCAAAAATACCACCAGGTGTAATAAAGACATTCGCATCGTACAACACCTTATCGCTTAATGCATATCCATCTTTATAGGTGGCTGGAATTTTAGCCCAAACAAACATCCCTACTTGTTGTTTTGAATATGCACAACCTAATGTGTCTAATAATTCATAAACTTTTTCGCGACGTTCGGTATAAACTTGATTTACTGAATCATACCAAGACTTATCTAAGCTTAATGCTTTTGCCGCTGCTAATTGCACTGGTAAAAACATACCACTATCCATATTGGATTTAAATCTTAATATTTCGTTGACTCTTTCTTCGGCAGCAATCAACATACCTACTCTCCAACCTGCCATGTTTTGGCTTTTGCTTAAAGAGTTTAATTCAATCACTACCTCTTTAGCACCTTCAACAGATAACAAACTTGTAGGTTGGTCATTTAAGATGAATGCGTATGGATTGTCGTGACAAATTAATATTTGATGCTGCTTACCAAATGCTACTAATTTTTCAAAGAGTGCTTTAGTTGGCATTTGACCTGTAGGCATGTGTGGATAGTTCACCCACATCAATTTCACTTTTGATAAATCTGTTTTTTCTAGATTTTCAAAGTCAGGCGCCCAATTGTGCTCGGCAGTCAACTCATAGTATAGCGGAGTGCCCCCTGCTAATTTAACTGCACTTGTGTATGTAGGATAGCCAGGGTTTGGAATTAACACCTGATCACCTTCATTTAAATAGGTCATACAAATATGCATGATCCCTTCCTTGCTCCCGAGTAATGGAAGCACTTCTGTTGCTGGATTAATATTATCAACATGATAATACTTTTTATACCACTCGGCAATAGCTTCTCTCAAAACTGGAGAGCCCTTATAGGATTGATAACCGTGTACATTATCCTTTGCTGCTTCATTATTCAACACAGCTAATACAGATGGATGCGGAGGTAAATCGGGGCTTCCAATACCCAAATTAATTATTCCCTTGCCTGCTTTATTGAGTTCATCAATTTCACGCAATTTGGTAGCGAAGTAATATTCGCCAATTCCATCTAGTCTTTTTGATAATGTCCAATTCATAGTTAGCCTTTTACAACCTTCCCTTTTTTATACAATCCAAAAACTTTAAAACTATTAGTGATGGCTTTCACCGACTCCAATACTTTTTCAAATTGTTTTTTATTTTCAAATTCTAAATCCGCATAAAACCCATACTTAAAAGTACTTCCTGGTATCGGCATACTTTGAAGTTTACTTAAGTTCACACCACCCTGCGCAATCTTTGCTAATACTTTAGATAAAATTCCTTTAGAGTGATCTGTTTGGAAATAGATAGATGCTTTATTTACTTCTTTAATTTCAACCTTTGCTTTTGCAGGCACTAAAATTAAAAAGCGCGTTATATTATTTTTCAAAGTGTGAATATCTGGAGCGATAACTTCCAAATTATATAATTGTGCAGCAAACTTACTTGCGATGGCCGCAATATGTTTGCTTTTATGCTGATGCACCATTTTAGCACTTAATGCTGTATCCTCAGACTCAACTAATTTATACGGATGTTGTTCCAAGAAATCCAAACATTGTAATATCGCCATGGGGTGACTATGCACTTCCTTTATGTCCGCAAGTTTTACCCCAGGATTTACTAATAAGTTTTGACTAATCTGTAAATACACTTCCCCAATCACTTGCAGATTGCTTTTTTGCAATAAGTTATAATTAGGCAAAATGCTTCCAGCAATCGAATTTTCAATTGCCATCACAGCGCCATCCGATTGTTTAGGATCTGCACCAATTTTCACTACTTCCCTAAACGTATCGCAAGTAATGACCTCGACTGTTTTTCCAAAAAACTGCCTAGCTGCCACTTGGTGGAAACTCCCTTCATAACCTTGTATCGTAACTTTTTTTTGCGTCATGTCAAAAAAAAAATCCCGGCTGTTTAGGCCGGGATTGTATATTTAGTTGTTTCGTTTATGCTTTTACAAATACTACCCGGCTACTTTGATTAAAGTAGAAATAAAAGAAAAAGTAAAACCAGTTGCTATTTGCTTTCATCGTGATACAAATATAGGCTAAAAAG
>Ga0114975_10002443_pt1 | contig 12703 bp, 12 predicted proteins | sample S_130626_EF_Meta_FD_87031 | JGI IMG/M metagenome (GOLD analysis project Ga0114975, IMG submission 87031) | Freshwater microbial communities from Lake Simoncouche, Canada to study carbon cycling - S_130626_EF_MetaG | ecosystem: Environmental > Aquatic > Freshwater > Lake | place: Lake...
CCTGACAGGAGTAGGATTGCGCCGATGTCTTCTACCCCTGCAATCGTCGTCACGGACCTCGTCAAGCGCTACAAGGGCGCTGACCGCAACGCTGTAGACGGCGTCTCCTTCTCTGTGAAGCAGGGCTCCCTCTTCGCCCTCCTCGGGCCGAACGGCGCAGGGAAGACCACCACGATCAGCATCCTCACCACCACGCTCGCCGCAACGTCGGGGAGCGTGCAGATCGCCGGTGCCGACCTTGCGCACGACCAGTCAGAGGTGCGCCGCCGCGTCGGCATCATCTTCCAGAAGCCGTCTCTCGACCGCGCCCTGACCGGCGAGGAGAACTGCCGCTTCCATGCTGCCCTCTACGGCGCCTACGCCTATCGCCCGAGCTTTAGCCTCATGCCGCAGGAGTATCGCGACCGAATCGTTGAGCTGGGCGCCCTGGTTGGTCTCGACCGTGACGACCTATTCAAAAAGATCTCCAAGTACTCCGGTGGTATGCGCCGCAAGCTAGAGATTGCGCGATCGCTCTTGCACAAGCCGCAGGTGCTCTTCCTCGACGAGCCGACCGTTGGCCTTGACCCAGAGTCGCGTCGTTCAGTGGCTGGCTACCTCGATGCGATCCGACGCAGCGAGGGAACAACGATGGTCCTCACCACGCACTACCTCGACGAGGTCGAGATTGCCGACCAGGTCTGCATCATTGATCGCGGCAAGATCGTGGCGAACGGTACGCCTGCCGACCTGCGCGTTGGCACCGGCGTCACACGGGTAGAGCTTGAAGCGGCAGATCGCGTAGCGCTGGGCGCCGAGATCGAGCGCCTCGGCCACACGCCGCAGGTGATCTCTGCCGGCTTCGCCGTTGAGGTGAAGGGTGCAGAGCCAGCCCACACCCTCTTGCGCGACCTAAAGACTCCGCTCACTCGGTTCGAAGTGCGCAGCCCAAGCCTTGAAGATGCCTACCTGAAGATCGTCGCCGCAACCGCTGATGACCGCGAAGAGTCACCGCTCGACGATGCACCGCGACGGGGGTTCCGCCGATGAGCACGCCGACCACCTACGCAGCCACCTCAAAGTTCAGCCTTCGCCGCGAGGCGGCGGCTGCGGCGGCGATTGCCGCGCGCGATGTCACCAAGCTGTTGCGCGATCCGATTCGCCTCGTTGGTGGCCTCGTCTTCCCCGCCCTCTTTATTGGAGTTCTTGGCGGTGCCTTCGCCTCGAACTTTGAGTCGCCTGGCATTGACCTGCTCCCATTCATCTTTGCTGGGCAGCTGGCGCAGGGTGTCTGGCAGTCATCGGCGCTTGGGCTCGTCTCCATCCTTGAGGACCGTGAGAACGACTTCAGCCAAGAGATCTTCGTGGCGCCAATCGGCCGGCGAACGATCCTTGCCGGCAAGATCCTCGGCGAGTCGCTCGTCGCCTTCCCCCAGGCCTTCACCGTTATGGCCTTCGGCATCGTGCTGGGGATTCCGCTCACCCTGGCACAAGTCTTCGCAATCATCCCTGCGCTCATCTTGGTCGCCCTTTTCGGCGCCGCATTCGGCGCCCTCATCGTGAGCGTGCTGCCGAACCAGCGCTCGGCGAACCTTCTCTTCCCGTTCATCTTCTTGCCGCAGTTCTTCCTCGCTGGCGCGTTCAACCCGATCCGCAACCTGCCGTGGTACCTCGACATCGTCAGCCACATCGCTCCACTGCGCTACGCCGTTGACCTCGTTCGCGGCGCATATTATGGAAGTGGAAATCCGGCGGTACTTGCCGACCCTACCTGGAACGTTGCCGTGATCACGGTTGCCACAGTCGTCATGCTCTCGGTGGGCACCTTCCTCTTCGTGCGCAGCGAACGGAACCGCTAGCTAATCCTTACCCCTGCGCTATGTGATAGCGCACCGCTATGGATTACCGATTTCCACTAAGTGGGCGCACACTCGCCTCAGCGGCACGAATCGCTTCGATTCGTTTTCGGATCGACGATCTGGGCCGGAAGCTGGAGGCAGTACATATGCGTACGACTGCATCACCTACCTGGTATCCGAAGGCGGTCGCGATTGGGCGAATTGTCATCGGCGTCATCTTCCTGTGGGCAGGCCTCGAGAAGGTCATCGGCGGCGCCGGTGAGTGGACCGCGAAGGGATTCCTTGCGTTCGGCACCGGCGGCACGCTCGGCTGGCCATTCGTGACCGAAGTGGTCGAGGGCACGGTGTTCAACCCTACCCATGATTTCTGGGTTAGACTCTCTGCCAATGAGGGTGTCATGAGCGTGATCAATCTCCTCGTGCCGTTCGGGCAGATTGCGATTGGTACCTCGTTGATCCTCGGAATCGCGACGCGTTTCGCCTCCCTGATGGGCTCACTGATGATGCTCTTCTTCTTCTTCGCCGCATGGGACTTCGCCTACGGCATCGTGAACCAGCACCTCACGTATGCCGTGGTTACGTTCGGGTTGGGCGTGATCGGAGCGGGGAACTACTACGGTCTTGACGCGGGCCTCGGTGGAAGCCTTCCAGCCGGCATCCGCCGCTGGTTCGCCTCGGGGGATACCGTCGCCGCATAGCGACCTGGTGTCCTTAACAGGCCGCGAGGGTCTGGTCGGCGAAAGCTGGCCAGGCCCTCGTTGTTTTTATCGGGGCCGCTCCTAACGGGCGCTGAGCACGAGCCTAACGCCTGGCGTGGCGATCAGATCGCGTCTGGTCCCCGTCGGAGGCACGAAACCCGTCGCGTTCCAGCCTGGTCCAGGCTGATCAACGAAGGTGTTGTAGCGGAGCAGGCAGTAGCGATCTCCCTGCATCTTGGATGGAATGAACATCCAGTGGGTGGATTCAGCGGTGATGGCACGTCCCCCTCCAAGATGATGCGGTCGCGGCGTTCGCGGCGATCCGGCTCTGGAACAGCAGAGAGGAGTGCGCGCGTATACGGGTGGGACGGCTCCTTGAACAGTTCGGCCGCTGGTGCTGACTCCACGATCTTGCCGAGGTACATCACAGCGATACGATCACAAAGGTGCTCCACCACCCCAAGGTTGTGTGCAATAAAGAGGTACGAGAGGCCAAGCTCCTTCTGGAGTTCAGAAAGAAGATTCAACACTTGCGCCTGAATCGAGACGTCGAGCGCTGAGACCGGCTCATCCAAGACAATCAGCGAGGGATCAAGGATGAGCGCTCGTGCGATCCCCACGCGCTGCCGCTGGCCACCAGAGAACTCATGTGGGTAGCGCCGCGCACTCTCCGAACGCAGGCCGACCATGCTCAGGGTCTTCGCCACTTTCTCTTCACGCTCTTTTGCTGTACCGATGCCGTGAATTCGCAGTCCTTCGCCAACCGCCTCGCCGATCGGTGTACGCGGATCGAGGCTGGCGAACGGATCTTGGAAGACGATCTGCGCCCTTCGGCGATATGACTTCAGCTGAGATCCGCTCAGCTTCGTAATGTCCACACCCTCAAAGAAGACAGACCCCGCCGTGGGTTCAATCAGTCGCAGGATGAGTCGCCCAACGGTGGTCTTGCCACAGCCAGACTCACCAACAAGCCCGAGCGTCTCGCCGGCACGAACCTCGAAGTCAACACCATCAACGGCGCGCACCTGCCCGACAACACGCTGCAGCGCACCGGCGCGCACGGGGAAGGTCTTAGCAAGCCCACGCACTTCGAGCAGTGGTGCGCCCCCTGCCACGGTACTGCCGCTAGCGAGCACCTTCTCGCTCATCACTTCGCTCCCTTCAGTGCGAGTGCACCATGCGCAGGATCGTATAGGTGGCAGCGCACGCAGCTCCCGCTCGCACCGCTATGCGCAAGGAGATCAGGGTGCTGCGAGGTGCAGGCGGCGAGGCCCGTCGCTTCGCGCTGGCCACAACGATCGCCGAAACGGCAGCCGACGATGGGCTCAGTAAGTGCTGGAACCTGTCCAGGGATCACGCGGAGCTGCCCACGCCCAGTGCCCGCGCGCGGAATGGCGCCGAGCAGCCCTTGTGTGTACGGGTGACGCGGGTTGTCGAAGATCGCGTCGCGACCCTGCTCCTCCACCACCTCGCCGGCGTACATCACCGCCACACGGTCACAAAACTCAGAGACCACACCAAGGTCGTGGGTAATCAGCACGATGGCGGTTCCGAGTCGCTCACGCAGGTCGCGCAGCAGCTCAAGGATCTGCGCCTGAATCGTTACGTCGAGTGCGGTCGTTGGCTCATCTGCGATCAGCAGTTCCGGTTCGCAAGCGAGCGCCATCGCGATCATGACGCGCTGCGCCATGCCGCCCGAGATTTCGTGTGGGTAGGCATCGGCACGTCGACCTGGGTCCGGAATCCCAACAAGCTCAAGTAGCTCAATGCCGCGCATGCGCGCTGCCTTCTCATCAAGCCCCTTGTGGATGCGCAGCACCTCGCCGATCTGATTGGCTAGCTTCTGCACCGGATTGAGAGAAGAGTTTGGCTGTTGGAAGATCATGGCAATTCGATTGCCCCGAATCTTCTGCATCTCCGCCTCGCTTGCAGTGAGCAGATCCTTGCCATCGAAGTGGACACTTCCGCCGGTTATCTGACCTGGCGGTGTGATCAGGCGCAGGATGGAGAGCGAGGTCACGCTCTTGCCGCAGCCTGACTCACCAACAAGTCCGAGTACCTCACCGCGATCAACGCCGAAGGTTGCACCGTCCACCGCGCGCACAACGCCGTCGCGCATGCGGAAGGAGGTCTGGAGATCACGAACTTCAAGAAGTCGATCAGCCATCACGCCCTCCTATCGCTGCAGCCGTGGGTCAAGCGCATCGCGCAAGCCATCGCCAACCAGGTTGAAAGCGAGCACCGTCATAGTGATCGCAATGCCCGGAAAGATCACTACGTGTGGCGACGAGAAGAGGAGATTTCGATCTGCACCAATCATGGAGCCCCACTCGGCTGTTGGCGGCTGTGCGCCGAGGCCGAGAAAGCTGAGCGCTGCAACGTCAAGGATTGCACCGCCGATGCCGAGCGTCCCCTGAACAATGGTCGGTGTTAGCGCGTTGGGGAGGATCTTCCGAAAGAGGATGGTTGCTTCGGATGCCCCGAGCGCTCGGCTCGCTGAGACGAATTCGCGATCGCGGAGCCCTAAGACAGATGCGCGCATTACACGCGCATAGATTGGAATAGCCACAACGCCGATCGCGAGCTGTGTGTTGATCAGGCCTGGCCCAATCACTGTCACGATCGCAATGGCGAGGAGCAGGCTTGGAAATGCGAGCAGCACATCCATGATGCGCATGAAGAGGTTGTCAACCCAGCCACCAACAAATCCAGAGACGGCGCCAATGAGCGATCCGAGCACAATTGCAAAGCCAACAGTGAGAAAACCAACCTGCAGGCTGAGGCGTGCACCATGGAGTACGCGAGCAAAGACGTCGCGCACATTGTTATCAAGTCCGAAGATATGCTGCGGCCCTTCACAGCCGAGCAGACTGATGCATGGCCCAGCAAGCCGAACGGCACCCTCCTCTTTATCAATCAGCACGTCAATCGGGCTGTAACTCGCAAATATGTCTGCACCGATTGCTGCGATCACCAGGATTGAAAGGAGGGTCAAGCCAACGCGCGCCGTGCGCTGCTCCAGGAAGGAGCGGAACGCCCGCCGGAACGGCGTCTGGACCTGCGCGCTCATGAGTTGACTCGTACTCGCGGATCAAGGTACGCGTAGCTAATGTCTACGATGAGATTCACCACCACGTAGCCAACGCTTACGATCACGGTTACCCCCTGCACCACCACATAGTCACGCGCGGTGATTGCGTCAGAGATTGTTCGCCCAATACCCGCAAATCCAAAGATCGTCTCGGTCAGCACAGCACCGGAGAGGAGGCCGCCGAGCGAGAGGCCGACCACTGTGGCCACTGGGAGGAGTGCATTGCGCAACGCATGCTTTGAGACCACCTCACGTTCAGAGAGCCCTTTGGCGCGCGCGGTGCGGATATAGTCGGAGCCCAGCACGTCGAGAAGCGAGGATCGCGTGACTCGAGCGATCACCGCCATCGGAATCGTCGCGAGGGCAACGGAGGGAAGGATAAGGTGCCTTATCGCGTCAACCAGATTGCCCGGATTCAGGGTCAGAATCGCATTCGGGATCGCCATATTGGAGATAAAGTCGAGCAGACCGCGGAGCGGTCCTTGCAGCCCAGCAAGCCCCCAGGCAACTGCAATCTCCGTTGGTATGACTCCGGCGGTGTATCGATTCGCAGGAGGGAGCGCGATCGGTGTCCCCTTCAGCACCACGGCAAAGAAGTAGGCGAGTAGAAGGCCGAGGACAAAGACAGGGATCGAAACGCCGAGGTTGGCGAAAATCATCGTGGAGACATCGGTGCGCGAGTTGCGCTTGGTGGCGGCGCGCACGCCGAGCTTAATCCCAAAGAAGGTCGCGATGGTAAGGGAGATCACAGCCAGCTCAATAGTCGTTGGAAGGCGATCAACAATCAGCTGCGTGACCGGAACGCCGAAGCGAATTGAATCACCGAGATCGCCAGTCAGTACCTGCTGCAGATATTTAAAGAACTGGATTGGTATCGGCTGATCAAAGCCGTAGCGTGAGTTGAATGCTGCACACGCGACTTCAGTAGCTTTCTCACCAAGAAGTGCTCGGCACGGATCGCCAGGCAGGAGCCGCGTGATAACAAAAACAGCCACAAGGATCCCGAAGATCACGGGAAGGCTCACCAGGAGCCGTCGCACGATGTAGGTGGTCATTGCGGTTGCAGTTCCTCCACTTCGGCACTATACGAGTGCGCCCCCGCCGACACCCGAAGGTGGCGGCGGGGGCTTACGTCTCTACCACCCAAAGGTGGCAGAGACGGACAACTCATTCTGCTGGCTTGGTGCAGCTGTCGGTATTCAAGAACCCCGAGATGAGGCTGAAATACTCGAACACGCTGGTACGGCCCTTGTGCAGTGGGTTCGCGCAGTCCCAGACCGATGCAAAGCTATCAACCACGTCAGTGGCATCAAACGTTGCGCCGTTGTGGAACTTCACGCCCGTGCGCAAAGTACAGGTCCAGGTGAGCAGATCCTCAGAGGCTGTACAGGCTGTTGCAAGCAGCGGCTTCGTTGCAGCCCCGCCCGTAACGAACCCGTATAGGCCTTCACTGATCTGGCCACAGACTCGGAGTGACTCGCCGTCCGTCTCATCCGCGCAGTAGAGCCCACCAGGCTCACCGTTCTGGATCCAAACGAAGACGTCATCACCACCTGATGACATCACGGAAAGCTCCTCGTTGCCAAGCGGCGACGAGTGCGCGCCGGTGATGCCTGCCTTAAACGCGAGAGCTGACCCACCGTGGGCAATCGGGATCATCGGGATATTCGTCTTCAGCGCGTTGTTCGCCTCGGCGTAGAGCGCTGCGCGCTTCGCAGGATCTGCCGTTGCGCTCGCCTTCATCAGTGGCTCGTACACCGCTGCAATTGGGGCGCCGAACTGTGGCGAAGCGTTCTTTCCGAAGTGATAGTCCAGGAAGTTCGTTGGGTCTGGATAGTCCGCACCCCAACCAAGGAGGTGCAGGCCCTGCAGGGTCCCAGCGCTTGCAGCGTCGAGATACGCCGTTGACTCCACCACCGCAATGGTGACGTCGATGCCGATCGTCTTCAGCTGCGCCTGGATGTCCGTAGCGACCGTGCTTGGGACCGGAAGGTACCCGCGCACAACGTCACGATACGAAAGCGTCGTCGAGAAGCCGTTCGGGTAACCCGCATCCTTCAGCAACTGCTTCGCTGCTGCGATGTCCTGGGCGTACCACTCTTCGCCTTCACAAGCAAACTCAATCGTGCACGGCGTGAAGTGGCTCGCCACCTCTGAGCCGCCTGGATAGAAGTTGTCGATGATGCGCTGGCGATCAAGCGCCAGGGCAACTGCCTTGCGAACTTCAACCTTTGCGAATGGATCGCCGGCAATGCCGGAGTTCATTCCGAGATACATGGTGTTCAGTGCAGCGCGCGGGATAACGTTCAGCGTTTCATCTGCTGATGCGCCGGCGATGTCCGTTGGCGCAAGGTTGTCAATGCCGTCAGCCGTGCCAGCCTGGAGGGCGAGCAGTCGTGCTGCGCCCTCTGCCTGCCACTGGAAGACTGCCGTGCCCGAAGTGGCGAGCTGTCCCCAATAGTCAGCATTGCGCTCAAGGACGATCTGGGAGCCCTTCTCCCACGCCTTGAGCTTGTATGGTCCGGTGCCGTTTGGCACCGAGTTAATGCTCCCGTCCGCAGTAGCGGCGGTGAGGTAGCCGGAGTCGTTGATCTGGTAGTTGGTAAGTGCCAACTTCTGAATAAACGCCACGTCTGGCGCGCAGAGCTCAAAGACGACTGTCGAGGCGTCCGTTGAGGTGATGCGCTTGAAACCGTAGCCGTCGGCGCAATCTGCGGCGGCGGCTTCTGGGTATGCCTTCACCTTGAAGGGGATGGTGTCGGCACTGGAGCTCGCAGAGCCACCACATGCCGCAGCAACCATCAGGAGCGCGGCGCCAAACGCGCCGATCCGTAGGTTCTTCATTATGCCTACTCCTTGGCTATTGCCAGCGGAGGCCGCCCGTGCTGCCTCCGCCTGCGGATCTTCCGCATTGGCAGCAGAATACCTGAGGGGACCCCCCTCAAACCAGCCTGCCCCACGGCAAATTCGTGCGTGGCGGCCTAGGTTTGACCCTCCTCGCGCTCGTATTGCTCATGGCCGCGGTTCCCCTCGATTACGGAGTGGTACTACCCTGCTCCCATGCGGGCTGGATCAATGGCACCGCAAAGTAGTGTTGGAGGTACTCGTGGCAGTAGTTAAGAGGAAGCGCGCAGGCACAACGTCTGCAGCTTCAGGTTCAGGGGCAGTGGCAACAACGTTTGCCAAGATCGCCCCGGCGCGTGCAGCACAGTTGTTCCGTTGGAACCGAATACTTGCCGTATTGCACGGGGTCCAGGCGATCATCATCGTGGCGATCAGTCCTACCGAGGCTGCTGTCCGGTTCATTGGGCAGTACCCAACGCAGGGTCCAGTGGTCAACGGTATTCCGACGCTGGAATCGGCATCACAGCTGCTCTTCAGCTTCCCACTTGCCTACCTGGTTGCGGCGTTCTTCGGCCTCTCGGCCCTGGCGCACTTCTTGGTGGCCTACCCGCTTCGCAAGCGCTATGAGGGCTGGCTCGCCCGCGAGTTCAACCCGATGCGTTGGGCTGAGTACGCACTGAGCTCAACGCTCATGATCGTGGGTATCGCCTCACTCAGCTTCATCACCGACGCAGGCGCCCTCGTTGCTATTGCGGTAGTGAACGCATCAATGAACCTCTTCGGTTGGTCGATGGAAGAGGCGAACATCGGTCGGAAGAACGTGCAGTGGAGCCACTACATCTTTGGCTGCATCGCCGGCATTGCACCATGGATCGCCATCTGTATCTCATTCGGCCTCTCACTGGCGAACTGGCCACAAGGAGAGCTGGCAAATGGCACAAGCTTTGAAGATTTCAAGGTCGTGCTGATCGTGATCTATGTGAGCCTCTTCGTGAGCTTCAACATCTTCGCGATCAACATGGTCTTGCAGCGACTGAAGATTGGTAAGTGGGCTGACTACCTTCACGGCGAGCGCAGCTACATGCTGCTGTCGCTCTTCGCAAAGACCCTGCTCGCTTGGCAGGTTTGGTCGGGAGTGTTCCAGCCAGGCTCGAACTAGAAACACGCTTCTTGCCAGATTCGGCAGGAAAACTCGAGGCCTCGCCCATGTGGGCGGGGCCTCGCTGTTTAATTGGTGCAGTACGATGCGCGCATGAGGAACGAAACGAGCATCAACGACGAGCAGCTCACTCGACTCTTCGCCGAAGAGGTTGACCTCTTCACCAAGAGCCACCCACGTGCGATGCAACTTGCCGAACGCGCCGGAGCCAGTCTCGTAGGCCGCGTTCCAATGAGCTGGATGCAGCGCTGGGCATCACCAGTCCCTCCCTATGCCGCCTCTGCGCATGGCGCCGAGATCATCGACGTAGATGGGCTCACCTACCTGGACTTTGCCCTTGGCGATACAGCGGCGATGGCGGGTCACGCCCCTGCAGCCGTCGTGCGGGCGATCAGCGAACAGATCGCCCAGGGTTCAACCACCATGCTCCCCTCAGAGGCGGCCATTGACGCCGCCGAAGAGCTGGCGCGACGCTTTGGGGTGCCGCTCTGGCAGCTCTGCCTCACCGCAACGGATGCGAATCGTTTTGTGCTACGAATCGCCCGCGCAATTACGAAGCGTCCCAAGGTGCTGGTTCACAACTGGTGCTATCACGGCACGGTTGATGAAACGTTTGCCATCGCGCGCTCTGGCAGCAAGGCTGGCGCAGCGGAGTCACGGCCGGGCAACATCGGACCACAGGTTGACCCGGCCACCACCACTCGAGTTGTCGAGATCAACGATCTTGCTGCTACCGAGGCGGCTCTCGCTGTAGGCGACGTAGCGGCGATCTTGATCGAGCCAGCGCTAACGAATATTGGGATTGTGCTCCCTGACCCTGGCTATCACGCAGAGCTGCGCAGGCTGGCCACCGCCTATGGCGCGCTCCTCATCATTGACGAGACGCACGCCATCTCCATGGGCCCAGGTGGCGCAACCGCCACTTGGGGGCTCGACCCCGACCTGCTCGTCATCGGCAAGGCGATCGCTGGAGGTCTGCCGGGCGCGGCGTTTGGCATGAAGCGTCACATCGCTGGTGAATTCGGGCAACAGCTCCAGCTCGACCAAATCGATACGGGCGGCATCGGTGGCACGGTCTCAGGGAGCGTCTTGTCTGCGGTCGCGATTCGCGCCACGTTGCACGAGGTGCTCACGAGCGCCGCCTTCCCTGACATGATCGCTGGCTCGAACCGCTGGGCGACCGGCGCAGAAGAGGTCTTCACCCGACGAGGGGTGCAGTGGAGCGTTACGCAGCTTGGTGCGCGTGCCGAATACCACTTCACCGCCGAGCCTCCGCGCAACGGTGGTGAGGCTGCAGCAGCTGCGCATCACGAGATGGAGCGATTCCTCCACCTGCATGCGCTGAATCGTGGCGTCATCATGACCCCGTTCCACAACATGGCGCTCTTCTCGCCAGCAACACCGCTAGCAGCTGCGGATCGGCACACTGAGGTTCTTGACGATGCGATTGCCGCCCTCATTGCTGGAGGGGCGCTCGCCATTTAGTTGCTCCGCGCTGATGCTCAGAGACGCAAGGGGTCAGACCTATGGAACGAGTTCGATCGTCCCCTTCATGTTCGGATGCACGTCGCAGCGGAAGGTGTAGATCTTGTTGGCGTCGAGGGCAGGGAGTGTGTACTCCTCTGTCGCGATGCCAGTGAACTGCTCCCCCGAGAAGACAGCTATGCCGCTCTCAAGAATCGCAAGATTATGTGGGATCCCACTGTCCTTATTGGTAATCGTGAGCGTCACTTCGGTGCCCGCCTTGATCACCAGCTTCTCAAGATTGAATTTCACCCCTGAGGCGGTAATGGCGGGGGCCATTGGATCTGCGCCAGTTGGCCCTGGATCGGCCTTTGCGCCGCCGGCGAAGATTGCCGACTGTCCGATCAGCAGGCTGAAGAAGGCAATCAGCACAACGTCAACGATGCGGCGTGATGGGCGAAGCGGTGTTGGATTCTTGATGGGACCGCTGCCCGCTGTGGCGACGGCCTTCCACTCTCGGCGGGAGTCAATCAGCCAGCCGATCATGGCCATACCAAGGAGCACCGTGCCGAGGGTGAAGAACGGCAGGTTCACGGCGAGGCCGAAGAACATCACCGCAGCACCAACGCAGATGGCGATCGGCATGATCGATGGCGGTGGCAGATGCACGCCAGCTGGCGCGCTCTTAGCGGCCGGTGAGTGCTTCCCAGAGAACTTCTTCCATGCGGGAAGTTCGGCGTGGCTCTCGGCGGTGCTCTGAGCATAAAGCAGGATGTAGGTCATAAGGCCCATCGCAAGGCCGGTGACAGCCAGCATGAAGGCCATGTGTGGATCGTCGGCGACCACAAAGAAGACGAGGGCCGCAACCTCAAAGATTCCGCCGATTACGAGTGCGAGACCAAACATGGTGTGCCCTCCCTAACCTGACGACTTAGATGATGTACAGCAGCGCGAAGAGGAGAATCCAGACAACATCAACGAAGTGCCAATAGATCGAGGTTGCCTCGACCATGTCGTGATGTTCAGCCGAGAACTGCCCAAGTCCGCCGCGATAGAGGCAGACGCTGAGCATCAACACGCCACCAAGCACGTGCGCGCCGTGGAAGCCGGTCAGCACATAGAAGGTGCTGCCGAAGACGCCATCAGCGATACCGAAGCCGAGCTGCGTGTAGTCGTACGCCTGGCCGATCAAGAAGATCACGCCAAGCAGCACGGTCATGAGGAGGGCGCGGTTCATGCCCTGACGATCGCCCTTGCGAATGCGCCACACAGCAATCTGGCAGGTGACGGAGCTGAGGACCAAGAGGCCGGTCATGATCGCCGGGAAGAGAACCTCGCTGTGGAGCTCGAACGCGCCGTTCCCCTCAGGTGGCCAGATGCCCGTTGCGGTGCGTAGGTTGAAATAGGCCGCAAAGAGGCCTGCGAAGAACATGATCTCGGAGACGATGAAGAGGAGCATCCCGAGAACTGGGTTGCCGAGCCCCTTCTTTCCGTGACCGGCTCCGTGGCCGCTCGCCATCACTGCGCCGTCACTCATTATTCGTGCTCCTTACCCGAGCGCGCGTGTCGAGCGTCAAAGAGCGGTCGCTCAGAGGTAATGGCTGGCAGA
>Ga0114975_10002448_pt1 | contig 12696 bp, 9 predicted proteins | sample S_130626_EF_Meta_FD_87031 | JGI IMG/M metagenome (GOLD analysis project Ga0114975, IMG submission 87031) | Freshwater microbial communities from Lake Simoncouche, Canada to study carbon cycling - S_130626_EF_MetaG | ecosystem: Environmental > Aquatic > Freshwater > Lake | place: Lake...
GACGAGGACGTCGTCAACTTCGTCCCCAACTATGACGGTCAATTGTTACAGCCCGAAGTCCTGCCCGCTGCGTTCCCCAACCTCTTAGTAAACGGTGCAAGCGGGATCGCGGTCGGTATGGCGACAAACATGGCGCCACACAACCTCGGTGAGGTGATCGAGGCAGCGCGGCACCTGATCGCTCACCCCGACGCAACTCTCGACGACCTGATGGCCTTCGTTCCGGGTCCCGACCTTCCCAGCGGCGGAATTGTCGTCGGACTGGACGGAATCCGCGAGGCATACGAGTCGGGAAAGGGAACATTCCGAACTCGGGCTCGCACAACCATCGAGCAAGTGTCAGCGCGAAAAACCGGCATCGTCGTCACCGAACTTCCCTACCTCGTCGGCCCCGAGCGCGTCATCGAACGTATCAAAGACGGTGTGACAAAAAAGAAGATTACGGGCATCTCCAATGTTGTCGATTTGACCGATCGCAAACACGGACTGCGACTGATCATCGAGGTCAAGACCGGCTTCTCCCCCGAAGCCGTCCTTGATCAGCTCTACCGGCTCACGCCACTCGAAGATGGCTTCTCGATCAACAACGTCGCTCTCGTCGAAGGCCGGCCCGAAACGCTGGGCCTCAAGGACATGCTTCGTGTCTATGTCGACCACCGCATTCGGGTCGTTACCCGCCGGTCCCAGTTCCGACTCGCTAGACGAACTGAACGCCTGCACTTGGTCGAGGGTCTGCTTCGCGCAATCGTCGACATCGACAGCGTGATTGCGGTGATCCGCGCTTCGGACGATGTTGAGACAGCAAGGACCCAATTGCAGTCGACGTTCTCCCTGTCGGAATTGCAGGCCGAGTACATTCTCGAGCTGCGGCTGCGACGACTGACAAAGTTCAGTCGCATCGAGTTGGAAACAGAGCGAGAGAGTCTCAACGCCGAGATAGCCCAACTCACCGAATTGCTCTCAAATCCTGATTCAGTGAGGAATCTTGTCTCGACCGAGCTTGCTGACGTGTCTTCTCAGTTCGCGACCCCGCGCCGCACCGCGCTGCTCGACGCCGATGACGCTCCCGTTGTGGGTGTCCTCGCAAGCCAGGGTCTTGAGGTTGAAGACGCGCCGTGTACCGTCGTCCTCACGGCAACGGGCCGCATCCTCCGAAACTCTCAGATCACCGAGTTCCCGGTTGCGCCGAAAAGATTCAAACACGATGTCATCCGTCACGCGGTTCGAACGAGTACACGCGGCGAGCTCGGTGCGGTGACGAGCGCCGGAAGGCTCATCCGCTTCTCCCCTGTCGACCTGCCAGGCGGTACTGATTCGATTTCGTTCGCCTCCGGTTCGCGAATCCACGAATTCGTCATCGGGCTGATGCCCAAGGAGTCCGTTGTGACGGTGATACCGCTGACCGGTCTGCCGCTTGCGCTGGGCACTGCTCGGGGGGTCATCAAAAGGGTCGATACGACCACTTTCTCCGCGAAGCCAGAGTTTTCTATCATCAATCTTGACGACGGCGACCGCGTCGTCGGTGCAGAGATTGCGCCGGACGGCGGCGACGCTGTATTCGTCACGAGCTCCGCACAGGTTCTGCACTTCCCGATTTCCGGTGTTCGTGCGCAGGGCATCGGTGCTGCCGGCATCGCGGGCATCAATCTCGGTGCAGAGGATGAAGTCGCCCACTTCTCCGTCGTGTCCCCCTCAACCGCTCAGGTGGTAACGATTACCGCTGCGGAAGCGACGTTGACGGGCGCAGACCCTGGGCGGGCGAAGGTCACTCCGCTCGCGGAATTCCCCGCCAAGGGGCGTGCCACCGCCGGTGTTCGAGGACACGCGCTCCTCAAGGGTGAAATTGGACTCTCGCTAGCCTGGGTGGGCGACGACCCCCGCGCCTCCGCTGTCGACGGAACCCCGCGCGACCTTCCGCTTGAGCCCGGAAAGCGTGACGGCAGCGGCAGCCCGCTGGCTGACGCTGTATCGGTCATCGGAACGAGATTGCGCTAAGCGTCGATTCGGTCGCGCTCGAGCGACTGTCCACTGTCGATGATGAATTCGCGTCGCGGAGCCACCTCGTTACCCATGAGTAGCTCAAACACGGTGGCGGCCTCTTCGGCGTCGTGCAGACGGACCCGGCGAAGGGTTCGATGCTCCACGCTCATCGTGGTGTCCGCCAGCTGGTCCGCATCCATCTCGCCGAGTCCCTTATAGCGCTGGATTGGCTCCTGCCACTTCTTGCCCGCCTTGCGCAGTTCATCGAGTTTGCGGTGAAGTTCCGCTTCGGAGTAGGTGTACACGATGTCATTGGGTTTTGTGCCGGGGTTCATGATGAGAATCCGGTGCAGGGGCGGGACTGCAGCATAAACCCGACCCGCCTCGACCAGTGGGCGCATGTACTTGAAAAGCAGCGTGAGCAGAAGTGTCCGAATGTGCGCACCATCGACGTCGGCGTCGCTCATGATGATCACTTTGCCGTAGCGAGCTGTGTCGAGGTCGAAGGTTCGGCCCGAGCCAGCACCAATCACCTGAATGATCGATGCGCATTCGGTGTTGGACAGCATGTCCGAGATGGAAGCCTTTTGGACATTCAGGATCTTGCCTCGAATCGGCAACAGCGCTTGGAATTCGGAGTCTCTCGCCAGTTTGGCGGTCCCCAACGCCGAGTCACCCTCGACGATAAACAATTCAGATTGCGCGACGTCGTCACTTCGACAATCGACCAACTTGGCCGGCAGCGTTGACGATTCGAGCGCGTTCTTGCGACGCTGCGTCTCTTTGTGAGCGCGAGCAGAAATTCGAGACTTCATCTCTGCGACAACCTTGTCGAGCAGCAACGCCGTTTGGGCCTTGTCGTCACGTTTTGTCGACGCGAAGCGTGCCTCGAGGGCGCTCTGGACAACCTGGGCTACCACGTTCCGAACCGCGGGCGTTCCCAGGATTTCCTTGGTTTGACCTTCGAACTGCGGTTCGGCGACGCGAACCGTGACGATCGTGGTGAGACCCGTGAGGATGTCGTCCTTCTCGATCTTGTCGGTGCCCACCTTGAGCCGACGTGAGTTCTTGTCGACCTCGGCACGCATCACCTTCATGAGCGCCTGCTCAAACCCCGTGACGTGTGTGCCGCCCTTGGGTGTTGCGATGATGTTGACGAAGGACTTCTGAACGGTCTCGTAGCCCTCACCCCAACGCACGGCAACATCCACCGCACAGATCCGTTCCACTTCGGTCGAGACCATGTGCCCGTTGGCGTCGAGAACCGGAACGGTTTCGGTGTAGGAGCCTTCACCGGAGAGGCGCCAGGTGCCGGTCAGTGGCGCATCGGGAGACAGGAACTCGGTGAACTCCGAAATGCCACCGGTGAAAGCGAACTCATCCCTCGTCGAACGACCTTCCCGGGAATCACTGACGGCAAGCGTAAGGCCGGGCACGAGGAACGCCGTTTGGCGAGCACGCGCGGACAATCCGTCAATATCGATGGTCGAGGACTTAACGAAAATCTCTGGGTCTGGCCACCATCTCACCCGCGTGCCCGTTACCCCGCTGGGGGTTTTCCCGACGACGCGCAATTCCGAATTCTCGACGAACGGCTCGAAGGGTGATTGCGGGGAAGGCTCTCCGGAATCGGTGAAAATTCCGGGCTCTCCGCGGTGGAAGGACATGTGGTGCGTCTTGCCGCCGCGGTCAACCCACACATCGAGCCGCTCGCTCAGCGCATTGACGACCGATGCGCCAACGCCGTGCAGACCTCCCGACGCCGTGTAGGACCCCGACCCAAATTTTCCACCGGCGTGAAGCTTTGTAAAAACGACCTCGACACCCGTCAGCCCCGTGCGTGGCTCGATGTCGACGGGAATTCCGCGTCCGTTGTCCACGACCTCGACCGAACCGTCATCGTGAAGAGTGACGTCGATCGCCGAACCGAAACCGCCCAACGCCTCGTCGACGGAATTGTCGATGATCTCCCACAGGCAGTGCATCAGTCCGCGCTCATCGGTAGAGCCGATGTACATACCGGGACGCTTCCGAACCGCCTCGAGTCCCTCGAGAACGCTGAGGTGGCGAGCGGAATAATCGTTGGACACGGAGTGCGACCTTATCTGTGGTGGACTGTCTAACCATAGGCGGTCGGACAATCCCACGGTCGGAGGCACTCCGTTCCTGGGGAAAGGTTTACGCCACGGGCGAAACCCGGCGCAAATGAGCGGCGGATGTCCCACGGTCGTGATGGAATAGGGGGGTCGGAAGGACGAAGATGAACACGGCACAGTCACAGGAAGTCACCACCCCGGTCGTACCCGAATTGGTCGCCACTGACCGCTGCGATTCATGCGGTTCACAGGCCTATGTGCGTGTTCGACTTCAATCGGGCGAACTGTACTTCTGCGCCCACCACGCCGACGAGGTTCGCGCAGGGCTCCAGCCGACCGCACTCGAATGGCACGACGAGACCGACCGCCTTCGCGACGAACACGGTGCCTAATAGCTCACCGCGTCGACTCGTGGAGTTCTCTCACTCCGCGCTGAAATCAAATCTTGACCTTCTGCTCGGCGTAGGTCCAGAAGCCGTAATTGACCTGCGCTGCGACGCATACGGGCATGGCGCCGATTGGGTTGAGGATGCAGCTCGCGCTGCCGGGTTCACCTCATTCCTCACCGACGATCACCCCGCGGTTGAGGTTCCGCCGTCAGCCAGGACTCTCTACGGCACGTCCGCGGGCACTCGGGTCGCCGTTCTCTCCGGTGAAATTGTCGCGCTCAAAACTATCGACGCCGGTGAACCGGTCTCGTACGGAAACACCTGGATTGCCCAGCGGGAATCCACAGTGGGACTGGTCACTCTCGGTTTTGCCGACGGTTTACCCCGAGCCGGCTCGAACAGCGCGTCGATGACCGTGAATGGCGCAGTGGTCCCCGTTGTTGGGCGGATAGCGATGGACCAGTGCGTCGTGGATCTCACCGGCCACTCGGTGATTGTTGGGGCGTTCGCGCAAACCTGGGATTCACTGGTGTCTGTTTCAGAATGGTCGACCGCAGCAGCCAGAGACCCTCTCTCTCTTGTTTCCGGACTGTCGTGGCGGGTCGAAAGGTCGCGGACAACATGACGGCAACGGTACACATCGACCTCGATGCGTTCGAGCACAATGTTGCTCACCTGGTCAGCCTCGCTGCACCGGCTTCGACCTGGATTGCTATCAAGTCAAACGCCTACGGACACGGCATGCTCGAATTGGCTGAGAACGCACTCACGGCGGGCGCAAGCGGGTTGGCCGTGCTCGACGTCCCCGCGGCACTGAGTCTTCGAGGTCACGGCATCACCGCGACCCTTTTCGCATGGCTGCACGGAGCGGAAACCGACTTCGGTGCAGCTGTTGCTGGCGGTGTTGACCTCGGCGTATCGACGTTTGAACAACTTGAGTCCATCGCTGCCGCCCCCGGAGTGGGACGTGTTCACCTCAAGATTGATACAGGACTGCATCGCAACGGTGTGTCGGAAGCCGACTGGGAGTCGTTCTGCCGCCGAGCGCACGAACTGGAGTCCGCCGGCTCCATTCGGGTCGCTGGAATCTGGTCGCACCTCGCGGACGCCGGCGAAGAGTCGGACACGAAAGCCCTCGCAAAATTCGATTCTGCCGTGGCGCAGGCCCGGGCGATCGGGCTCAGCCCCGACGTCGTCCACATCGCCGCCAGTTCTGCCGCTCTGAGGAACCCTGGCTCGCGGCACGATGTCGTTCGTGTCGGGATTGCCGCTTACGGAATCTCTCCCTACGACGATGTAGACGGCGTGGGGCTCGGTATGCGTCCCGTCCTCCGCCTTTCCGCATCCACGGACGGTGCAGTGGTTAGCGCCGGATGGTTTGACGGCATGCCACAGGTTTCCGGAACCTCCGGCGCGTGGATCTCGTGTGATGGCACCCCCCGCCCAATCGTGTCGGTAAATCCTCGAACCACGGATGTTGAGGTCGAGCCGTTGTCGTCGACAACCGTCGACATCATCGGCGGAAGTGGGCCGACGGTCGAGCAGTGGGCGGCGTGGACCAACACGATTGGCGACGAAATCGTGACCGCGATTCCGTCACACGTCCGCCGAGTTTACGTTCGAGGCTAGCGACCGATGCGTTCGCGAATAGCGATTCGCGATTGGTCTGCCGCACGGTTTGCCCGTGCCAGCAATTCCGACGTTGAATCGAGCGCGGCGCCCGTCATTCGGGAAATAATCACGTCAGCTATTTCGGGGTTCATCGGCAAGTAGGACCCGTGCGAATGGGTGCCAATGACCGTCCCGAATTCCACGCCATCAACAGAAGATTCGGATTCCTTGCCAAAGGACACGTCCGTGATGTGGGGCGGTAGATCGGTGTCTAGTGTGTGACCGGTATTGACGAAACCTGCGACAAATGTTCCTCGGGCGGTTCCGACGAATTCCCCTACTTGACGCTGAGCCAACGGTCGCGATTCTCCCGGAATGACTCCGGCACCCTCCGTGCGCGAGCCGTCGCTCCAGGCAATACCGTCACTGAGCAAATGCATTCCCGCACCGACAGCGAGTATCGATGCGTCTCGGGAAAGTGCTCCGGTCAGAGCGTCGCGCAACTCCCGGATGTGTTCGCCGGCGAGACGAACCGCGCTGCTGGAACCCGAGCCGATGAGGTACACACCAGCATTTGCCGGAATCAGGTCACCCGGCGCTACAGCGGTCACTCGCACAGAAATTCCGCGCCACTCACAGCGCTTGCGCAGCGCAAGCACGTTCCCCGCATCACCAAAAAGACCGAGCGTTTGGGGAAACAAGTGAACGAGATGCACCATCACTCCCCCTCGATTTCCCGGTAGCCGAGTTCGCGCCGAAGGTCCATCATTTGTTCATAGTTCACAATTGCCGTGCGGTGCGGCTGGGCGCGGGTTGTTGTCCGCTGCCCAAAGGCTGCGAATGCGGTGGTGGGGTCAGGCTCGATGAGCCCAACGCTAATCTCTTCGTAGGCCAACCGGGTTTCCCACTGCCACGCCTTGGTGCCCGTCAGGACGTCGACATGGTCAATCGCCGACAGGTCGACGTCATAAATCCACGAAGGGTCAGGGGTCCCCTCGTCCACTGCAAGGTAAAGAGACTCGGGCTTTTGCTCGAGTGCGTCGAGATTTGCCTGAAGGCTGGGGAAGTTTTTCATCATGATGATCGTGAGCGGAGCGCCAAACGCCAGCACCGATTCGCCGCGACCGTAGACCGGCTTCACGGAGGAGATCGCCTGTGCCGCCGCGGCCAGGTTCGCTTCTGAACCCTGAACGAGCGACGTCATTGCGAGCGCTGCGGCCGCGTCAATGGCGTAGTGCACACCCGGAGCGGGCAACGAGATGTCGAACGAGGACCCGCTCACCGTCACCGTCGCAGCCAGACCGGTCACCCCCGTGACCACGGCAATCGGGTGGGGTTTATCGACGACATTCTGAAGTCCGACACTCGCGTCGTAGACGCCGTCGGGGGCCGCGGCCTCAGCGACATCGAAGCCCCGAACCTCGTGGCCCGAAGCACTCAACTCGTTTCCAATCGAGCGCGTGTTGTCATCCGCATCGTTTACGAGGACGACGGGTGCGGATCGACCAATCGTTGTGACCATCTCGATGACGCGCTCTGGTTCAAAAAATCGGTTCAGCTGATCAACCTGCACGTTGAGTAACAGCGCGTGGGTTGGCTTGATGATTTCGACCAATCGTGGTCCGTAGGCCTCGTCCAGTTCGAGGACAACCGCGGTGGCGCGAAGGGCGCCCGTCAACGACACCGAGGCGAGCATCGACGACGCGACGCCCTGCGGCAGGTTTCCCCCGGAGGGGTTTGAGAAGACTCGGTGGCCGTTTGCCTCCAGCGCGGCAACGATCATTCCCGTGGTTGTTGACTTCCCGTTCGAACCTGTCACAACGATGACGGGCATCGACTCGTGTCGATGCACTCCGGCCATGACATGCTCGAGGAAACGAGGGAACACCCTGAGCGCCACCCAGCCGGGCAGAGCAGAACCACCGCCCCGAAGTCGGGTAATCAAGCGGACAAAACGCCCGAGCACCACCGCGAGGACGATACGCATGAGTTACTCGAGGAATTCGCGGATCGTTTGAGAGCGTGACGGGTGGCGCAGTTTCGCCATCGTCTTTGACTCAATCTGACGGATTCGCTCCCGCGTGACGCCAAACGTTTCGCCGATTTGGTCAAGAGTTTTCGGAATCCCGTCACCGAGTCCGTAACGCATCCGAATCACACCCGACTCGCGTTCCGACAACGAATCGAGAACTGATTCGAGAGCGACGAGCAGCATACGATTTGCGACGGCATCAAGTGGAACGATCGCCTCGGTGTCTTCGATGAGGTCACCGAATTCCGAATCGCCATCCTCACCGAGCGGTGTGTGAAGCGAAATTGGTTCCCGGCCGTACTTCTGGACTTCGACGACCTTCTCGGGTGTCATGTCGAGTTCGTGGGCAAGCTCTTCGGGCGAGGGCTCGCGGCCGAGGTCCTGCAGCAGTTGACGCTGCACTCGCGCAAGTTTGTTGATGACCTCCACCATGTGGACGGGGATACGAATGGTTCGAGCCTGATCGGCCATCGCGCGGGTGATCGCCTGACGAATCCACCAGGTGGCATAGGTCGAAAACTTGAAACCCTTCGTGTAGTCGAACTTTTCCACAGCACGAATCAGTCCCAGGTTTCCTTCTTGGATGAGATCGAGGAACTGCATGCCACGGCCCGTGTAGCGCTTGGCCAGCGAGACAACGAGTCGGAGGTTGGCCTCGAGGAGGTGCCGCTTCGCGCGCTCTCCATCGTCGGCGATGATGCGCAATTCGCGACCGTCCTTCGAGTTCTCCCGCTTCGAAGGAGTCAGTTTTGCCCACTTCTCTTCGGCAAACAGTCCGGCCTCAATTCGCAGGGCCAGCGACACCTCCTGTTCAGCGTTAAGGAGGGCGACCTTACCGATCTGCTTGAGATAGTCCTTGACCGGGTCTGCCGTTGCCCCCGTAATCATGCTGGAGCTGGACTGAATTTCCTCGTCCGAAGCAGAAATAATGATCGCACCGGTTGGCAACGATTCGATCATGACGGACTTGACCTCATCGGCCTCATCATCGCTCAGTTCAATAACCTCATCGACTGCCGGCACTTCGGCATCGATCTCGACGACCCCATCGTCGCCGACAATGACTACTACGTCGAATTCCTCATCGACAACGGGTTCGTCACCTGATGCGGCGGCCGCTTTTCCCGCGGGAGTCTTGGCTGGTGCCTTCACAACCGGCTTTGCCGGAGTTTTTGCCACTGGCTTGACGGCTGCCTTGGGCGCCGGCTTCGCAGGTGTTTTCGCGGCGGGCTTTGCTGTTGCCTTTGCGGGTGCTTTCACAGCTGGCTTGGCCGGGGTTTTCGCGGCGGGCTTTGCTGTTGCCTTTGCGGGTGCTTTTGCCGCAGGCTTCACCGCAGGCTTCGCGGGTGCTTTCGCTGGAGCCGCTTTTTCGTCCGCCTTGTTGGAACCGAATCCAAACATTTTTGCGAAACGGTTACGTTGCGAATCCGCCATGTACGAGTCCTCTTTCGGGCAGTATGAAGCCCCGTGTCAAATCGATGAAGCCGACGACTCGGGGTCTTGTGTTAACAGATTAGCACGGACACTCAACCGTCCGAGTTCCCCTGCGTTCGGAGAAAGCGCTCCAGCTCCGCGCCAATTGAATCTGCACTCAGCACCTTGCCTTCATCATCAACGAATGGGGACGGCGGGGCGTTCTCTGACATGTAGTTGTCGTGTCGTGCTTCGAGATTTTTGACGAGCTCCGCGAGCTCGTCGTTTTGCGAGACCTGATCCGCGACTTCCGACAGGAACTCGCGCCCTCTTTCTCTCAACTCTTCTGAGTGGAAGGTTATTCCCGTCATCGTCGTAATCGCGTCGAGAACTCCGAGCGTTGCCACCGGGTACTCCGAGTCCGCGAGGTAATGCGGCACGAGCAGAACGGATCCGGCAACCGGCGCACCGAGTTGACACAGCATGAATTCGACAAGGTGAACGAAAGTGCCCGGAACCTCGGTGGTCGGTCGCCAAATGGAGTACGCGTCGATCAGGTCGGCGCGATTGCCGCTCATTGTCATCGCTTGCGCGCGGGTGTGGGGAACGGGCATGGGGATTGCGTGCACCCAGGAGGTCGAACTCACCTGGAACTGTTCAATGGCGCTGACAACTGCTTCGGCTGCGGCCTCCCAACGATAATCGGGCTCATAACCCGACAGCAGCAGGAATTGCGATCCGAGTTCATCCGTCACCAAGCGCAACACGAGTTCCGGTGGGCGATATTCAGTGAGATGCGTTCGCTCGAAAGTGAAAGTTGGTCTGCGAGCGCGGTAATCGAGAAGCTCATCGTTATCGAAAGTCCACACGCGTTCATGGCGGGTGGAGTCGAGCACGTGTCGACTGGCCGAGACCACTGCGCGTCCTGCGTCGATAAAACCCGTGAGCAAAATGACGAGCGGAAGACCCGGCGGGACATCAACCCCCTCGGTGCGATAAACCAACCGCGCTGTGCTCACATCACCATGTTACGGCGAGGACGGTTGCCCGCCGTCTACGCTGGAGTAATGACGACATTCGCTCACTCAACGTCCCTGGTAGCCGCCGACACGTTGGCGGTATTTGTCACTCAATCCGAGGATGGCACCTGGATCACTCCGCTTTCGGGAGATCTCGATGACGCGGTGGTAGACGGACTTAGCCGGCTGAACTTTGAAGCCAGCGTCGATGCGCGAGTGGTGATGCCCGCTCCCGCATCCTCGGAATTTCACTCAATTGCCGTCGTGGGTCTGCCACGGGATTCCGAAACGATTGACCCTTTCCGCTACGCGGCGGGAACCGCTGCACGGGGCATGAAGGGCACGCTCGCTCTCGTCTTCCCCACCGCGTCGGCCGACGATGCCGCCCAGGTGCTGGAGGGCGCGGCACTATCGACCATCCCCGCACTGACTCACAAGTCTTCAGCTCCAGCGATTGGATTGACGAAGATTACGGTGATTGGCACGCACAAACCCGACATCGCCTCGGTGACGGAGCGGGTCGATGCGGTTCGAGCAGTTCGCGATCTCGTCACCGAGGTTCCTAACATTCTCAGTCCAGCAGAACTCGCGGCTCGTGTCGTCGCGGGAGTAAAGGGCACGGGCGTCACAGCGACGGTACTGGATGAAAGAAAACTGAAAGCCGGCCGCTTTGGCGGGATCCTCGGAATCGGTGCAGGCTCCTCGCGACCTCCGCGGATGGTCGTCCTGCGATATAAGCCTCGCGGTGCGACCATGCATGTCGCTCTCGTCGGAAAGGGCATCACCTTCGACACGGGCGGCTTGTCGATAAAGCCAGCGGCATCAATGGTCGGAATGAAGTACGACATGACGGGTGCCGCCACGGTGTATTCGGTGGTTCGTGCTGCGGCCAAACTCAAATTTCCCATCTCCGTCAGTGCCTTTCTGTGCATCGCCGAAAACATGCCCAGTGGGACAGCGATTCGCCCCAACGATGTCGTCACGATTCGCGGTGGAAAAACGGTCGAGGTAACGAACACCGACGCAGAGGGTCGCGTCGTCCTTGCCGATGGCCTTGTCGCGGCAAGCGAGGAGAAGCCCGATGTGATCATCGATATTGCAACGTTGACCGGATCGGCTCGGTCGGCATTGGGCAACCGAATCGCGGGAGTGATGGGCGACATCGACATTGCGACCAAACTCAGTTATGCCGCCGCCGATTCGGGTGACGAAGTGTGGCACATGCCGCTGCCGCAGTATCTGCGTCCCATTCTGGCGAGCGACGTGGCGGACATCGCCAACTCCAAGGTCGGCAATACCGCAGCCGGCATGCTTCTCGGAGGGATTTTTCTCAAGGAGTTTGTCGGGCAACGCGCCGACGGCAGCACGATTCCGTGGGCTCACCTCGACATAGCCGGCCCCGCAAACAACCCGGGCGGAGCCTACGGGTACACGCCAAAGGGAGCGACGGGCACGATGGTGCGGACCCTGATCCAGTTCCTCCATGACCTGTCCCACACCCCCAAGAAATAGGGGGTAGGCTCATATTCGGTCTCAAATGGGCGTGGCGTGAACCGCCGAAACTCAGTTCCATTCACACGTACAAGGAGTGTTGGTGTCCGACATCGCAGTTGATCTAGTTGTCCTCGGTGGCGGCAGTGGCGGCTATTCCGCCGCCCTCCGCGCAAGCCAGTTGGGAATGAGCGTCGCGCTCGTCGAGAAAGACAAGGTCGGTGGGACGTGCCTGCACGTGGGCTGTATCCCGACGAAAGCTCTCCTGCACTCGGCGGAAATCGCCGATAACACGCGCGACGCCGGCAAGTTTGGTGTCAACGCAACACTCCACGGGGTCGATGTGGCCGCCGTATCGGCTTACCGTCAGGGAATCGTGGATTCAAAGTTCAAGGGGTTGCAGGGACTGCTGAAGGCCCGCGGCGTTCAAACAGTCGACGGCCATGGAACCCTCACGTCCTCAAACACTGTCCAGGTTGGCGACACAACCATCACCGCGAAGAACGTTGTACTCGCTACCGGCTCTTACTCCAAGACCCTCCCCGGTCTCGAGATCGGCGGTCGAATTCTGACGTCGGAGCAAGCGATCACCCTCGACTATGTCCCGAAACACGTCATCGTGTTGGGCGGCGGAGTCATCGGCGTTGAGTTCTCGTCCGTGTGGC
>Ga0114975_10002449_pt1 | contig 12695 bp, 19 predicted proteins | sample S_130626_EF_Meta_FD_87031 | JGI IMG/M metagenome (GOLD analysis project Ga0114975, IMG submission 87031) | Freshwater microbial communities from Lake Simoncouche, Canada to study carbon cycling - S_130626_EF_MetaG | ecosystem: Environmental > Aquatic > Freshwater > Lake | place: Lake...
ATTTTGCCCTGTACCCCCCCCTTACTCAAATCTCAAATTTCACACAAAATTCACACACACATCTTTTTTTAAAACAAATCATTTTTTAATATAATTATGTAGTGCTGAATGAAATGATGTACCCATATTACAAGTAGTTTGTTTTGTTTCATCTAAATAAACAGGATATTTTTCAGATAGAAATGAATGGCGTAGAATGTTTACTGTGACATTTTTACCAAATGATTTATTTAATGATGTACGAATCACTTTACCATCAGTAGCCTGTTTACCATTTTCTAAAATACCTTCTTTGACTTCTCCACTTTTTCCCAATACAAGCAAATAGGGACTATTTTGGATCATCTTCCATTTTCCAAGAAGTAATTTTAATTTTTTAGAAAGAGGTACACGCTGTTGACCTTTTGTATTACTATTTTTGTATTGATTAAATACCATCTCCTTTGATGTATAGTAATTATCAACTGCCTCATTGATTTCGCCATTGTGCTTCATCTGTAAATAATCTTCATTTCTACGAGGATCTTGCAACACATAGAGAGATAGAATAACAAAGTCCTGAATCTTCATAAGATCCGCTCGAGTTCGGCTCTCATGCTTTGCCATCAGTGGCTTTATTTCTTTCTCCATTTTTTGGTAGACCTCTTTAATTTTATCTTGCGACACCCAATTCTTTTCTTGCTTTTCTGATTTCTCCTGCTTACAATATTCAGCATCTAATAGTTTGCGTGTAGACATAACATATTGTCTATATTGATCTCCTACGCTTGGCATATCATCAAATAGTACAGTCAATGCTGTGTAAATCGTCTTGCGTCGTTCCAATGGATACTGATCTGCCATTTCGATCACTTTAGGAATATTATCTCGTAGAAAACTATATGCTTGATCCATATCTGTCTTTCCCCCTTTCTTTAGGAAATTAGTAATAGATGATACATAAGTTGCTATAGAATTATCTTTTAGTGCCGGACGGTTTTGCTTTAGCTTCGCCGTAATCTCTGCCATTTCTCTAATCTTGTAAAAGATTATTTTTGCGTCAAATTTATCTTTTTCAATTTTTAGCGTATGAGGCTGCATGTGCCCTGCTGGTCGAGCGTAAGCACCTGCTGCACCGCACAGAAGATGTAGAATGTCCCTCCTGCAGTACCAACAAATTCAACAACAGCAGAGTTGACTGGGACACCGCTCATGCTGAAGCCAGACTCGCTGGACTTCGCAGTGCTGATGCCACCAAGGTATGCACCATCGCTATAAAGTGTACGAGTAATACCACCAGCGAGGAGTGTAATATCGTTCGCCACTGCCTCAGCAGTATCAGCAGTAGGGGCACAAGAAACACGATCCGAATCCCACATGGTGTTAAGGGCACGGTTCATCTCAAGGAACTGCGATGACACATCTGAGAGGTTTCCTGCAAACGACAACTGACCGTCGAGGTAGACACGGCACGATGTCTGGTTCGCATCTGTGTAGTGATGAGCTCCACGCTGAGTTTCCACTGGGACAGTCGTCCACAGAATCGAGCGAAGCGAAGAGCAGTTCAAACCAATGTTCTGAGTCACAGCACCAGTCTGTGCGGTACGAATGTTGTAGAAAGTAGAGATTGGCATCTGAAACAGACGAGAGCCGAGCATCTGCTTGACACCCATTTCAAACGAATGGTCTGGGTTCAACTGCTCAAAGACGAGGGTGGCTGAGTTCACTGAATATTCTGTAAGAGCATCAGCTGAGCCCTGAATGATAGAGTTAATCACAGTGTCAAGATCCACATTGAGCTGAGCCGAGTTCATGAGGAAGAGAGGGAGATGCTGCTTGGAGTTAAACGAGCCGAGCAGAACTGGAATGCAGACAGTTGCGGTCTGAACTGCGTTAAAAGCACCGTTGAATGACTGCTGGTTAATCTTGTCATCACCTTGAGCGAATGATGGGTTTGAAGCGTGAAGGAGGAGAGCTGAGTACAGCTTGTTGTAGTTAAGAATCTGCTCTGCAATTGCACCGCTGCTAAGAAGAGTCATACGATTGACGACAGATGAAGCCGAACCGTACTGCTTGAACGCCCACGCATAAGCAGTAGCCTGAGTCACACTGACAGTGAACTTGATATAGGCAGAGCCTGACACGAGCATACCACTTCCCATGTTGGCGGGGAGGATGAACGAAACAAGACCGCCGGACGATTGAGTACCAGTGGACGAGGACACCTGAACGATCTTCTTACCGCAAGAGGCGACACGAGGGTCGGAGTTGCTAAGCCACGCGGAGGGTACATCTTGAGCGGATACGGAAACGGGATACGATTTAACACCTGCGAATTGGGCTGACATCTTTTCTATAGAGAATACAGAAATAATTTTAGTATTAAAATCTTTCTATATTTCATCACGCCATGTAATGCTTTTTTAGTATCATACCCTCACCATATATACCTTGATCTTGAGGACGACCGTATGGAACGACACCGCCCATTTTTAGTCCAACTGCTCCAGCAACATTTCGTGCCGTATCGATTCCAGATTGAATCTGCTTTGCCGTACCCTGGACTGTATCGCCAATCGCTCGTAGAGGTGCTGGGAGAAATCCCTTTACCTTGTCATATACATTGCTTACTGTGTTTACGACCGGGTTAATTAGCTTATCATAAGTCCATCTGAAAGGTGTCTTGATCCCCTCCCACAAATCGGAAAAGAAACCCATATTGTTCTATTACTTAATAAAGAAAAATTAAATCTCATTAATTGGTGTTTGGATCGGTTCAACATCCAGAGTTAAAATACAGAACTGAAACTGCTGATTAGCTGCTCCCGTATAGGCCACATTTGAAAGAATTTCTAAATCGATCACTCCACCCTGAGCGATGATTTCAATTCGCCATTCACCCTGTGGATTAGCAAGAGTATGTGCTCCTTGATTACTGAAGAGAATATCACGACCACCATAGGGAGATTTGAAGCAATCACTGCGAAGACGAAGAACACGATTTGAACCAGCTGCGACAGCATCAGCAAAAACAATAGTTTGAACTTTTGCCTTGTAGCGTCCATTCAAATTACAAGGATAATATGCTCTTGCTGGTATAGTTAGTCCAACTCCACCATCGATATAGAATTGACAGATCGTCATTTACTACTATATACTATTTTATTTTCTTCACAATTATTACGATGCCGTAATGTGATGTCTTTTTTTATGGTATAATAGACATCCTTTTGCTATTTCTTTAGAGCATATATCGCATTTAATTATCATAGAACTCCAATTTTTCTGATATTCACTAATACGCTCTTTATTAGCATTTATATATTCTTTAACAGTACGAGTTGGAATTTTAATATTAACTATATTAGGTGTATTCTCAATATAATGTCTTTCTCTCTCAAATCGTTGCTCTATAATACATTCTTCTAAAATAGTAAATATGCAATTATCAAATCCATATTCATCAAATAATAGCTTAGAAGTACAATTTTGCTTTTTCTTATGTTGTGCTTTTCTATTATTTAATGTTTGAACTGTACTTCCAATATAACATTTTATACCTTTTAAACTTGTAATAGAATATATGATTACCATTTTATATTCTATTTAGTTATTTTTTGAATCAATTTTATTGTTTTCATTCATTAGAATCATGCCATATTTTATAAGGAAGATGCCAGGTAAAGACCTATACAAAGTCTATACGGAAGATGGTAGAGCTCTTTCTAAACAGGGACTTCCTTATACAGATGCTCTTAAGCAACGAATCGCAGTTAGTCTATCCGAGGGAATCTATAAGAAAACAGATTCTACTGAATATGTGAAACGAAAACAGCGAGTTAAGCGTAATTTGAAATGATTAGCTCATTTGCCATTTTTAGACCTTTGGGTGTACGATATTTTGTTGCTATTTCTCGGATATGAAAATCTTTAAACAGTTCCCTTACAGTAGGGGAATCATTTATAGATAGAATAAACTTTCCCTTCAGCCCCTTACAAATAGTTGCCATTTCTGAATAGTCTACCTTTGGAAACTTGTAATGAATGGCATGGCTATTTTCATAAGGTGGGTCTAAATAAAATAGAGCATTTGTATTGTCATATTTCGCTATGACATCTTTGTAGTCTTCGTTCAAAATAGTCGTATCTTTCGATCTATCCTGATAAGGTGTATAGTCTGCTCCTTTGATCCAGTTCTGCCCTGGATTGAAAACATTTTGATTGGATGAATAGGATGTCTTTGAGAGGACAATATTACGCATACATTTCTCCCTTAGCGACATAGGAGCAAGGGCTTTCAGCTCATTGAACTTCTCCCTTGAATAAGTGCCTTGTAGAGTTGTACCAATCAGCTCTCCGTAGTATTTCAGACCATTATGGACTTCAAACATGGATGGGTCAACATCATTGATGACTTCCATTGCAGATGGTTTCTTGGCGTAATAGATTGAACCGCCTCCCACGAACGGCTCGATATATTCCAGCGACTCATAGTTCGCGGGGAACATCTGAATGATTCGTAGCTTGAGTAACTTCTTACCACCAATGCGACCGATTGGTGCTTTCATCTATTAAGACATATTAGTTTTTTCTTCTTCCTTAAACTCGGGTAGATTAGTAGGTGCATAATATTCTAAGATTTTATGAGGAGGCAGACTATAGCGACCTGGTATGCGTGGCATAACTATTTGTTTAGGATACTCTTCCTTAATCAAAGGAGAGGCTGAACTCGGGTAGACCCACTTGCGTAGAGAACGGATAGGGGCACTTAGCCATTCTACCCAACTTTGGCTTTTCGGTTCGGTCGGAGTCATCTACTACTTTTAAGAAATACAATTCCTGTTTCTTCATAAAGATTTTAGCGGCTCTTTGGCGACTTCGGTATTGGCTTGGGGTGGTAAGATCCGTATCAGGGACAACACTAAGGACAACATCTCTCATTTATAGTGAGTTAGAAATAATTTATAAAAGACAATCGCATAGATTGTCTTCTATAAATATAGCACTAAATCTTTTTCCACTATTTAGAGCTTTTTTTCACGCTCCTTTTCCATCGCTTTGACCCATCGCTTTCTCCATGCAACCAGGATAGGTGTTAGTGGTTTCGTACATTTCTTATCAAATTCCCGTAGCTCCTGTTCCATTTCTATTAATGGTTATAGAAATTAATTCTTTAGACTTTGATCCCTTTTTTTGACCCCCTTTTTTTGATTTGAAAGCGTGTAGAGTGTGTAGTGTTGGGAGTGTGTAGTGTTGCTAAAGTCATTGGGCGTTGCAAAAGAAAAGGGGGGGGGTAAATGACCCCCCCTTTTTTTTTTATCAAAAGCTGTGGGATTGAACTTCAACACTACACACACTACACTCTAATGGATTAATATAAATAATATAAATAAATAGTAATGTAAAAAAGGGTAAAAAGACAGTGTAGTGTTGAGTGTAGTGTGTGGTAGAAATCGTGTAGTGTGTGTAGTGTTGAGGAAAGGGGGTCATGGCTCAGGGGGGTGTTTTATTTAGCATATACACATCCAGAATTAGAACGGTTCTTCTTCAAAGTACCATTTCTAATGTACTCTAACAGACGAATGCCAAATGATTTAGAATTATTAGCATAAGGCATCGAATTTGCTTGACAGTATTGAGTGTAAAGAGGATAGAGGTCTTTCATCGAGCAACTCTCACCATCCCACTGATCCAAAAATGATTTCTCAGAAACAATTTCAGCTTCTGCGGAATCACGCATATATTCTGTCATAGGAATCTTACGAGAATCCCATGATTCAATATTATGAGAGAGAAGCCATTGACCCACAGAAGATGCACCAGTAGCACAGAACAAGGTAGTTCGGACTTGCGTCCACTTGTCATGATTTCTACACCATTCAGAAGAGCATGGAACAGTAAACCCACGACGCTCATCGTCGCCCTCTGTTTTATAGGGTTGTGGTTCATTTGTTGTTCCAAAAATACGATTATAATTTGCAGTGGTACGAGCTTTATCTCCCTTAGGATTTACAGTTGTAGTCATAGAAGTAATACGAGCTTTGAAATCTGATGCAAACTTACGACTCATTGCACCTTGGACTTCTTCAATTTTAATAAAGAGGCGATTCTCACGAGATGAATCATGCTTATCCCAGAATTGTGAGGTGCTGTCGTAATTATGAGCGTAGGTACTTCCAAGTAGCCATTCAATCACAAAGTCGCCTATTGTGTCCTTGCCACAGCCCTTCTCACCTGTAAGGAAGATGGCCGTCTTTGGATTTTCAAAGGGACGCTGAAGAAGATGAGCGAACCATGAAAGAACATACTGGTATGTTTCTTGCTGTCGTCCACATACAACCTGTAGTAACTCTTGAAAGAGGTCTACTGCTTTTTGGTCTTGAACTGACTCAAAGGTAGTAAAACGAAAGTTCAAAGGAGGAGAGAACACCATTGGATCATCGGATGGTTTCATATCAATTTCATTGATGGTGCGACGAGTTGGATCATTGAGCCATAGTTTAATGAACGAGGTTTTATCCATGAGATTACTACTGTGTTTAAAATCATATTCAACAAAGCGAATCGTTGCTTGATCTATCGAACATTGATGCAGTTGCTTTCCATCCCATGTCATAAGAGAATTAGTAGGAATGTAATAAAATGTTTTCTCTTCAAACATTACTTTTTTGCGTTCATAATCTGACTTTAGTACTTTAGGAGCAATTTCTTCAGTTTCCTCTTTCTGATCTACGCTAATATCAAAGGATTCAAAAGGTTTAATAAGTAGTTTAATAGAATAATGTGTTTGTTGTAAGATTTCATTTTCAGCATTTCGTAGATTCTCAGAAGTAATTTCCCGTGCATTTTTACGCAACATAACACCATCATAAGCTAAGACATCAACGCTAAATCCCTGCTTAATAAAAGATTCACGCATAGAGAGCATGACACGGCGTTCTTCCGTCTGTAGAATATGTGATAGGAAAGAACCATAGGTATTAGAATCCTGTTTACGAACATAGGTTAGAAGCTCAGCATAGGCAGCATCATTCATGAGATGCTTCTTAATAAAATTACGAATTTCAACGCTCATAGGAGCTAAGATAGGATAATCATTCGCTCCATTATAGAATACTTTGAGAACTGCTTTTTTTGCTTCCTCCTTACTTTCATGAATCTTACTAAGATATTCAGAACGATTATCACAGTACTTCTCAACTTCTGGCATTTCTATTTGATATTTGCGTTGAGCGAATTGACACAAAAGGACAGGATGACAATTAACAATATCAATATCAGTATAGAACTCTTGACACATTGTACCACGGCATTCTCTTTCCAATGTTTCCATTGAACCCTTTGTACCATAGCATCGTCCAAATCCCAATTTACCAACACCATTCTTTGGTAGACGATATTCTACCTTCAATATGCCATCAATTGAACCCTTTTTACGACCCATATAGAGTGCATCAAGAATAGCCCGTTGACCAGGGTCAAGTTGATCCCGTTTAGCCCATAAGAATCCAAGGGCAGAGCGTGAAAATACTTGTTCGCAGTTGATTGATTCCATGGGGTATGCCATCGTGCTTCTTTCTATATACCGTACATATTTTTATTTTAGGCTGACAAAAAATGTGTGCCGGAAGAAATCCTAAAGAACTAAAAACAATATCTATTAGATAATGTCTTTAGAAGAATGGGGTATGGTACTATTTTTAATGCTTATTGTATTAGATCTTGAAATTCGACACATTTTCAGGACTTGCTCTACCAAACTCTTGTAAGTTATTCGTCTTGAGCCAAGCATTACGGGCCTTAATTGCAGTCTGTTGTAATTGTCTTACTTCTGAAGCTGACAATGTTTGACTTGCTCTGGTTAATTTATCCAATCGCTCTCTATCGTACTTCAGTACACGAGCCATGTTAAATTCATTACCAGAATCAGGGACAGCTTCTTGCTTTCCAGAACCAGGAACTCGCTTGATAGGAGCTTCTTCTACAGGAGCAGGGACAGAAAGAAATGGCATGGGAATTTCTGAACTGGCAGCACTTGCACCACGAGGAGATGGTAGACGAGAACCAGTTTCAGGATTAATACCCATACCACGCAATACATCTGATTCCATCTTCATAAAGGCTTGTTCTCCACCAGGAACATTTGGCAATTCGTTTTGAGCCTTTACCAAATCGGATAAGGATGGACGACCTCCAGCTGCTTTCTCTTTTTCGGAAGTAATACGAGATAAAAGAGCATCAAGACGCGGATCAAGGGTAGGGACAATTGGAGCAGCTGGTCGGACGAGTGGCTCAAAGGCATATCCTTGTCGTCTATCAATGACAGAAAGTATATCACTCATACTGGGCGGAGGAGGACGAGGAGCAGATGGACGCTTTGCACCACCTCCACGCTTAGACACATATACATTAACTGTCTGGGTTACTTTGCCCGACTTGGTCTTGGTTGTCTTCTGTGCTTTGGCTTTCTTTCTTGGCATCTTTCTTCTTAGGTATTAGTTTATTTTTCAGATTTTTTAGTTGGTCTACCAATTTCTGGCGTTCATCAAATAATGGTGTCATATCTGTCGTACTCATATTAGTAGCTCTATCCTCATTCTGTTGATTGAAACCGACATCAGAATGTTCCTTAATGGTAAGGCGACAAGCCCAATCCAAATTACCAAGCGATAAATTATAAGCCGTAGAAGTTCCCAGATATAAGTTAATCATGTCAATGACACGATTACTGACTTCGATTTCCAGATCGATTTGGTTCGTCCAAAGTAAATAGGATTGATAAGGTGTAGCGATTTGTATTTTTGCAAGGATGTCAGAAATCGTTGGACTGGATACAATGTTTTCAAAGTTCTGAGTTTGTGTCAGTGATTCGCTGCGAATATAGATCGAATTGTTTTGAGATACATTTACATTTTGTGTACTTGTGACATCTGTGCGAACAGATGGCGTTGCATAGCCAAATTGAAAATGACTGCTAAATCCAATACATTTTAAGAAAACATCGGCAGTTGGATTTGTCCCAACGACAACTGTAGTTGCATTAGAATCTACACCAGGCATAGAATAGGTTGCCTTACCACTGTTTCTATCATAACTAAATGACAAAGGAATCACAACACCAGTTGCTGTAGTAAGAGCAGCCGCAAGTTTTGAGCTAAACTCGCTATTCAAACTATTGATGTTATATGTTCCATTCGTTAATGTAAATGTACCACTAAATGATGTAGAATTACGAACACCATTAAATGAAATAGTATTATTACTACTATTAATAAGGGGGAATACATAAGGGATTTCTGCACTACCAATACGAACAGTAAAGAAGTTATTGGGAGATTGTAGGATAAGTGGTTTCTGTAAGGCAACAGTATAATTATCAGTTGTTCCTGATGTTTTATTTGCTGAACTTAGAAAGATGTTATAGGTGTTGACGACATGATAATCGTTGTAAGCCATTCTAATGATATACTATAATATATTTTAGAATCCTTTTACTTCCATTTACGCTCCAGATAGGCAGCCCATGGATTGGTATTCATAGCGAAGGGAGAAGCCTCAATGACTTCGTCGATCTTCTTAAGAGCTTTGATGTTCTTCTTGACTTCACGACGAACAACTCGCTTCTTTTGTTTGTAGTCACTATCGTAATCTGTATCTGTTTCTGTTTCCGTTTCTACCTCCGTAGTATCATCTGTTTCCGTTTCTGATACATAGCGGCGGCGAGGCTTTCGCTCCTTCTTTGGCTTTTGTTTACTGGGGGTGGATACTTCACAGTAGGTAGATGATTCTTTTTCTTTAGACTCTTGTTCTTCTTCCTCTTCAGGAATAGGACGACCATACTTATCAGTTCCTTCAGGGCGAGTACGAGGACGACCTTGGGGTTGCTTAGGTAATACCTTATAGCGTGTATGAGTTCCCGCCTTGATGAGGGCTTCCTCTTCTTCCTTACGCTTTGCAACTTGATCTTCCTTCTGCTTGACTTCTTCCACTTGTTGCTTGGCTTGTTCTTCCTTCTTGATGGCAAGTAGTTCCTTTCGCTTTGCAAGAGCCTTTCGCATGGCTTCCATCTGAGCTTCTGTCTTGGGCTTCGTCATCACACGCTTCACAGCTTTCTGTGAGATAGTAGGTAGGACGATGGTATTATCCTCTTCGATTCGCTCCAAAGTTTCCTTGCTGAGTTTTTGGGGAGGCATTCTACTATGCGTGGATATTTTATTCTACTATAAAAATCTCAATACTCTGTAGAAATGAGTTTTTTGGGACACAAGATTCAAGCCCCAGAAATTACAGATGTAAACCGCATCCCGGACGAGTGGTTTCTGGATATTTCGGATCTGAATAAGGATAAATGTAAGCGATATATGGACGAGGGACAACGCAAGAAAATGCTATTTAATATGGTGACTAACATGGTAGACGAGTTGACAATTCAACGGCAGAAAGAGAAGTGTAAAGGGGAGGATACACAGCCCACCAAGCCAAAGCGACATACTGGTACATCTGCACCAGATGATGAGAAAGCTACTCAGTGACAAACATATCGGGCTTGATAATGCCCCAGTTCTCTAAGGCATTTTTTGCCCTAATTCCATACTCTGATAGATATGAGCCAACATCTCTATCAGGTGTTTTCTGCAATCCAGTGATAAGCCTATTATCTGATTCCCTTACCAGATCAGCCAGTTCTTTGCCCTTAACTTTCGCCTTCGCAAAATTACTATAGTCAATGTCATGCTGACGACACAGAGAATCGGAAGCATTCTTTGGTTCTCCTGCGTTAAGAGAATTTCCTGGGCCGCAATATTTGTACCCCCCAGGAGCAGTAAATACGCCCTTACTCCAATTGCTTAGAGTCTGTTTGGCACTATCAACCGTATTCTTAATAAATGATTTTCCCCTTTCATATAAATCGCTAAACCAGCCCATATTCTAATAAGCGATTTATTTTTAAAGACCTGGTAATCGTATACCTGATTTGATTAACATCTTTCTAACTTCAGGAGCGTGTCGTTTTGGTATGACAATTTCTCCAGGTTGAAGTCGAGCATAGACCGTATCGACATCTCCCTTCTTAAGAGCTTTAGCAGGGATATTTCGCTTTCCAACCTTTCCACCTTTTCGGTATTCTTTCGGAGCAATCATTTTGCAACCTCCACCGCAACCAGGACACATTTCTATCTTACCACAATAATTTATTTGCGAAGAAACCGTTGCCTGATTTCAGATCTTTCGCGTGGCGTATTTTGTATAGTCTTCTGCGTTCATCAGCTACTGCTTTGCCATCTTCTTTCAAATAGGTAGGATAATCTTTGTAGCCGACCGCACCAACAGTTGCTATTTTCTTCTCATTTTTAAAGACATCTATTTTCTTCCCTTTGACAGTAGATGGTTTAACAACGACACCAAGGCCTTTTGCCTTGTCTTTCGTATATGAAGTTATTTCGTACATTTCTATTTAGCTAAATGAAAATTAAAATAGCTGGAATGATATTGACATTCAATCCGTATGATAAAAATAGTTTAGTTAAAAAATATTCTTTAACAGTATCCCATATAAACCCAATTACTTTTTTAGCGACGCAAGGAAGTTCACTAAAAAAGAGGCACAGGCAATAAGTTTGGAGGGCTTTGACAAACGCTTCTTATTCAAAAGGGTATTGTCAAATTCATCTTTATAGGCACATGGGCGAATCTTAGAGATAAAGTTGATATCAGGGAAGGCATCTTCTTCATAAAAGCTTCCGTAATGACACACAGAGATGTCAGGGTCATCCAGATGCTTTTCAACATTATAGAGGGCAGTTTTGTCACTACCATCAACAAGCAAGTAGTCGCAAACAAGTTCGTTCCATTTACGATTAATGAGGCTATAGTTATAACGGAGGACTTTACCATAGCGACTAATGATTTCCACATCTTCTGCATTCAACGCCTTAGTATACAGAATAATGATCTTTTTGGTCGCAACACAATCGTCTAACTCAACGATTTCTTTTTTGGGCTCAATAATAGGAGGCAAAGCAGAAGCATTGACATACGAAGCCATTTTATAATATATATGACTATTTTAATTTAGACATAAGATATTCTAATAATTTATCTGGATCATTGATGAGTGCCCGTAATGTCATGTACTCTCTTTTTTAGAAACTGAGATTATCAAATTTTTAATGATTGCTTTGAGCTCGTCGAGTTCTTGTTGTTGGTCGTCGTACTTCTTTCGCTTAGCATCTTCCTCTGCTTTCTTATCAGCGTTATACATCTCTAAAGAAGATGTAAAACCCTTTGATTCTGCTTCCACCAACTTCTTTGGTCGTCGAAACTTACCAAGCGGACATAGTTGTTCTTTATCGCAAAACTTATGCTCTTGCCCCTTGAAATCCTTATCGATGATATGAATGACTGGTTGGATCGTGTGTCGGAGATCATCAGTATCTAAATGCTTATGCTCGTCGATGTATTTTTGAAAGGCGTAGGATTCCATTTAATAGTGGGTGATATTTTTTCTTTAGAAACTATTCACAGGCAACAACTGTACGCAGAGATGTAGTTGATTGTTTCCATCAGTAGAGACCCCGCTTACATTATATATATAGATATCATACCAGCCAGTAGAAAAAGCACCTAAATCACCATCTGTTAGGATAATTTCGAAAGGATAGGTGGTTTGTGCGATGCTAATATTTTGGTAGGTCCTAAACTGATAATAGAAATAC
>Ga0114975_10002450_pt1 | contig 12694 bp, 10 predicted proteins | sample S_130626_EF_Meta_FD_87031 | JGI IMG/M metagenome (GOLD analysis project Ga0114975, IMG submission 87031) | Freshwater microbial communities from Lake Simoncouche, Canada to study carbon cycling - S_130626_EF_MetaG | ecosystem: Environmental > Aquatic > Freshwater > Lake | place: Lake...
ATTTTGTCGTTGGGAACGTATTAGCATCCCCTATGATGATGAAAAATACATTGAAACCACCATTGGACAACTGAACTTTTTTAAATGGGCGATCGAGAACAATATCATCGATTATATCGAACAAAACTACGAAGACATCGAACGAGACATGAATAGTCGTAATACCACTTCAAAAAGGCGTAGTCCAACTAGTAGTAGTTCCGATGGTGACTCAGAAGAATATATCGATACTACTAATAATACAAAAACACGCAAAAAACGCGAAGAATTATCAGTGAGTGCATGTAAATGCATAAAAAAAGAGACCGTTAAAATTATTGTGAAATTTAATTAGATTTTTATATTGCAACAACTACATTTTCAGGTATAATAAATTTAATAGATTTGTTTTTATTAATGACAAAACACGTTTTTTGTACTCCATTTTCATATATACAATCCACACTATTTACATTATTATCCCCCAATAGCGTACCATCGATTCTTACTAATCCATCGTATACATTGTCTTTTTTGTAACCCGAAATTGTAATATTTTTATTACGGATAATGTTGAACCCGTTTTCAACATTATTTACCCAAAGACCTTCATAACTATAAGAATCGTATCCATAATCACCCCGTTTGTATGAACATTCATTATAATAATATTCATTCAAAACATTATTATATTTCATTAATACCTCGTTATTTGTTGTTAGTTTAGATTGTTTTTTAATAGCAACAAATTGAATTGTTTGATACCAAACAATAGCAAAGAACAAATAAAGCAAGAATTCGATAGCATTCAACATTTCCGATAATAGTTTTACGTATTTTATTGAAACCAAAGACATTTTCAATTTTTTGCAAAACCAATCACCGCACAAGCAATGCGTTTACCAGCATGGCCAGTTGTCAAACTATCATCGTGTTCTCCCATTCCACAATCATCTTCATCGGCATGAATAATCAACCCACGCCCAATAATATTCGCTTTGGTACCACGTAATTTAATCATATCATCGACCGTTCTATAATGTGCTATACCATTCGCATTGGTTACTAAATTCCCTAAATCACCTACATGGCGTTCTCGTGAACCAGGACAACCATGTTTCTTTCCATATGGATTGAAATGTGCACACATACTTTCACATTGTTCACTCATATCACCACATTCATGTACATGAAACCCATGTTTACCGTTCTTTTTCAATCCCTCAATATGAATATCGATGATCACAGTATCATTTTTTAGATCTTCTGTAAAATAAACAAGACCCTTTATTTTTTTTGTATCAAAACATGCAACTGCTCGAATATGCGTTTTAGTAGACATATATAATTAACGAAATAAAAAAATGCGATAATTATATTTTTTTTTCAAAATTTCTTTATATGATTAGAGACAATATTTTTGTATTTATTTTGAATTACTGCATGTTAGTAAACTTCACGACCATGATAACCCACAAGGCTTTTTTTTATTTGGTGTCAAAATACCTATGAAATTTCGAATTTTGTATAACCATTCACTGCCCAAATCATTTGGATCGCTAATATTATATGTTACATTGACATTTGCATTAATATTTAAAACATTGGTATTCGTATTTGTTAACCAATCATGATGATATGATTTACATTTTTGTAAATATTCCAATGATATACCACTCTCACCTGCACGAGATCTTTTATTAATGCGTTCACTACAAATTTCCGCATCGGCATCAATATAAACAATTCCATCTAATTTGAATTCGTCTTCAAACATATTATAAAAACTATTGTATATTTGATAACTAATATCATCTATTTTGCCATCATCATATAACATTTTTGCAAAAATGTGTTTATCAGCTGCCAATGAACGTTCACATATAATGATATCAATGTCATTACGATTTTTTATTGTATTACGGATCATCGATAGTCTGGACGCATAAGCCATAACTTGAAATGGAAACGCGTATTCATGTTGATTCTTATAAAATTTCTGTAATATGTTTTCACCAGTATTAGTATCTTTGATTGATTCCCATATATCAACAGGTTCTTTTAAAAATACGATTCGATTATTATCTCTCATAAATCCCTCTAATTTTTCTAAAATAGTGGATTTACCTGATCCAATGTTTCCTTCGATAGAAATAATGATAGGCTTTGTCATTTTGTTATTATAATATAATAATATAATAATAACATGGTATTCAATTTTTTATTTTGTACATTTAGAATTTATTGAAAAAATAAATTGGAGTATCTATGCTATCAATTTCTTTTCTTTCAACCCCTCTTAGTTTTATTATTTTGCCTTGTAAAAAACTACATGACGAAGTGGTTTTTATAGATTCATTAGTACAATCTACTAAATTTTTGACAGCTTTTTTTGAGTCCCATCCATTTTGTGTAAGATATTTGAACGCATCATCTTCAGCCTTTATTAATGATAATTTATATTTTTTATCACTTTGTAATACTTTTTGTGCTGATATATGCATAGCTAAATATTCATTCATTCCAATATTTTGAAAATTAATATTTGAAGATTTTATATTTTCTAAATATTTTTTTCTAGATTCAAACTCTGTTATACGTTTACATTCATCACGCCAATCACATACAAATTCTGAATTTTTAATGCATGCAAAAAACCAATTTTCAATAACTGGTGCTTTTTTTTTGTATTCGTCTGATGTAAAAGAATCAATATAAAAACCTACAAATTCACTATCTTCTTTATTACGTAATTCTTTTATCCAATCGAATGGTTTCAAACATATTATAGATGCATCACACCATATACCACCATTTTTTGCCAAAATGTGAATTCTCACCATATCTGAAAAATGTTCAGGGGTTTCGATATTTTTCATTTTTGAAAAATCAATTTCGGGTAAATATTTACGCAAATTTTCTTTGTTTAAAATTATGATTTCATATTTCGGATTGTGTATTTTCCATGTGTCAATACATTTATTTACGATATCTGGTATTTTTCCATCCCAAAATGTCCAAATAATATTTGGTATTTCGTAGTTTTCATAATTTTCTATATATTTTTGACCATAAAACATAATTATAGTTATTAATATTAAACTGATTACTATGATTATTTTATAATAGATATTTTTTTTCATTTTATATATTCATATATATTTTATGAAGTCAAATTTTTATACATTTCTATTATTTTTAGTTTTGATCGTTCGTGATGGTTCAAATCTTCTGGATGCAAAAGTGAATCATTATTCGATTTATAAATAAAATAGGGATATTTATATGTATATGTAATTGTTTTACTAAAAATATAGCAGTCGGCGTGGTGTATGATATAGTGTTCTAAATTGTATTTTCCATCAATATATATGCTATTAATTATTTTTTTGGCTGTTTTGTTATTAATCAAATATGCTGCCGCACTAACACAATTATTTCGTATATTTCGTTGGTATAATTCAAATTGATTTGGATTAGTTCTATTACCATTAATAATATAGCATAATTGAATTACTTCCCAATCAGATGGTGCGTTCTCGATTATTTCTCGAACAGATTTTCTCCAATACTTTTTCAATTCTAATGTTATATCATCCTCCATTATAAGAGCTACTTCGTGGTTTGTTCTCGAAAAACGTCGAATTGTTTCTAAATGAGACAACATACATGCATATTCATAGTCATTTTTTTGTTTATACATGAAATTCAATTTTGGATATACTATGTTTGAATTACGACCATCTACTGCAGGAATACGTTCAATTTGAATATCTTTAAACACCGGATCTTGGAATATTGTATTCATTTGTATTCGTCTATCACTCGATCTATCTAAATTTATCCAATAAATAACATCGATGCCATCCATATATTTTGTATTTGGATTAGGCGGATTCATTATTTCTTGTTCGTGTGGTTTATATTTTTTTAGATTTGATTGAAAATTTAGTAAAAGTAGTAATAGTAGTATAATAATAAACAATCCAAGAATTACTAGATTTCTATAAAAGTTTTGTTCCATTTGTATTAATGTGATATTTGTTTTTGTGGGATTTTTTTTTATAAAAAATATCTGGATATTTATATATAAAATTATTGAAATGAGTAGTTTTGTTGATAATGGTAAATTGCTAATGATTTCTGATTTGGAAGGGTGTGCTATAATAAGTGCGTCTGGTAATATTCAATCGCAATTATTATGTAGTGACGAGTTTTTCAAAGCTGTTGGAAAATTTCTTGTTGAACCAAAAAATAAAGTTGCATTTTTAGGTGATTATTTTGACCAAGGACCAAAGGTTGTAGATTCTATTAATAGTATAGTTGATCTTTATAATAAATATCAAGGAAGAGTTCATATTATATTAGGAAATCGTGATTTGAATAAACTTCGATTGATCTATGAAATGCGCGAAACACAACAAATTGTAGGAAATTTAAAATGGAATATTTGGCAAAATCAAAATTTCTATGATGAGTTGGCTTCAAAATCAAGTTTAATGGACCGACTAAAACACATTCTTAATACATCTATGGGTGCACCTGGTACTTTGAAACTTGTTCCAGAGAATGAGTTAACTGAAGTTGAACAAGCTTACCTTTTACTTCGTGCATTTTCTGAACCAGCTTCTAAATTATTAGTATTAGATGACGATTCTAAAAATAAAATAAATAATAATGAAAAATACAAAAATTTTATCGAAAATGTGCGTACTTTGTTTAAAGCTGGAAAAATTGTAACTTTTGATAGTGATTTTAAAACTTTATTGAGTCATGCTGGAGGTGCAGAACCCTTTTTATTTCATAATCAAGAATATTATAAAAATATTGAAACTGAATTAAAAGAATTGGAATACTACGATAAAATAGAAAAAGTTCGTTTATTGCTACAGGAAGGTCCAAAAGAATATGAAAAAGTAGATTCGTTTGACGAAAACACTTATAACCAGCCTCTGAAATGTATTCCAAGTTTGTTTGATGATGTTGGCGAACCTCCTGAAGATTATTTCCTTTTACAAGGACTTGGACTAAAACCTGATGATGGTAAACATTTTACCAGTTTTATTCAGTCTTGTGATATACAAAGCTGTAAGGGACCATATGGTGATGATTTACCACCATATGAAGAAATTGCTTACAATGAATATCTTGAAAAATTAAAAAACCAACACATTGATGCTATTGCGTTTGGACATTCACCACACTGTGCACCTATACCACTTATATACAAACGTCCAGAATCTAATATACTATTTATCGGTAACGATACATCCAATGGCTACAGACCAGAAGCTATTAAAGAAATAAACCAAATTCCTCTTAGCTATGTATCACTAAATAACAATGGCGTTGTCGAAGCCGGTATTATTAGTCTTCCTGGTTCAACAGAAAATACATACAAAGGCGAGAATAATATATTTTCACCAATGATTGGTACATGGACATCAGAAACTGCACCAATTTTTCTTAATAATTCAATTGATTACAAAAACGGCAAGGCATTAACATTTCCTGCACGCGTAGAAAATGCAATTCCAGGTATATTCAAACCTGCTGTACTTATAGGTGGAAAACGAAAATCAAAAAAACACAGGTACACCAAGAATCAAAAAAAACATTCAAATAAAACAAAAAAACATAGAAAATCCAAAAAAACATGCCATCACTGTAAAATGCACTAATACTCCAAATATCGAGAACTTTCGACGTTGTAGGAATTTCTTCTTTGATAAATAAAAAAATACAAACCTCACCCAATATTAGGATTTGTTTTTGCATTTTTAAATTTTCAAATTTTCAAATTTTTCTATCTTTATGCAGAATATGCGGAAGAAAGGAATGATTGAACGTTATTTACAATGTCGACATTGAATACCGTCTTTAGTAAGAATATCTTATGTAAATATTTTGACTTCTCATTTTCTAACAAAACTAGTTGTCTCTTAAGTTTTTCAATCATACAATATAAAGAACCATTATAATAATGCTGACCTTCCCTCGGTTCACGTGGAGGTATAACTGTATTTTTCATAATATTACAATGACCATGTCCAAACATATTATCGGTTTCTTTCAATAGTTCAATACATAATATACAGTGTTTATTTATAAAATCATAATAATTTGGCATATATATTTCTAATAATCTTAATCTACCTTTAGTAAGGTAGTTGAATAGCTTAACTGGTTCTTCATCACAATAATAATGATCCCATGTTATACGACTTCTTGGGTAGTGGTTACGACCGTAAATCCAAGTACAGTTCTTATAAAATGAAATAAACCCTTTCTTACCAGTTGCTCTCATAGTTAACTCATTGATCTCAGATATGTATTTATCATATCTCTGTTTTCTTTTGATCTCACTATCAATACGCTTTTGCTGTGTCTTACTCATTGTGGTTTGTTGTTTCTATAGAAATATACAACTATAATTACCTTCAATTTTTTGCGTAAAATTAGCCAAAAAAACACGTTCTCAATACTCCAAATATCGATTCCCAAATGTTCTCGCCGGTTTGTATCTCAAAATATCGAGAACTTTCGCCGTTGTAGGAAATTCCTCTTTTCCATAGATATCTTGTAAAAGCATCCATTCAAACATCCCTCCTACATACAAATATACTTCTAAAAATCCAAACCCTATAAGCTGTTTGTATTTTTTCTCAACACTTTCATCATTCGTATTTTTTCCGTAAATAATAATCTTTTTCCGAAACTCACAGTTAGCAATCAAATCGTTTATTATCTTCTCTTCCATTTGATAAGGAACTGTATATTTTATTAAACAATCCTGTTCATTAATAGTCATTGTATTGATGATAACATACTGATCTCGGTATTGTATTACAAATTGTATATCTTCAAATGATAATTTTTTATATTTCGTTTCAAATATATTTGTTATATTCGAGAACATATCAATAACTAACATATATTAGCAACAATTTTATATATTTTTTATCAATTAAAATATATAAATATAATATCATATATATACAAATGACAATTATTAATAATATCGAAATTGATGATATTCAATATAAGCGTAACATAATAAAGGAGGCTATCCAAAACAATGACCCAATCGAGAACAAACTACATGTAATATTATGTATTTCTAATCCATGTTTGTATGCACGCCGATATATACTAATAAAAGAATTCATCAATCGTATGGAATTAGAAGAAACTGATGTCATAATATACGTCGTAGAATATGCATACAAAAAACAGCGATTTATTATTACCGATCCTAAAAATCCACGTCATTTACAAATTCGCACTGATGTCCCACTATGGCATAAAGAAAACATGGTTAATATGGGTGTAAAACATTTGCTGCCAAAAAAATGGAAAGCATTCGCATGGATTGACTCTGATGTAGAATTCGAAAATCCATCATGGGCTATGGATACTTTGAAAGTTCTCAATGGAACAAAAGATATTGTACAAATATTTAGTCAATGTATTGATATGAATCATCATGAAGAAGCCATGAATATTTTTACTAGCTTTGGTTATCAATATGTAAAAGAGTTAAGTTATTCAAAAGAATTAGTCAAATTTTGGCATCCAGGGTTTGCATGGGCTTGTACTCGTAAAGCTTATGAAAAAATGGGGGGTCTGTACGAAAAGGCAATATTGGGTTCTGGTGATAATATCATGGCTCTTTGTTTGATAAAAAACGGTTTAAAGAGTATCAATGAAGCATCTAGTGACGATTATAAACAATCTATTTTGGATTTTCAAGAACGAGTTAAAACATTGCGTTTGGGATATGTACCAGGTGTCATAAGACATTATTTCCATGGTTCGAAAAAAAATAGAAAATATGGAGAACGTTGGCAAATTTTATTGAAACATGATTATTCACCAAGTTTACATACTATAAACAATCAATATGGTGTTTTAGAACCTACCAAAGAATGCCCAAAAGAACTATTGGATGATATATTGGATTATTTCAAGCAGCGTAATGAAGATGAATGTTATCAGAATCCAAATCCATATATCGAGCCAAGTGATGAACCAATGCAAAATATTCCGTCTATTTTATCTGAAATGAATATTCTCGATAGTAAAACTATATCAAGAGATGTTAGTAGTGACAGTCTCATAAACAAGGTATTTCATGCCATGAATGATGTTTTAGGCGTGAATGTATAAAAAATTGAACTTTGATATTATGATAATCGATATTATCAAACAACAAAATGGATCTAACACAAAGTAAACTTTCTAAAAATGAATGGGAAACTATCGAAGTCCCTGTATCAGAAAATGAAAAAAAAATATTAGCAATGATAGTAAAAGGATACGATGACTTGAATATTCATACAAATGACACACAATCTATGTATTCTTTTATAAAAGTCGAACAAACACCAGAAATTGAATATTTCTTATATAAAAAACATTTTCAAGAACAAGTCGATACAATAATCAAAAAATACTGTAAAGATACGCCTATTTCCAAATTTATAACAAAACCCCTATTTTCAGGAGGAGAATTGAAAACCATGAAAAGTGCGGATTCGATCCGTTTACAAAACCTCGAAAACAACATACAACAAAACAAACAAATCATTTTTGAGTTTCTGTTGTTAGACCTTACAAAAGACATGGTGAGTCAAGTTGCTAAAAGAAAACAAAAATACGCATTTTATTTGTATACTATTTTACAATTGAAAAAAGCAACCATTCGTAACTTGAATCAATATGTAGTGGCGTTTGTAGATACTTGTGTCGAATATGTGAATAGTTTTACAAAAACTAGTGAAATTATTAGTAATGCGTATGAATTTATCGAGAAAAACTCCCATTTATTGAAATACGAAGATCGCACCCTTTTTCCACATCAAAAAGAATTATTCTCTATTTGCAGACCATTTGACGGAATTAATAATCCAAAATTGATACTATATACCGCACCGACAGGTACTGGAAAAACCCTATCACCGATTGGTTTATCGAATAAAAATCGTATTATTTTTGTGTGTGTTGCTAGACATATTGGATTAGCTTTGGCAAAATCAGCGATTTCCATGGAAAAAAAAGTGGCATTTGCATTTGGCTGCCAAACAGCATCGGATATTCGCCTCCATTATTTTGCAGCCGTCGATTTCACAAAACATCGTAAATCCGGCGGTATTTTCAAAGTAAATAATAGTGTAGGTGATAATGTCGAGATAATGATTTGTGATGTAAAATCCTATATTACTGCTATGCATTATATGTTGGCATTCAATGATGCTAAAAACATTATTACATATTGGGATGAACCTACTATTACAATGGATTATGAAGATCATCCACTACATGAAACAATTCATGAGAATTGGAAGCAAAATCAGATTCCAACGGTGGTTTTATCTTGTGCTACTTTGCCTACTATGGATGAAATTCAACCGATTTTCGATGATTTCCGATGTAAATTCGATAGTGCGGAAATTCATACGATTACTAGTTTTGATTGTAAGAAATCGATTCCGATTATAAACAAAGATGGTTTCTGTATTTTGCCACATTATATGTATTCGGATTATCGAGAACTTCGAAAATGCGCGGAATATTGTGAAAAGAACAAGACGCTTTTACGATATTTCGATTTACGTGAAATCATTCGATTTATAGAATATATCAATGATAACAATGTTATTAGTGAACAATACTCGATCGATAATTATTTTAGTAAAATAACTGATATAACGATGAACAGTCTCAAAGAATATTATTTGGAGATATTATTACGACTCGATAGTGATAAATGGAATATTGTATATAATTATATGAATACATGCCGAAAACCAAAAATAAAATCAAACAATAAAATTATAAAAACACAAAGCAGTGATAATAGAACAAGCATGCCAGGCAAGGATTTATCCAGAACCCAAAGTGTTTCGAGTGTTCCAAAACCTGCCACCAATTCAGCCAATGGGATTTTATTAACTACCAATGATGCGTATACATTGACAGATGGACCAACGATTTTCTTGGCTGAAGATGTCAAAAAAATCGGTAGTTTCTATATTCAACAATCCAATATTGCGGCATCGGTTTTCCAAAATATCATGTTGAAAATAGAAAACAACAATGGTATTTTGGAAAAAATAGATGCTCTTGAATCATTGATCAGTTCGAAAGAATCGAAATCAACTGATGACTCTAACGAAAAAGAATCCTTGCGTGAAAGTGGTAGATTATGTAAAGAATCCCAAGCTTGGATGGATGAAATCAATAAATTACGAAAGGAGATTCGGCTGGTTTCGTTGGATCCTATGTATGTACCTAATACGAAGCCACATCAAAATATCTGGACACCGAACGCTGAAATCGTGGAAAATGCATTTGTTTCCAATATTGGTGAAGATATTACACGATCTATCATGGGGTTGAAAATCGAAAATCATATGAAAGTCTTGTTGCTATTAGGCATCGGTATGTTTGTTGATAATCTGAATATAGAATACATGGAGATTATGAAGCAATTGGCAGAGCAACAGCGACTCTTTATTATTATTGCATCGACCGATTACATTTATGGAACCAATTATCAGTTTTGTCATGGGTTTATAGGGAAAGATTTGACGAAAATGACACAGCAAAAAACATTACAGGCGATGGGTCGTATTGGTCGTAATAATATACAACAGGACTATACGATCCGATTCCGTGATGATGCGATGATAAATCAATTGTTTTGTAAACCACACGAAAACCTAGAAGCGCGTAATATGTGTAAACTGTTTTGTAGTGATTGATTGAAATATATATTTATATAAAAATGTCGATAAATATATACTGATTTTTTTATTGTTAGTTTATTTTTGCGCAGTCATTTATACCACTAAATATTTAGAATGGGACATTTTTATTCGAAAGAACTAAACTGATTCGTTTGCAACTCTGATTCATATGGAGGTAGAACAGTATTGCTAGGGGGTCCAAGCACTTTTGCAGTAATCCCCCCCCTGGCCTACAATAGTAAGCCAGTTGGGATCTGGAAAGTACGACTTTTTATCAGTCAAAGTCGCGCATTCAGATAATTGTTGTTCTCTATCATCCAATCTATCAATTCTGTTGTCATCTGGAAAGTACGTCTTTGTCAGGTTATCTAAACGGCTGTTGATATCTATATCTAAATTGCTCGTTCTACGGTCAGGAGAAGATTCAACTAAATTTTTTTCTATTTCTTTTTCTATTTCATCATCCATTCGTGGTTGAAAAATGGCTTCGTCTGTTGTTTCTACTCCAATAGGAAGTTCTTCTATTTTAATAGATTGTATACTAGGAACAACTATTTCACCAAGTTTTTGTATCGCACCTGAGTGGTTACCAAAATTTTCAAACATAATCTTGCTCATTTCCGCAGGAGAAATTACGTATTCATTTGTTCTCAAAATTGCATCTTTCTCTTGGTGTGTCAAGACAATATCATAAAAAAATTCCATCATTTCAATCATGGTCGGATGACTGCATTTTGTAAAATTGGCAATTACATCAATTCTACCAGGACGGATAAGAGCATGATCCAATTTTTCAGGAAAGTTGCTAGTCATAATGACAATTCGACCGGGGATTTCGAGAACGCCGTCGAGTAAATTCAATAAAAAAGAGAGGTCTATTTTTTCGGCTTGCATCCAAGACTCGTTGTTTGAATATGTATCAGGTTTATTAGGATTTGTTTTTATACTAGTGGGAACGTCAGGACATTTATCGACCGGTTTTACTTTTGCCGTGCGTTCCATAACCAAATCACTCTGTGCGTCGATATCTTCGAGAACATAGATACGTTGGTCAAGAGGAATATAATATTTTTCAGATTGTCCAGTAGAAACATTCAAAACCATGATCAATTCATTAAAAAAAAGGTTCTCCAATTGGGTCTTGGTAATATCATTATTCAAATTAATATTAATAATATGACGTTTGGTTTCATTGGCTAGACATTTGATACTCGATGTCTTACCCGCACCTGCTTGTCCTGATAATAAAAGTCCCAGCGTATAAGGAATGCCCTTGGTATCGTACCATTTACGATTTTTGGTGAAAAATTCCACGCGTTTACGGACAACGGAAATTTCTGGACCGAATAAATTGGTAAATTTGCGATTGGTTTGAAATACTTTCATAGTAAAAACGCTATTATTTGGTAATTTTGTATAATCTTTTACACCGTTACCAGTGACGGGCGCATTCATTGGGTGCTGATTAAAATAATACATTTTATCACCGAGCTTGTTCTCGATTTTGATTTTATATTCATGTGTAATTTTATTGAGAAATGCGCGAAGTTCTTGCATGGACTTTGTATAAGAAAACAGTTCAATGGTTTGTTCGATTCCTTGATTACCCGGTTTGTCGGTAGCATCTACCATTTTGTTCTCATTTAATTTGACAAAAAAGTCCTCATATATTTCAATTATATCGGATTGATTGAGAACAAAGTTCTGCTTTTTGAAACTAATATGTTTTGTGTTCTCGTTATTTGTTATATAATCAAGCATGGCTTGACCAAACATATTTTCATGGTCGGCAATATTTACGAGAATAGTGATGGATGCACTTTTGATGTTTTTTTTACCATCAGATGTAACAATTTCACTAATCAATTTATTTGCATTTATTTGTTCTCGATAATATTTCGTAACAATATTACCAACACCAGGAAACACGGACTTACATATAAAATCAATGACCCCGGTGGCCA
>Ga0114975_10002451_pt1 | contig 12692 bp, 13 predicted proteins | sample S_130626_EF_Meta_FD_87031 | JGI IMG/M metagenome (GOLD analysis project Ga0114975, IMG submission 87031) | Freshwater microbial communities from Lake Simoncouche, Canada to study carbon cycling - S_130626_EF_MetaG | ecosystem: Environmental > Aquatic > Freshwater > Lake | place: Lake...
CTTCTTCTGACACCCGTGCCACGCAACCGCTGGGCCGCTGGAAAAATAATTCGTTCCACAGGCGACTACGCCCTCTGGACCCGGGAGGCGGGTCAGCGCGCACGCGTACCAGTCTTGGATTTGAATGCGCTGGTCGCGGATGCCTATGATGCCATCGGAGAACAAAGCGTAGCGCCACTGTTTTTTGGTGATTGGACACACACCAGCCCGGATGGCGCATCATTCACCGCCAATATCCTCCACCGCGCACTCATCGATTGCAAAGACCTCCGCTGGACCACTCTGCTGGAAGCAGCAAGCCCAGCAACTACCACCCATATCCCGGACCTCAAACCCGGGACACACTACCTGAGCCTGCCATAATGCAAATGACACTTGGAATTGATATTGGGACATCGAGTGTCCGCGTCGCAGCGTTCCCTACGGGCAGCTGGGACTTCCTCAGTGAAACGCTGGGCTCGCGCAGCATGCCGGTGACGCGCGGCACGGATGGAAGTGAAACCGTCGATCCCTACGACCTGCTCAATGCCGTCATTGGTGCGATGGATGACTGCCTCGCTCAACTCCCCCCTACAGCCACGATTGATGCTATTGGAACCAGCTGCTTTTGGCATTCTGTGGTGCCGGTAAACGCCGATGGATCACCAATGGGACCGATTCTACTTTGGAGTGACCGTCGCAGCGGAGACATCGTTGACTCGCTTCGCACCGAACAACCAAACCTCCCAAATGTCACCGGCTGTCCATGGCATGCAAGTTTTGCCATCGCAAAGCTTGAATGGTGGAAACGGAGCGGCTTCCCGCAGCCTCACCGATGGCTATCTCCCGCTGAATGGGTCGAGAGCCAGCTCCTCCTCGATGCCGCCGGTCCCAGCACATGTATGGCAAGCGCGAGCGGATGCATGGATCAGGCACGGCAATGCTGGCTCGATGCCTATGCAAGTGTTTTGAATCCAATCTCAGATGTTTCGCGTGTCGCACTGATGCCTGTATATGCAAAGCGTTGGCCGGCTCTCCTCAATGTTCCGTGGGTACCGGCGATTGGGGATGGCGCAGCGGCAAACTTGGGAACGGGACACTGGCAGGATGGCCGTATCACTGTGACGGTTGGGACATCGGTTGCGGTGCGACGCTGCTGTGATGGCCCGATGCCTGATCGCCCAGATGGACTTTGGCGCTACCAGCTGGGACCGGAGCGCTGGCTGGTCGGAGGTGCATCTAGTAATGGTGGCTCCGTCTGGCAATGGCTTTGCACGCACCTAAAGTTCGATCCCAATGCCCTTGCGGACTTGCGGAGCAAGCCACCCACCGTTACGGTACTGCCTTACTACAGTGGTGAGCGAGCCCCTTGGTGGCAGGACCACCTCACAGCATCCATCCATGGACTGACCGCTGGGACATCCGGTGAAGAAATCGCCCTCGCACACCTCGAAGCCATCGCAGTTCACACATCCTGGATAGCCTCAAAACTGGGCGTTGGCACAGGCAGTGTTCTTGCCGCAAGTGGAAATGCGCTCCAGCATTCGCCACTTCTCACGCAGTGCATCGCGGATGCCTGTGGTTGCACGGTTGAGCAACAAGAAACAGGCGAGCAAAGCTTGATTGGTGCTGCCCGCTGGGCGATGCATGTTATCAATAACTACGAATTAACTAACTCTGATGTTAATATTTCTGAAAAAGTAGCACCAAGCACGGTTGGCAGCAACAGAATGCAACAAATCGCAATAACGATGAATGAACTGCTTTGAGAATTATTACTATTTATTAAATTTAAAAAGTTATCACGAATGATGAGATGTATCGTTTAAGAACACTTATCTCACAACAGAATATCTCTAAGATTATTGGGAATGAATAAGGCCACACACTAAACATCAGTGTGAATTAAATATGAATAGGAATCACAAAGACGTTTTACCTATCAACAATTAATAACAAGGAAGTAAAAACCCAGCCCTATGGGTTCAGACCCTGCTAATAGTCACGCGAGAAGCGATATCTCAGGAGGGCACTAAAGGCATCAAATGCATCCGTCCACTTGATCTTCTTCCCTTGCGCCTCCGTGCGAGCGGAGTAGGAAATCGGAACTTCATGGATAGCATGCCCTCGCCGTAGAACCTTCATGGTGATTTCGGGGCAGAAATCAAACCGTCTGGCATGCAGCGGCACTAGCTTGAGCATTTCAGTGCGGAAGACCTTGTAGCAGGTCGCCTCATCAGAGATGCCAGCCCCCGGGACAAGCACATTCGTCGTAATCGTCAAAATGCGATTTGCCAGCCAGTTTGTCAGCTTCATGTTCTCAGGATGGCGGCGCTTGAGGAAGCGACTGCCATAGACAACCTGAACAGCGGGTGTGTTGAACACTTCGACTAAGCGGACAAAGTCAAGCGGCTCATACTCGAGGTCGGCATCCTGGACGATGAACAGCTCGCCCGCCGCGTGCTTTATCGCGGTCATAATCGCTGCGCCCTTGCCCTGATTGACATCGTGTAGGACGACACGAACCCGAGCATCGCTTCCGGCTATCTGCTCCATCAAGACTTCTCGGCTGCCATCCGTCGAGCCATCATCGACGTACAGAATCTCAAGGTCGAGTGGGACACTCAGGATACGTTTGTGAATTTCCAGCAGCGTTGCCAGCTCATTAAAGACGGGAACGGCTACCGTTAATAGCGGCTTGTTTGCCAATACTGGATGCTCTGAACCGCTCTGTTCCACGGCGCATTGTATCTGCCAAGTGGCAAATTCGCGGATGCGCATGTGTTAACGCAGTTAGCATCCGATGTAGAATGCACGGCATCAGACATTTGCGTCTGTTTGATGTCAGATTTCAGGAGATTCGCCATGTCGGACGAGCACCTTACAGCCCCTACAACCACGACAGCCCACATCGAATCGCAGGACAGCACCATGCCAGTAACTCAGGTCCTCGGAATTGATATCGGCGGCACGGGTGTCAAGGGTGCCCCGGTTGACATCACGACAGGAGAGCTCCTCGCGGAACGCCTGCGTATCGAAACTCCACAGCCAGCAACCCCGGATGCCGTTGCTGCTGTCGTCGCGCAAATCGCTGCCCATTTCAACTGGACCGGTCCAATCGGTGTTGGCTTTCCAGGCGTCATCAAGGATGGCGTTGTCAAAACAGCCGCAAATGTCGACAAGTCGTGGATTGATGTCGATGCATCCAAGCTGATTGCCGATGTAACTGGCAGCCCGAAGGTCTGTATTGGCAACGACGCTGATGTCGCCGGCCTCGCAGAAGTAACCTTTGGAGCTGGGAAAGACAACTCAGGCTTTGTCATCATGATTACCCTCGGTACCGGAATCGGTTCCGCATTCTTCTTCAATGGCAAGCTCCTCCCCAATATGGAATTCGGCCATGTTGAAGTCGGTGGTAAAAATGCAGAGTCATGGGCATCCGATGCAGCCCGTGAACGAGAAGACCTCAAGTGGGAGAAGTGGGGCAAGCGCGTTGACCGTGTCCTCCACACGATTGAAGACCTCGTCTGGCCAGATCTCTTTATCGTTGGCGGTGGCGTGAGTAAGAAGAGCGAAAAGTTCTTCCCACAGTTCACGCTACGTACGCCCATCGTCACCGCTAACTTCCTAAACGATGCTGGCATTGTCGGTGCCGCACTGCACGCAAAATGATCCATCTCGAAAAGCTAGAACAAGCCAGACACCTCGTTGCCGCAAGTGACCTCGATGTCTGGCTGACATTTGTCCGCGAAACAACGGCACTCTGTGACCCAGTGCTTCCCCTCATCTGTGATTTTGGGATGACCTGGCATAGCGCCTTTATCGTGACTAAGTCAGGGATGACATTTGCCGTGGTCGGTAACTACGATGCGGATGCCATCAGACAGCTCGGTGGTTGGAATCAGGTTATCCCGTATGTGCATTCCATAAAGGACCGCCTAGTAGCCGTACTCGAGCTAACGATTCCAACAACAGTTGCAGAACCGCGGATTGGTATCAATACCTCCGAATCCGATGACAAAGCCGATGGCATCACGCTTGGGATGTTTCACTTACTTTCATCGATGCTCGAAGGGACACGCTTTGCGGGCTGTCTGGTCAGTGCATCGGATGTTGTCATCCCTCTTCGTGCGCAGAAGACGGAAGCCGAGCTGGATGCCATCGAGGATGCAATCCAGGTCACAGAAGGTATTTTTGATTGGTTGACAACCACCTTTGTGCAGGTTGGTATGACCGAGTTCCAAATCTATCGTGGTATCCAGACGCTTATCGATGAGCGTGGTTATGCCTATGGTTGGGAGCGTGCGGGTAATCCTATCGTCAACTGTGGACCCGAAAGCCAAGCTGGTCACGGATTGCCATCCAATCAAATCGCCTTGAACCATGGGCATATCCTGCATATCGACCTTGGTATCGCCACTCGGCGCTACTCAAGTGACATTCAGCGCTGCTGGTATGTCGGTGCATTTGTGCCAGACAATATCCGTCAGGCGATGGCGGCGGTCGTTGGTGCAATCGATGCCGCGGCGGCTGTGTTACGCCCTGGTGTACAAGGCTGGATGGTGGATGCTGCAGCGCGCGAAGCAATTACTGCCGCGGGCTATCCAGAATACATGCACGCTGTTGGACATCAGGTTGGCAGGTTTGCACACGATGGTGGAACCCTGCTTGGTCCACGTTGGGAACGCTACGGAAATGCCCCGGATGGGGTCGTACAAGCCCGTGAGGTGTATACATTGGAGCTTGGTGTCGAGCTTCCGAATGCAGGCGTGGTCAGTATTGAAGAAATGGTGGTCGTCACAGAAGACGGCTGCGAATTTTTGACTGCACGTCAAACGGAAATGTGGCTGCTGCAACGTTAGGTAACAGCCTGATACTGTCCCACCCTATTGAATCGGTTTCGGCAGCGCATTCGGTTGGATGCGATCCGATATTGGCATCAAGCTGGACAACGAACGCGGCCCCTTCTTAATGTGGAAAACTTCCTCATTTGGCGCATGATATCCACTCTCACGGGCAAGAACCTCAGCACCCTCACGGGTCTTCAGCCATGCGACACGCTGAGCCAGTGCATTATTTTGCTCGCGCAGCTTTTTACCTTCTGCCTGCTGCTCGTTTAAGAGATTCTGATACCTGAGCACAATCTTGACGGGCTCAATCGCAGGACGAACCACGAACAAACCAAAAAACGCGATGGCCAGCACCCCAATAATCCTCTGGATAAGGACATCCTGAGGATCACGCCGAAGCGTTCTGGATTTGGATTGGGATGCCTTGCGGGGAGTGGATTTAGATCGGGTCGCCAATTCGATGTACCTTAATTAGATTGGTGGAACCTGTTACGCCAACGGGTGCTCCAGCGATTATGACAACACAATCTCCATTTGAGCAAACATCATTTGCAACAGCCTGCTGAGCAGCCTGTCGGAGCAGACTATCTGTTGAGTCTACGGGCTCAACCAATATCGTCTCGACACCACGGACGAAGGACATAAAGCGTGCCGTCGAGCGCCTTTCGGTGAGTGCGACAACCTTTGCACGAGGACGAAACTTTGCCACTGCACGGGCAGTGCTTCCGGTACTTGTGCCACATAAAATCGCGACAGCACCCATATCTTCAGCAATGGATGTAGCCGCATCGGAGACGGCATCCGTGAGCGATGCCTTCCCAAATCGCTGGTGGGCAAGCGTTAGGGCCGCATCGTAGTCGAAGCGCGACTCGGTAGCCACTGCCACCTTTGCCATTGTTTCAACCGCCGCAAACGGGAATGCGCCAACCGATGTCTCCCCGCTGAGCATCAACGCATCCGTGCCATCAAGAACAGCATTTGCGATGTCTGTGACTTCTGCCCGGGTTGGACGTGGCCGCTCAATCATCGAGTCCAGCATTTGAGTCGCCGTGATAACCGGTTTGCCCGCACGATTGCACGCAGAGATAATTTCCTTTTGGACGACAGCCAGCTGTTCAAATGGCATTTCCACACCGAGGTCGCCTCGAGCGACCATAATGCCATCCGAGACCTTCACGATTTCCGCTAGCTTGTCAACCGCTTCAGACATTTCAATCTTTGCAATCAGCGGGACTTTGTTCGCAGTCAGGGTCCGCAATGTATAAATGTCCGCCGGGTCACGGACAAATGACATCGCAATGGCATCAACACCAATCGAGAGACCAAATCGGGCATCCTCGATATCCTTCTCACTCAAGCTTGGAACATCGATACGTACACCGGGTGCCGACACACCTTTTCGGGATTTGAGCCGCCCATCCGTAGATGAAACTGTCGTCACCCATGTCCCACCAACCGCTGTGACAGTGAACTCAAGGTTGCCATCATCAATCATCAGGCGGTGTCCAACCTTGAGAGCCGTGATCAGCTCTGGTACCGGAAGTGGAATACGGTCCCCGGCCACAGTCGTCAGAGTCGAATCAAATGTGACGCTCTGGCCTGCCAAAACAGAAACGCCATCCGCGAGGTCACCAAGGCGAATCTTAGGCCCGCAAAGATCCTGCATGATGGCGACTTCGCGGCCAAGTCGCTTGGATGCATCCCGTACCCACTCAAGCCGCTGGCGCTGGTCCTCAGCTTTACCGTGGGAGAAGTTGAGACGGGCAACATCCATACCGCAGCGAATCAGCCGCTCGATGGCATCGAGGGAGTCCACTGCGGGTCCAAGGGTGCAAACTATTTTTGTACGGCGTTTGCCGTGGCATGGGGATGCCGATATCGAGCCTGTCATAGCTGATTATAGCGATGCGAAGTGCCCGGTACAATCACCAGCGCTATAACAATCGGTTCGTATTTCTGAAGCGTATTGGGATGGTCTAATACGGTCCGCGAACGAGATGATCGACATCCGAGCGGTACCACGCCTCCAGGGCAGTATGCAGCTCCGCTGGAAGTGGTTCAAGCGCGGATGCACTGACATTGGACGCGACCTGATCAGGCCGGCTTGCCCCGGGAATCACCACCGTCACTGCAGGGTGATCGAGAATCCAGCGCATGGCGAACTGCGCCATCGTTAAATTCTCTGGAACATGCGGCCGAAGGGCATCCACAAGGTCAACTGCCGCTTCAAAGGGAAGTCCGGAGAAGGTCTCCCCAACATTGAATGCTGCACCATCCCGGTTGAAGTTTCTGTGATCTTCTTCCCCGAAAGCTGTTTGCTTGGTCATTTTGCCGGACAACAATCCGCTGGCTAGTGGGAGTCGAACGATAAGGGATGTCCCATTTGCCTGGGCTTTGTCAAACAGCTGCCAGACGGCGCGTTGCCGGAGGACATTGAAAAGAATCTGGAGGCTGACGAGCCCTGGCTGCGCCATACAGATTTCTGCTTCTTCGATGCTCTCAACGCTTGCCCCAAAGCGTTTGATCAGACCTTCGGATTGCAGCGTCCGTAGATGTTCAAACACAGTGCCCTCGCGAAGGGCATCGGTGGGGATGCAGTGGAGCTGCACCAGATCCAGACACTCGACATTGAGGCGCTCACGGCTGGCATTGATATGCGTACGCATTGCATCCAGTGTCCAGTTCTCTGGCCAGCCTGGAGGTGAGAAGCGTCCCTGCTTGGTAGCGACAAAGATACCTTGCGGTGCATCCTCAGCCACCCACCGCGCAATAAGGCGCTCAGAGCGACCTGCACCGTAGACATCGGCGGTATCAAAAAAGGTAACACCCTGAGCATAGGCTGCTCTTAGAATCGCTAGTGCATCATCTTCCTCAACGTGCGCCCAGCTGCCACCAATTTGCCAGCAACCAAGACCCACTTCCCCAACCTGGATGCCATCAAATGAACGGGTTTGCATATCTCTATCCTTATGAACCAACAATGTTAGATCGCCAGTAAGCGAGCGTCGTAGCGAGCATCGCGGCCATATCGCCACTGGGCTCCCAAGCAAGTAAGTGCTTTGCCTTTTCGGGATTTCCGATGCTACATGGGACATCGGATGCCCGCAATCGTGCAGGATCTAGCTCAACGCTTACGGGGATGCTAGCAAGATCGATCAGGCCATCCAGAAGCTCGCGAACCGAGACCCCTACGCCACTTGCCACGTTCAACACCGTGTATGGCGCATCCAGTAAGAGCATTTTGCAATAAGCATCCACAACGTCGGAGACGGGCAAAAAGTCGCGAAGGGCATCCAGGTTGCCGACTTTCACCACTGGCGGAAGCAGACCGTGCTCGATTTGTGCCAACTGGTGGGCAAATGCGGGTACGACAAATTGCGTCGTCTGGAGTGGCCCAGTGTGGTTGAACGAGCGGGAGACTACTATTTTCAGCTGTTCAGATGAGAACTCTCGAGCTGCGACTTCCATGGCAGCCTTGCTGACCGCATATGCGCCGCTTGGGTTACAGGGAAAGGATTCATCCGCGCCAGGGGCTGGAGGCGTCGTTCCGTAGACATAGCCACTCGATGCGAGCACAGCTGTCACCGGATGGCTGAGTTCTGACAAAGCCTCCAGTAGATTCTGAGTCCCCGTGGCATTAATGTTCGCAATCGCTGCTGCATCGGTGCCCGCGCCGCTGGCAAAGCCTGCAAGATGAACCACATGTGTCGGCCGAATGGCATCAACGACACCGTAAATGGAGTCTTTGCTGGCAAGGTCAAGTGGTACAGCGACATAGCCATCCACGCGGGTGCGCGGCGGATCACTTGGCCCACTCGTCCCTATAAGGGTCGCATGTGGGTAAGCACGCTCAAGCGCCGGAAGGAGGTGCCGGCCGACGAATCCGCTGGCACCCGTAACCAAAACCTTCATTCGGTACTACTTATTTACGTGCGGAAAGACGGTCCATGTCAGCATCGACCATCATGTTGACCAATGTTGGGAAGGATGTCTGTGGAACCCATCCGAGGACTTTGTTTGCCTTAGCTGGCTGCCCAATGAGCAGATCGACTTCCGCAGGCCGGATAAAGCGTGGGTCGATGACAACATACTTTTCCCAGTCCAAGCCAACACGGTCGAATGCCAGCTGAACGAGTTCCTTGACGGTATGCGTCTCACCCATCGCGACCACATAGTCATCTGGGGTGTCCTGCTGCAGCATCAGCCACATTGCCTTGACATAGTCGCCGGCGAATCCCCAGTCACGCTGTGAATCAAGGTTGCCCATGCGCGGCTCGGATGCGAGTCCCAGCTTAATACGCGCAACGCCATCTGTGACCTTGCGGGTTACAAACTCAAGGCCGCGACGTGGAGACTCGTGGTTGAAGAGGATGCCACTGGATGCATGGAGGTTGTAGGACTCACGGTAGTTGACGGTGATGTAGTGTCCGTAGACCTTTGCGACGCCATACGGGGAACGTGGGTAAAAAGGCGTATCTTCCGATTGTGGAACTTCAAGAACCTTGCCATACATTTCGCTCGAGCTGGCCTGGTAGAAGCGAATTTCAGGATTAACGGCTCGCATCGCTTCGAGGACTTTCGTCACACCGATGGCCGTGAACTCAGCGGTCAAAACGGGCTGCGCCCACGATGTCGGCACGAACGACTGTGCTGCGAGGTTATAGAGCTCAGTTGGGTTGCTTTCGCGAATCACCTGTACCAGAGAAGACTGGTCCAAAAGGTCGGCTTGGAGCAGTGTGATTTTGCCGCGCAGATGTTCGATTCGTTCGTAGTTCTCCGTGGATGCACGGCGTACAACACCGTAAACATCGTAGCCTTCGGAGAGCAGGAGCTCTGCGAGATAGGAACCATCCTGTCCGGTTATACCGGTGATAAGTGCGCGTTTAGCCAACGTGGATTCTCCCTGTGCAGCTGCACGATTGAAGGGCATCGCCCTGTGGTCATTCTACAAGCAACACCAGCGAGTTTGCTGTCACACGTAATATAAACCGGTTAATGAGGATGCTTTATACTTGCGACTAACCTTCAAGCTGATTTAGAAACACAGATTGGATTTCAATGCATCTCAGATGTCAAAATCCACAATATTTAGTTATAACAATGCACATTCTCACAACAGGACTGTACACAGAAACGACATAGGCTATAAACAGATCAGGTATGTAAAATTCCCCCTATGTGCCGCACCACCGATCGCCGAAGTCGCCAAGCCCAGGGATGATGTACTTCACGTCATTCAAATGTGAATCAAGTGCTGCCGTGACGATACGAATATCGGGGAAACGTCCTTCGACCTCGGCTACACCCTCCGGTGCTGCGACGATGCATCCAAGGACAACCGATGCCGCCCCACGCTCTAAGCAACGCGCAACCACCTGGGCCGAACTCCCACCCGTGGCTAGCATCGGATCAAGCACAACCACAAATGCACCACTAAGGTCGCCAATCCGGTCCATATACCAATGTGCCTCCGCCGTGACTTCATCACGCGCAAGCCCAGCATACATAAGCTCAGCATCCGGGCAAAGCTGCTCGATGGCACTGGTAAAGGCAAGGCCTGCACGGAGAACGGGAACAACAACCAGGCGCCCGAATAGACGGCAGCCATCCGCCTCGCCAACCGGCGTCACGACGCGAACTGCATCCACGGGCATCGTACGCAAACACTCAGCGAGCACCATCAAGGCCACCCGCTGGGTCTGCTGACGAAAGAGCGTTGTACACGTTTCCGTTGACCGAAGGATAGTGAGGGCGGCATCTGTGACGGGATGCTTCATTTCATGCAACATGGTCGAGTGTATCCAATCCGGATGGTTGATCGTGGCGATGCGCAAGCGTGATCCAAAGTGCAAGCACTGTCGCCACTACACATGCACTGAACAATGGTATGTAGCCTAGTCCTCCAGCGATGAGAGAGCCAATCACGGGTGCGATTGCACGCGGGATACTCGTGAGGGCAGAGTAGAACGATGAATAGACTCCAATGCGTTTTGCGCTTCCTGCCAGCTCCATCACGAGGTTCATCGCGACAATCCCAACGCCACTCGCTGACAAGCCTTGTAGGACGAAAACCAGTGTGTACCAGCTGGCTGAGCGGCAGACAATTGCGTAAATGGCGCACACAGCCCCGACAACCATCGACCACTTATAGACCTTAAAGTTGCCATATTTGTCCGATAGATATCCGAGGTAAAGACTGCCTAACGATGAAGCCAAAAGCGTAACCGTCGTATACGTGGCAAGGTGGCCATCCGTTGCGCCGAGCGTCTCACGCCCGTGCAGTACAAGAAACGGAACCATCATCGATGACAGGACAAACACAAGCTGCCCAGTCGTGAGCTGACGGAACTTGCTGTCTGATACCCAGACATCACGGTACGCGGCAAGTGAGTAAGAACTCCCAGCCTGTGAGAGCATTGGCTGCTCACGCACAAGAAAGAGCGGAAACAAACTGACCATCAAGATGACAAACCCGATGACAAATCCGGCGCTAAAGCCATGCGGAAAGCCATCACCTTTGCCACTAAACACAACATTGCGCATCAGAGCATCCACACCGATGCTCAGTACACCCGCAATGCCACCGGCAAATCCATAGAGGCGGCCACGCCAATTGGTGGGGATGACTTTGCCGACGAGGACCCAATAAGCGGGCATATTAATGCCCATAAAGAACATATGGCTTGCAAAGCATGCGAAAACCGCAGCCACAAACCAGGTGGGCTTCGTCGGTCCCCAAGCGACCACAAACCACGCCAGTGGAACAAGAGAAAGTCGCTCAGCGATTCCGACCCAGCCGACGTAGGTCTTCACGATAGGCATTTTCGAGACCCAGCGGACGGCGAAAAGCCCGGGGATTGCCTGGATGACCATGATCATGGCTACCAACAATCCAACCGACAGCTTATCCGCGCCGGCAGCCGCGAGCGCAACCGGAATCACCGTGGTCGTCGAAAAGAATGCATTGCCAAGCGGGAAGCCGATGGCATCCAGCAAACACATGATGAAGTTATTGCTTCTCCGTTTTTGTGTGGCAAAGGACATTTGTTCAAACCATTCGACAAACAAAAAGCCGGGTCGCAAGCGACCCGGCATAAAGATTTACCAGCAACTCCCGAAGGGATTAGACGCCCTTTGGAAGCGCCTTCTCACCAGCCAAGATGGCCTTGAATGCACGGGATGTGATCATGCGTGCAGCGATCTTGATCTTCTTCGTTCCACCATCCGGTGTTGGGACGGTTACGGTCTGAAGGTTGACATGGAACTTACGTGGCTTCTTTGGAGCACGCATTTCCCACATTCCACCGTGGTTGTAGCGGACATTCCGTCCACTCTGCGACTTGCGACCTGTTAGTGCACAGACTCGAGCCATGGTTACTTAGCCTCCCGGTATGTGACGTGGCGGCGAACGACAGGATCGTACTTCTTCAGCTCGATACGTGCCGGATCATTCCGCTTATTCTTCATCGTGGTGTATGCATGTGCGCTCTCGGTTGAACGGAGCGTAATCACCAATCTATTTTCGCCGCTTTTCTTTGCCATTACTCTATCCCATTGCTAGTAGTGCCAAGCGTGCATCATACCGACCAATTGCCGGACGATGCAAATTAAAACATAAAACTATTCAGGAAGCCCAGCCAACATCCGATGCGTTTCATCCGCATACGTATGCAACGGGTCTCCAAATTCAAGTTGCCGACCCTTGCCGGCATAGACAACATCCCAGTCAACCACATATTCACGCGATTTGGCAGCAATTAATCTGCGAACTACATTTGCACGCCCTTCAGCACGCGTCCCGACCGGCGGCGTAGACATCGCTTTCGCAATCTCAAAATCAGACACAAGACGCACCATCTCACC
>Ga0114975_10002453_pt1 | contig 12689 bp, 22 predicted proteins | sample S_130626_EF_Meta_FD_87031 | JGI IMG/M metagenome (GOLD analysis project Ga0114975, IMG submission 87031) | Freshwater microbial communities from Lake Simoncouche, Canada to study carbon cycling - S_130626_EF_MetaG | ecosystem: Environmental > Aquatic > Freshwater > Lake | place: Lake...
GTTTGATTAAATTAAAATCTTCTATAGATAAACATCTATGTTCTCTCCATTGAGGAGAATCAAACCAACAATCTACACCATTTGTTCCAATTTGATAGTTTACTAATACAGAACCTGGTGAAATATAATACTTTTCAATAATTGTATTCATAACTGTGTCATCTGTATATTCCTACAGACAGAGGATTTGAGTTTAAAAGTTTGAGTAAATAAGTTCACCCCAGCATAACCTGTAGGTGAACTCAAATAATTAATAATTAATAGATACTCTTGTATACATTTTATTTTGCTGTTGAGCATATACAAATCTACTATTACAATAAACATTATTAATATTACAATTTCTATCTTTAAATCCTTTAACTATATCTGGATGTAACATATGTACATTAATAGTTAACATTATTGCTTGAGGTAATTCCACATCTAAGTGAAATATAAATGAAGTTTCCATTTTATTTAGTTTTTGAGTTTGAGCTACCATGCACTCCTTGTATTTTACATTGTTTATAGTCTATGTAAGGAACATAAAAGACTTATAGCCATCTCATCCACAAATTTTTTGTTTTTTTCAGCACATTCTGTGTGTTAATAGAATAGATGTGTGTTTTTCCACCCATTCCCACACACCCACACAACTAATTGATTATCAATACTAAAGTCAGGTTTGTCCACAGGCTGGAGACAACTTTTTTAGGCTAAAATAGTAACAAAGACCTGTATAAAATAAATATGTCTATATGAGTTTATATATGTATATTATACAGGTCTTAATTTGTTTAGTAACCTAGTGGTTCTAAGTAATGAGCTTCACACTTAATTATGACAGAGTCTTTATTAACTGTAAACTCATACATAAAGGTAGCAATTTCTTTAAAGGTGAACCATTCTCTGATTGTGAGATTAATTTGTTTCATTGTTAAATGAATTTAGTGTGTTAAGAAATAAGAAATAATAAGAATATAAATGTAAGTAGGAAGGAATGTTATATAGTGTATATATAAAAAAAAGGGGTTTTACCCCCTTTTAATTATGCTCCTTTTTCTTCATTCTCTAATCTCTTAACTTCCAAAGCATTTCTTAAACCCTGTAAAGTGGTAACACCCATTAAAGCAAAAGCATCTTGAATTATAGGTGTTTTACCGTCAGGTCCTAATTCACCTGCTTTAACAAAAGTAACAGTTCCTTTTAATCCTTGTAAATCATCAGGACTGCTTACAGAATAAGTTTTTCCATTAACATTGAAGTTATTTCTAAAATACTTCATAATTACTCCGTCCTTTGGTATTTGACGTGTGATTGAACTTACAAACTTTACATCAAATTGTTCTAAATGTGTCATTTTATTTAATTTTAACAGCAAGCTTGTTAATGGGGGTTACCCACTTGCCGAAATTAGGGTAGGGTAAGTTAAGGGACAGGCAATCCCATTCTCTAACATCAAACTTTTTTTTACTAAAAAAATTAATACAAAAAATTAATATAAAAAAGAGGGAGGGGGTGTAATATGTATGTGAATAAAGGGGGGATAAGTTTATATGGGGGTATATAAATTAGAATAATAAATTTGCTAAGTTTAAACATTTAAAGTATATTGTATTATGAGTAAGACTCCACACACAAGTTCCCATTATAGAGAAAGTATAAATAGGGACGGACTTAAAAAAGTAATTCCTGTTATTGATGTAAGGGATGGAATAGCAGAAAGAATGATGGTTATGAATATTATTAAGGGGAATAACAAGAGTAAGTATATAAACTATAATAGGTATTCAGTTTCTAACAAACAACAAACAACTATATAATATGTTACATGAATGTAATTTACAATGTGTTTCTTTAGACCTCTCTAAGCTGGAGGCTCTTGGTATAGAGGATAATGGTAAATGGATGCCTTTTATATTTGATATGGATTGTATTGAGGCAGCCAAGCTTACATCAGATGAAGAAGGAGCTCTTGCATATGGGTGTACATCTATATATACTAAGGGAGGGGATACATATATTATAGACACTCCTTATAAAGAGTTCTTTAAGAAGTATAAAGAATTTTATTATGATACAGAGCAGGAGGATACCCCAGGCTCAGAAAATGATTTAGATTTATAATTAAAAAATAAAATAATGGAAACAAGAGAAATGACATTTGGAGAAAAGTTAGTAGGGCTAACATTTAATCCTAGTGGAGATCCTAAAATAAATAGAGCTAAAGAGCTGTGTGCAGAACTTGCTGATTTATTAAATGAACATTGGAAACAATTTGATGCATATGATGGACATAATATAAATACAGTTCAATTAAGAAATCAATTGTATAGTCATACTATAGGAGAAATTCTTAATGCTCAAATGAATGTAGTAAAAGTATTAACACTTAAATAAAAAACCATGAAAAAAGAACAGACAGAGCAACAAGCTCCAACTAAAGAAGAAGTTATTAAATTTCTATCTGAACAAATTGAAGTGAAGAAAGTTCAAGTTGAATTACAAGAACTTAACACTAGGTTAGCAGTACAAAGAATGGAGGAGCTTAAGGCTTTGAGTATGATTGCTCAGATCACCAACCCTCAACGTCAGTCTAGTGATGTACCAGAAGGAGCTATCCCTCATACCATCACTCAAGAAGATTTGGATAATAACCCAGACTTAGTAGAGGCTGGTGTACAACTAGGAGATGAGGTTTTAATTCCTGGACAAGGAACACAAGAACCAGAATCAACAGAAGAAGAACCAGTAAAAAAAGAACGTACACTTAGAAAAGTATAAGAATGAATATGTCCCCCCTGTATAAATTAAAGGATTATAATGAAACCATTAAGTTTGAAAAGGAACATCCTAAAGAACTTAGATGGGACACTGGATATAAACTGTATATGTTACAAGAGGAAAAAAACTTCCAGGGTATATGGCTTAAAGAAAACTCTGAACTAATAGCAGAAGTATTACTATCGTGGCAATCAACCAACGTGCTACATGTAGATAGTTTCACTGTTCTTCCATCACATCAGAGAAAAGGAATAGGTCATGACCTTATAAAACTAGCTATAGAGTGGGGGACTAATTCTGAATTTAAATATTTAATAGGGGAAGCCCGTAAGGGAGCCAGCTGGAAAATATTTGAAAACTTTGGAGCTGTTCCTATTCTTTTATATAAAGACTGGAACAACACTAAAGAAGATTATATGAGTTTTAAATTAGAACTATAATGGCTATTGTAAATCAAATAGATAAGAAAGCAAAGTTGAATAAATGGGAAATTGTACAGTACCAGATTCTTACACATTGTTATATAAATAAAATATCAATTAGTGAAGCAGATTTAAACTGTCTCACCTATCTTGCTATAGAAGGAGATCAAGAACTTTCTAGTTTTTGTCAGAAAGCTTTTTCTAAGAATATATTTTCTTCTATTCAATCTGTACGTAATTCTCTTAGAAAGGTGGAAAAGAAAAACCTTCTTGTAAAGGAAGGGAAGAATAAGAAAAAAATATTTATTAATCCAGAGATGAAGGTTTGTTCTGTAGGAAACATTCTTCTTAATTTTAAATTTGTATACGTTGCTGAGACCTAAAAAATCTAAAGAGTATATTCCTGTAGTAGCTGAGGAACTATCTATACCTGATAAGCTTGTAGAAGATGTAATAAACTACTACTGGCAAGAAGTTAGAAAGTCTCTTAGTAGTATGAAACATTCTAGAATACATATTTCTAATCTAGGAGATTTTGTTGTAAAGCACTGGAAACTAGATGAAGAAATTAAGTTTTTAGAAAAATGGGAAGAGTCTAATAGACAAAAAGGATTGCAGCAGATGACAGCTAGATTTAAAACAGTGGAAAACTTATTAAACTTAAAGGCTGTTAAAGAAGTTATGAAAGAAGAAGGTCAGAGAAAAGATTTTATTAAATTACATAAAAAACGTACCAATGTCATTAAAAAATAATATAATATCTATTTGGAAAAACAAAGGACAGATAATAGAGGGTATTACTAATAGTGTATTTAAACGTGAGGACGTAGAAGAAATAGCTGCAGAGAGAATGAGGATTTGTAGATTATGCCCATCTGATTTATATGATGAATCAGGGGATGGATGTATGGTGGTAGGAACTGCTCCATGTTGCAACCAACTTAAAGGAGGATGTGGATGTTCACTATCATTTAAAACAAGAAGTCTTAGTTCTGCTTGTCCTAATAATTATTGGGATGCTGAACTTTCTCAACAAGAGGAAGACCAACTAAATTTAAAATTAGCATTATGAGTATATTACAATTTACAGCACACAATCACAAATACACAAGTGGGGATGATACTAATTGGTTAAGTGTAACTAGTTTAATATCAAACTTTAAACAACCATTTGATGCAGAAAAAATAGCTGCTAAGGTGGCTAAAAGTAAAAAGAGTAAATGGTATGGGATGACCCCTGCAGAAATTAAAGAAGCTTGGAGGTCTGAAGCTAATAGAGCTACAACTTTAGGTACTTGGTATCACAACCAACGTGAAGCTGATATATGTGGATTAGAGAACATGGAAAGATATGGAACCACTGTTCCTATTTTTAAACCTATAGAGAAAGAAGGAATTAAATATTCACCTAATCAAAAAATAGGTAATGGTGTCTACCCTGAACACATGGTGTATTTAAAATCTGCTGGCATCTGTGGTCAATCTGATCTAGTGGAAGTTATTAATGGAGTGGTACATATAACAGATTATAAAACTAATAAAGAAATTAAACTTGAAGGATTTACTAATTGGGAAGGTGTTTCTCAAAAGATGTCTCCTCCTCTCAATCATCTTGATGATTGTAATCTCAATCATTATGCTATTCAGCTTAGTATGTATATGTTTATTATTCTTAAACATAATCCTAAGCTTACTGCTGGTACCATTACAATTCATCACATCATGTTTGAAGAGGCAGGACGGGATAGGTTTGACAACCCTATATCTGCTCTTGATACTGATGGTAATCCTATTGTCACTGAAGTAGTGCAATATGACTTGCCTTATTTAAAGAAAGAAACTATTGATATTATACATTGGTTGGAAGATAATAAACATAATCTAAAAGCTAAATCTTAATGGAAAAAGAAAAGAAAGTTTTAAAGGGTGAGATTAAATATAAAATATCACTCAATGAAGAACAGAAAGATACTAAAAGATTAATCATTGATAATCAAATAGTTATTATTACAGGTAGAGCAGGATGTGGTAAAAGTTTAGTGTCAGCTGTAACAGCTTTAGATTTTTTATTTAAAAAACAATATGAACAAATCTTAGTTACTAGAGCTGCTGTAGAAGTGGGTCATTCATTAGGTTTTCTACCAGGAAGTTTAAATGAAAAGTTTGATCCTTATTTAGAAGCTTTCCAAGAGAACTTAATTAAGTGTTATGATAAGGTGAGGATAGATGAAATCATATCTAGTAAAAAAGTGAATGCTCTTCCTGTACAGTTTATCAGAGGTAAAACTATTGATGATGTTCTTATTGTAGAGGAGGCACAAAACCTTTCTAAAGCTGAGATGTTAGCTATTCTAACTAGGCTTGGAAAACATGGTAAGATAATTATCAATGGAGATAATGAACAAACAGATATTAAAGATCCTTTTAATGGGTTGTCTTATGCTATAGAACTTAGTAAAAAGATTGAAGGCATTGAATGGGTTAAACTTAAGCACAATCACAGAAGTGACTTAGTGGGAAAAATTTTAAACTTTGAATATGGAGAATAATGAAATTAAATTATTAGAAGACCTTCTTAATAGTTTTGATGATGGACTTCTTACACCAGAGAATAATGCACATAAGTGTTATCTTACAGAACTACACCAGCATAAAGGAATTGTTACATGGGTGCATGACCATGAACTAAGAGGACACTCTCTTCTTAGAAAAATGGGAAAGAGTTCTAGTAGAGATTTTTTAAGACAACCTCAAATAGTAAATAATGATAATCCAGTTAAACCCAATGCTCCCCATAAAAAGAATATCAGATAATATGGAGGGGTATGCTTTTTTAGTTATAGATTATAGTCAAGAGCATAACTTATTATTTACTTGTGCTATGGATGATGGGGAAATATGGACATTGAATAATAAAGAATTAAGATTTTGTAAAAACATTTCATTAGAAAGAAAATAAAATTATGGTACGGATATTTGATATAAGTAATGGTAAGGTGATTCCTAGTGAACATTGTTATACATTAAAGTTTCTTAAAGACATAATGGATACGTATCCAGACGAATATTTACAGATATATACGTATATTTTTTATATGTCTTGTCCTAACCCAGATATGAATCCATTCTTTGACATACCTGAAGAAGATAAGGAATCTATGATATTAAGAGAAATAAATGCTGACTTTAGTTTAGATGATGATAAAATAACACATGCTTTAAACATGTGTAAGAAGATGTATGAAACTCCTACATTTAGAGCTTATTATGGAATTAAAATATTTTTAGATAACATGGCTAAAAGTATGGCTACAGAAACTTTAACATTTGGTAGGGATGGATCAAGTCCAGCTCTTCTTAGAATGGCTGAGAAGTATGATGCTGTAAGACAATCTTTTAAAGGAGTATTTAAAGACTTAATGGAAGAACAACAAAGCTCAGTGAGAGGTGGACAGAATCTTGCTTATGATCAATAATGTCTAGTTGGCTGAGTGGTCCAAAGCAACAGTCTGCAAAACTGTAAAACCGTTGGTTCAAATCCAACACTAGACTCAATAATTATTAATTATAAAATAAAAAAACATGATAGAAAATTCTAAAGAAATTGAAGAAAAACTAAATGAGTATCTAAATGATCCTACAGTTAAAACTGAAGAAGAAAAGAAATTTATGACAGATGTTGTAGATAAATTAAAAACAGGGGAAGTACCTGTAGATATGATACTAGGTAAATTCAATGAGTCAATTACAAATTTAGATAACTTGAAAAAAACCAATCCTGAGTTTGAATCATTTGTATCACATTATCAAACTAAAATTAATGATGCAATGAAACAATTTAATGAATTATTAAAAGATCAAGCTTCTAATAAATAAACCTATAATGTTAAAAACAAAAACCAAAAAAAAACTTAAGAAGATTAAAACAAAAATGTGTAAGTCTATAAGAATAGGTATGGAAAATATAGGATACCCTATTGCTAAATCTAAAGGAATTATTTAAAATTAAAATTATGAAACAAGAAACTTATCAAGATTCAGAACCCCTTTATAATACAAAATCTTATTTAGAAGATTGGGTGTTTCATTATAACTCTTTAAGAGATCAGTGGGCAGCTATTCCACGTGAAACATATAATGAATATTGGAATGATTTTTCATCTCCTGATGTACTAAGAAGTAAAGAATTAGATACTTTATTAGATTTATTACATAAGGTTAAAGGAAACAAAGAATTTATAGAAAAAATACTTAATGCTTAATACAAACAAATTATATGCTGAAGTTCCTACATGGACAGATGGTAAATGGGGAACTACAACATTTCAAAATAGAGAAGAGCTTAGAGACTTTGTACGTTCAGTATTTAAAGATGCTGGTCCTGATGAGGGATATAATTTCACTGTAAATATTTCTAGACATTTTAATAATGAAGCTAGAAGATTTCAATCTTATGGATTCTATTGTCAAGCTCCTCTAAAGAGTAAAGACTTTATGGATTACTGGGATGATCAAAAAGCTAAATGTAGATGGGGAGTGATATTTATAGAGAATGGAGTAACATGGTACCTCACTAGAGACTACTACATGTGGATAAACTTCCTACCTATTTATAATAAAGAAATAAAAAAGTTTGGGTTTGCTGATGTAAGAGACACTCAATACCATATGGCTTTATATGAAGTGTTAGGAGAACTATCTTATAAACATATTTCTGTATTAAAGAAACGTCAGATAGCTTCTTCATATTTTCACATGGCTAAGTTAATTAATCAATATTGGTTTGAAGAAGGATCTGTAAATAAAATAGGTGCCAGCCTTAAAGACTACATTTCTGAGAAAGGTTCTTGGAGAATGCTAAATGAATATAGAAACTTCCTTAATGAACATACAGCTTGGTATAGACCATCTGAACCAGATAAAATATTCTCTTGGCAGCAACGTATTAAAGTTAGGATAAACAACCGTGATACTTATAAAGGTAATAAGTCTATCATCACAGGTACATCTTTTGAGAAAGATCCTACAAATGGTGTGGGTGGTCCTGTAACTTATTTCTTCCATGAGGAAGCAGGTATTGCTCCTAAGATGATGGACACTTATGAGTTTATGAGACCAGCTATGCAGAGTGGTATGGTGACCACTGGTACATTTATAGCAGCAGGATCTGTGGGTGATCTAGAACAATGTCAGCCTTTAAAGAGTATGATGTTGTTCCCACACAGATATGGAATGTTTGCTGTTAAAACTAATCTAATAGATAGTAAAGGAACCATTGGAGAAACAGGATTGTTTATTCCTGAACAATGGAGTATGCCTCCTTATATAGATGAAGCTGGTAACTCTTTGGTTAAAGAAGCTTTAGAGGCTATAATAGAAGAAAGGAAACAGTGGTATAAAGACTTACCCCCAGATCAGTACCAACTACGTATATCTCAGAAACCCACTAATATAGAAGAAGCTTTTGCTACAAGAAAAGAATCTGTATTTCCTCCTCACTTGGTTTCTAAACAAATGCAACGTATAGAAGAAAAAACATATAGTGTTGAATATCTGGAACTTACAAGAAATGATGAAGGAAAAATTATAGACAAACCTTCTAGAAAAGCTCCTATTATGGAGTTTCCTTTTAATAAAAAAGCTGAAGATAAAGAAGGAGTTATATGTGTTTATGAACGTCCATGTAAGAATCCAACTTTTGGTATGTACTATGCCAGTGTGGATCCAGTGAGTGAGGGTAAAACAAATACATCAGATTCTTTATGTTCTATATATGTATACAAAAATCCTGTAGAGATTATAAAAGATGATGGTAATGGAGATGTTAAAAGTCATATAGAAAGAGATGGAATAGTAGCAAGCTGGTGTGGTAGATTTGATGATATTAAAAAAACACATGAACGTTTAGAAATACTTATAGAATGGTATAATGCCTGGACACTTGTAGAGAACAACGTAGCTTTGTTTATACAATACATGATTTCTCAAAGAAAGCAAAGGTATTTGGTACCAAAAGACATGGTGTTATTCTTAAAAGATATTGGAGCTAACAGAAATGTATTCCAAGAATATGGTTGGAAAAACGTTGGTACACTCTTTAAAGGAAATATTCTTTCCTATGGTATAGAGTATCTACAAGAGGAACTTGATCATGAAACAGATGTAAATGGAAACATAATAAAAATAATATATGGAGTGGAAAGAATCCCTGATCCTATGTTATTAAAAGAAATGCAGATGTATCAAGATGGTCTAAACGTGGATAGACTTGTAGCATTTTGTTCTCTTGTAGCTTTTGCTAAAGTACAACAATCTAACAGAGGAATGTCTAAACGTACAGAAGTTACAAATATACATTTGGATAACTCACAAAAATTTAGTAAATTAAACTATAGCCCCTTTAAACATATGGGGACTGGTAGAGCAGGGTCATCAATGATGAGACCATCTAGAAATCCTTTTAAAAACATAAGATAATGGAATACACTATGACACTTTCAGATGTATATGCTGGTGAATTTGTATATTCAAATACTACATCTTCTATTACAGAAATATTTTACACTATAACTAATTAATAATCATGCAAATATATAATGCTTTACAGCTGAAGAAAGGTGCTAAAGTTGAGTACAACAAGATGGGTACTCTTATACAACCATTTCAGTTTGTACCAGAAAAAGAAAAGGATGATCAATGGAGAGCATGGAATCTTGACTGGTTAGAGTTTCAGGGTATGAAACAACTTAGACGTAATGCTAGACGTTTAATGAAGAATTATAAATTAGCTAAAGGTATTATTGATAAACAAGATTATATTGTAGAAGAAGATAATGAGATGGCTGATCTTATTGATACACTCACTAAAGAAGATGTATCAGCATTTGAGCTTAAATTCTATCCTATTATTCCTAATGTAATTAATGTTCTTACAAATGAATTTTCTAAAAGAAGTTCAAGAATAATGTTTAGAGCTGTTGATGACATGTCATATAATGAGATGTTAGAAGAGAAGAGAGGAATGATTGAACAAGTGTTGTTACAACAGGCTCAACAAAAACAAATGGCTACTATAATGGAGATGGGGTTAGATCCATCTAGTGAAGAAGCTCAACAACAATTAAATCCTGAAAAACTTAAAAGCCTTCCTGAAATAGAACAGTTCTTTAAGAAAGATTATAGATCAATGATTGAAGAATGGGCTGATCATCAAATGAAAGTTGATGAAGAAAGATTTAGAATGCAGGAATTAGAAGAAAGAGCTTTTAGAGATAGTCTTATTACAGATAGAGAGTTCTGGCATTTTAATATGATGGAAGATGATTATGAGGTGGAACTATGGAATCCCCTACTTACTTTCTACCATAAAAGTCCTGATGTACGTTATGTATCCCAAGGTAATTGGGTGGGTAAATTAGATATGATGTCTATATCAGATGTTGTAGATAAGTATGGATGGATGATGAATGATCAACAATTAGAAGCTTTAGAAGCTATATATCCTGCACGTTCAGCTGGATATGCTATACAAGGAATGCAAAATGATGGAAGCTATTATGACCCAAAGAGAACTCATGAATGGAATACACAAATGCCTAGTTTGGGGTATAGACAGTTTACGTCTTTATATGATGCTGGAAGTCAATTTGGAGATATTGTACAGTGGATACTTTCAGACTCAGAAGACTTGCAAGATTTTGGTAAAAGTTATATGCTTAGAGTATCAACTATCTATTGGAAGAGTCAAAGAAAAGTTGGGCACCTTACTAAGATAACTACAGAAGGAGATATTATACAAGATATTATATCAGAAGAATATAAGGTTACAGACAAACCACAATATGATAATTCTATATGGAAACAGAATACTAAAGATAATTTAGTATTTGGAGAACATATAGATTGGATATGGATTAATGAAGTTTGGGGTGGTGTAAAGATTGGACCTAACAGACCAGCTTTCTGGGGTATGAATAACCCTGGAGGTATAAATCCTATATATTTAGGACTTAATGGTGGTAGACCTGGACGTGTACCTTTTCAGTTTAAAGGGGATGCTACAGTTTATGGATGCAAACTTCCTGTAGAAGGATCTGTATTTGGGGATAGAAATACCCGTTCAGTATCTCTTGTAGATTTAATGAAACCATTCCAGATTGGTTATAACATTGTAAATAATCAGATAGCAGATATTCTAGTGGATGAATTAGGTACAGTTATTATGTTAGATCAGAATGCCCTACCACGTCACTCATTGGGAGAAGACTGGGGTAAGAACAATCTAGCTAAAGCTTATGTAGCTATGAAGAACTTTCAAATGCTTCCTTTAGACACTAGTATCACTAATACAGAGAATGCTCTTAATTTTCAGCACTATCAAGTGTTGAACTTAGAACAAACTCAACGTTTACTATCTAGGATACAATTAGCTACATATTTTAAAACTCAAGCTTTTGAAGTTATTGGGTTGAATCAACAAAGGATGGGTATGCAGATTGCTCAACAACAAACTGCTACAGGGGTGGAACAAGCATCTAATGCTTCTTATGCTCAGACAGAACAATACTTTATACAACACTCAGATAACTTGATGCCTAGAGTGCATCAGATGAGAACTGACTTAGCTCAATATTATAATTCTAAAAAACCTAGTTTACGTCTACAATATATCACTGGAGCTGATGAGAAAATTAACTTCCAAATGAATGGAACAGATTTACTTCTTAGAGATTTAAATATATTCTGTACAACTAAAACTAATTCCCGTGCTATAATGGAGCAGCTTAAACAACTAGCTCTAACTAATAATGCTACAGGAGCTTCTATATATGACTTAGGTAATGTAATTAAATCAGAGTCTATTGCTGAACTTACAGGTGTTCTTAAATCTGCTGAAGAAAAAGTTAATGCTCAGAAACAACAGGAACAACAACATCAACAAGAAATGCAGGATAAACAAATCCAAGCTGAACAAGCTGCATTACAAGCTTCTAATCAATTTAAAGCTGATGAGTCTGAGAAAGATAGAAAAGCTAGAATCCTTGAGGCTCAGATTAGAGCTTCTGGTATGGGAGCTATGGTTGATATTAATCAAAACCAACAGTCTGATTATATAGATGCTATGGCTAAAATTCAAGATCAACAGAACTATCAGGAAGCTATGAATTTTGACCGTGAAAAGGAAATTAATAGAACTGCTCAAGCTCAAGAAAAACATAATATAGAAAGAGAGAAGCTTCAGGCTCAACAACAGATAGCTGATAAACAACTTCAGATAGCTAGAGAAAATAAAAATCGTTTTGATGTTAAACAACCTGATAAAAAGAAAGAAAAATAATTATAGCCCTATAATCCATACCTTAGTTATTTAAAAATAATTAAATGTAAATTTATATAGTTTAAAGTATTATATTATTAATGTAGAGATACACATAAAAAACCAACAGAAAAATGGAATTTAATCAAGGAAATGTACAGACAAATGTACAACAAGTAGATTTA
>Ga0114975_10002456_pt1 | contig 12668 bp, 10 predicted proteins | sample S_130626_EF_Meta_FD_87031 | JGI IMG/M metagenome (GOLD analysis project Ga0114975, IMG submission 87031) | Freshwater microbial communities from Lake Simoncouche, Canada to study carbon cycling - S_130626_EF_MetaG | ecosystem: Environmental > Aquatic > Freshwater > Lake | place: Lake...
ACCATCATAAATAACACCATTTAATACATATAGTGGACTAGCATCAGCATTGATTGAACCAATACCTCTAATTCTGATATCAGCACCAGAACCTGGAGCACCACCACCATTAGTAGCAGATAAACCAGCAACTTGTCCCTCTAAAGATTTGGTTACAGATGTATTTTGTTGTCTTTCAAGCTGTTTAGAGCTTACCGTACCCTCAGAACCAGTGAAGGCTGTTTTCTTAATTGAACCATAAGGAACAGTTACTACAATTTCCTCTCCAGCAATGTCATTCATAGCTGACATTTGAACTGAAACAACACCAGTAGATGGAATATCTACTTTTTGAGTAGCCAGTCCAATTCCACTAATTGTTAAAGATTTTACATTTGCTGGTACTGATAAAGTAAAAGTTCCATCAGCCTTAGTACTAGTACCTTTTAAAGAACCAGCTTTTACTGTGGCTCCGCCTACAGCAGCTCCTTTTTCATCAGTAACCTTACCTGTTACAGTGCGGTTTTGTGCCCAAACTTGAGCAACGGAGAAAAGGAAAAACATTAGAAAAGTTGTGAGTTTTCTCATATCGTGTTTTTAAATTAAAAAATTAAGTTTGCAATAATAAGACAAAAAGTTTTAACATTTTGTTGCATCATTTAACAAAAAATTATAATTTTCCTACAAATAAATGATTTTCAATAAACAACTCATCAATTTTGCTATATGAAGAGATACGATTACATCGTTTGCGGTGCCGGCTGTGCAGGTTTAACATTTTTATATGAAATAATTTCTTATGAAAATTTAAAGGATAAACAAATCTTGGTAATTGATACTTCCCGAAAAACTGAAAATGACAGAACCTGGTGCTTTTGGGGCAAGCATCCATCTAACTTTAATGGCATAGTCAAACACCAATGGAAGGAACTAAATTTCAAATCCGATCATTTTCAAAATAAGTTATTGATTAAACCATATGTATATAATATGATTAATGGTTTAGATTTCTATCAACTCATTCTATCTAGTTTTTCAAATTGTGATAACATTGAAATCAAGCAGGAAAATGTAATAAGTGTTGAAAACAAAGAAAATGGTGTTGAGGTTAAAACCTCTGCTGGAACATATTTATCGGAATATGCTTTTAACTCTATTGTTTTCGACAAAAAAACTCTTGAAACAAATAATAGTTTGTTGCAACACTTTAAAGGTATCGAGATTGAAACACTGAATAATGTTTTCAATCCTGATGAAGCAACTTTTATGGATTTCTCCATAAATCAAGAGAAAGGAACCAGTTTTATGTATGTGCTGCCAACTGCAAAAAACAGAGCACTAGTGGAGTTTACATTGTTTACAAAAAGTATTTTAACAGAACAAGATTATGACACAGCTCTTGATGATTATATCAAAAACAAATTAAAGATTACTGAGTATAGAATTAAGCATACTGAATTTGGAATTATTCCAATGACAGATTACAAATTCAAAAGATTTGATGGCAATATTATTAATCTTGGTACAGCAGCAGGATGCGTAAAACCCAGCAGTGGCTTCGCTTTTAACTTTATTCAAAGACATACAAAACAAATAGTAGCCTTACTAGCTCAAGGCAAAAGACCTCAAGTGCGTAGAACGTTTACAGATAATAAATTCCATTTTTACGATGCTGTGCTGCTTGAAGTTATTGCTCAAAATAAAAGGAAAGGAAGTGAAGTTTTTACAAGCATTTTCAAGAAAAATTCGCCTCAACTTGTTTTAAAATTTCTGGATAATCAAACAAGTATTTGGGAAGATTTTAAAATTATGTCCAGTGTTCCTCCAATGATTTTTTTGCCTGTAGCTTTGAAGAAAATATTTACATCAAAATAATGTATAAAATTCTAACACTAACACTGAATCCTTGTATAGATAAAACCATTTGGGTTGACAAGCTTATTCCTGAAAAAAAATTAAAAGGTAAGCATCCTGAAGATGAGCCAGGTGGTGGTGGCATTAATGTATCAAGAGCTATTAAATTTCTTGGAGAGAAAAGCAAAGCCATTTTTTTAAATGGTGGCTATACTGGTTCATACTTTTTAGAACTGTTAAATGCTGAAAGTATTGAATATACTGAATCTCATATAATTGAAGATACAAGAACCAATTTAATGCTGATTGATGAAAGTAATCTTCTGGAATATAGAATTGGAATGGAAGGGCCAGAAGTTTCAGCATTAGAAGCAGAGAATTTATTGAACATTATTAAGCAACAAACCGATTTTGATTTTTTGGTGGCAAGTGGTAGTTTACCAAAAGGAATTTCTGATGATTTTTATGCAGAAGTTGCTTCCATCGTTGCATCTCACGATGCTAAGTTTATTTTAGACACATCTGGTAGTGCTCTAAAAAAAGCCCTTGAACAAAAACTATTTCTGCTAAAACCAAATTTGAACGAATTGAGTTTGCTTTGTGGCATTCGTGAAGATGCATCTATTAATGAAATTATTGAGGCAACAAAGCTTTTATTGAGCACAATAAACTGCAAAATCATTGTTGTTTCTCTTGGAGCCAAAGGAGCTGTGTTAGTCACTAAAGAAGAAACGCATCATATATTGCCACCAAAAGTGGAAGTGAAAAGTACAGTTGGAGCAGGAGACTCAATGGTTGCTGGGATGACCATTGCACTGTCAAAAAATCTATCTTGGAAAGAAGTTTTACAATATGGAATTGCTTGTGGCAGTGCTGCTACATTAAATGGTGGCAGAGGATTATGCAATACAGTTGATGTAGAAAGGCTGTATAAGGAATTGCTCAATAACAAATCGTATTGAGCGATTCAGTCGATACTTTTATCTTCGCTGCATTATGCAGCAATTAAATAACGAACAACTTGTCAAAGCAGCTCAGCAATTTGGAACACCACTTTATGTTTATCATAGCGAAAAAATTACCGAGCAATATCAAAAGCTAAAAGCAGCTTTTTATAAGCCCAATACTAAGATTTTTTTTGCTTGCAAAGCTTTGACTAATATCAGCATATTAAACCACATTAAAAATATTGGTTGTAACATTGATTGCAGTAGTATTAATGAAGTAAAACTTGCAATACACGCAGGTTTCAACCAAAAAAATATTTTATACACTAGCAATGGGATTGCTTTCAACGAGATTGAAGAAGCAAAGAGTTTAGGCGTTAATATCACCATTGACAGCCTTTCTAATCTTGAAAAATTTGGAGAAAAATTTGGCAGCACCTACCCGCTTGGTTTAAGAATTAGACCTAACATAATGGGTGGAGGGAATCTGCAAATTTCAACAGGTCACGATGAAAGCAAATTTGGCATTCCAATTACACAGTTAAATCAGCTTTTACAAATAGTTCAACAACAAAATATCAATGTTGAAGGGCTGCATATTCATACAGGAAGTGATATTGAAGACATTGAAGTTTTTATTAAAGGCATAGAAGTTCTTTTTGAAATATTGCATCATTTTCCTAATCTCAAATTTATTGATTTGGGAAGTGGTTTTAAAGTAAAATATAAAGAAGGTGATCAATCAACGAACATTGATTTATTAGCAGAAAAGATTTATGAAGATTTTGAAAATAACCCTGCTGCTAAAGATGTAGAAATATGGTTAGAGCCTGGTAAATTCTTAGTAAGTGAGTGTGGTTATTTTATTACACAAGTTAATGTAATAAAAGACAATGAGGAAGCTACTTTCATAGGCATCAACAGTGGTTTTAATCATTTAATTCGACCCATGTTTTATGGGTCTCATCACACCATAAAAAACATTAGCAATCCTTTGGGTCAAGCAAAAGAATATGCTGTAGTTGGCAACCTTTGCGAAACAGATACATTTGCTTGGCAACGCAAAATTCATGAAACAAAAGAAGGTGATTATTTATGCTTTTATAATGCAGGTGCTTATGGTTTTGAAATGAGTAGCAATTTTAATAGCCGTTTTAAACCTGCAGAAGTGCTTTTTAAAAATAATGAACCATATTTGATAAGAAAAAGAGATGAATTTGAAGACTTATTAAGGAATCAGATTTTATTATAAATTTTACATAAATGAATTAAAACTTATAATTTAATATTCAAAATAAAACTAAGTGATTGAAATAAAAAACATAAAGAAAACCTTTGGAGACAAAACAATCCTACAAGACATTTCTGCCGTTTTTCAAACAGGAAAATGCAACTTGATTATTGGAACAAGTGGAAGTGGAAAAACGGTTTTAACCAAATGTATGGTTGGTTTATTTCAGCCAGATTTAGGAGAGATTTTATATGATGGAGATGATATGCTATCAATGGATAAAGCAACAAGAAAATCACTTCGTCAACAAATAGGAATGTTATTTCAAGGCTCTGCCTTGTTTGATAGTATGACGGTTGAAGACAATATTAAGTTCCCTTTAGATATGTTTACAGATTGGACTTATACAAAGAAAAAAGAACGTGTTAATGAAGTGTTGGCAAGAGTAAATTTGAAGGATACAAATAAAAAATATCCAGCAGAAATTAGTGGTGGAATGAAAAAAAGAGTGGGTATTGCCAGAGCAATTGTTCTCAATCCTAAATATCTTTTTTGTGATGAACCCAATAGTGGTCTTGACCCACAAACTTCATTACTGATTGATAAATTGATTAAAGATATTACTACAGAGTTTAACATAACAACCATAGTTGTTACACACGATATGAACAGTGTGATGGAAATTGGAGATAATATTGTTTACCTGCACCAAGGAAAAAAACAGTGGGAAGGCAACAATAAAGAAATCATTTTTAGCAAAGATGAATTACTTAATAATTTCATTTTTGCTTCAGAGTTTTTGCAAGATGCAAAAGCAATGAGGATGATGGAAGCTGAGGGCAAGATATAACCCATAAAGTTAAGTACAACTATTAAACAATTCAAGTGAAACGCATACTATCATTCATTTTCATACTACTTCCTACCATTGCTTTTTTGCAGCCATCAAAAGATAAAGATGCTCCATATTTTAAGAATAATGGATATCCAGATATCAAACTTCTACTAACAGATAGTGCTACTATTTTTACCAAAGCAGACTTACCAATAGATAAAACCGTTGTGCTTGTTTTCTTTTCACCAGACTGTGAACATTGCCAACATACAGTAAAAGAAATGATTCCAAAAATGGATAGTCTTTCTAATCTTGTTATGGTATGGAATGGACCAAGTTATTTGCCTCTAGACCAAGTGAAAGAGTTTTACAAACATTATCATCTGGAAAATTATAGTAATATTATAATGGGCAAAGAAATGAGCTATTTTATGCCATTACACTACCGGATAGAAATCACTCCTTATGCAGCTGTTTATAAAAATGGCATTTTTTTTACCGAGTTTAGAAAAGGAATTGAATTGGAAGATTTAATAGCAATTGCAAATAATACATATATCGCTCCACCACAAACGCTTATTGAAACAACACCTGCAAAAAAGGTCACCAAAAAAAACAGGAAGAAAGCAAAAAAATAACACCTATTTTACATTTTGCTTGTAGTTTTGCATCGCAAAAATTATTCTCTTAAAACATAAAACATTTTCAATGAAAATTACAGTAGTAGGTGCAGGTGCAGTAGGTGCAACTTGTGCTGACAACATTGCTCGCAAAGAGCTTGCAACAGAATTAGTATTGCTTGACATTAAAGAAGGTATTGCTGAAGGTAAAGCACAAGATATGATGCAAACTGCTGCATTGCTTGGCTTTGATACAAAAATTGTAGGCAGTACAAATGATTACAGCAAGACCGCCAACAGTGATGTAGTAGTGATTACAAGTGGATTGCCACGTAAACCTGGCATGACTCGTGAAGAATTAATTGGTGTAAACGCTGGTATTGTAAAAAGTGTTTGTGAAAATGTTTTAAAATATTCTCCTAATACAATTATCGTTGTTATTAGCAACCCAATGGATACAATGACTTACTTAGCATTGCAATCTACTGGCTTACCAAAAAATAGAATTATTGGTATGGGTGGAGCTTTAGATTCTGCTCGTTTTAAATATCAATTATCAACAACTTTAGGTTGCAGTCCAAGAGATTTGAATGCTGCTGTAATTGGTGGTCATGGTGATACTACTATGATTCCTTTAATTCGTTTTGCTACTTGGAACAGTGTTCCAGTTTCATCTTTGTTAAGTGCAGATCAGCAAAAACAAATTGTTGCTGATACAATGGTTGGTGGTGCAACACTTACTAAATTGATAGGTACATCTGCTTGGTATGCACCAGGTGCTGCAGGTGCTGCAGTTGTAGAAAGTATTGTTAGAGATCAAAAGAAACAAATTACTTGTTGCGTTGCTTTGGATGGTGAATATGGACAAAAAGATATTTGCCTTGGAGTGCCTGTAACTATTGGCAGAAACGGCTGGGAGACAATTATAAACTTTGATTTGAACGAAGAAGAAAAAGAATTGTTCAGCAAATCAGCAGATGCTGTGAGAAGTATGAATGATGTATTGAAAACTCTATAAAATTTTGTTTTACTTTTAACACAAAACCCTCCAAATTATTTGGAGGGTTTTGTGTTAAATAACCTTTTATCAAATTGATAACTACGAATTATTACTACTTTTTTGCTCACATCCCCAATAAATACCCTTTATAAATTTTTCATATATAAATACCAAGAGTTTAGTTTTATTTGCACCATTAAATAAAACTATCGTTCAATGAAAAAAATGGTATTGCCAGTTTTAGCCCTTTGTTTTACATCTACTGTAACAATGGCTCAGGCTCCTAAAATCAAGTTCGAGAAATATACTTTACCCAATGGGCTAAAAGTTATTCTTCATCAAGACAAAACAGCCCCATTGGTGGCTGTAACAGTATTATATCACGTAGGCTCTAAAAACGAGGATACAGGTCGCACAGGATTTGCTCACTTTTTTGAACATTTATTATTTGAAGGAAGTGAAAATATCAAACGTGGTGAGATTGACCAGTATGTAAAAAATGCTGGTGGCACTTTAAATGCAAACACTACTCAGGACAGAACTTTTTACTATGAATTAGTTCCATCAAACCAAATGAATTTAGGTTTATGGTTAGAAAGTGAGAGAATGCTACACGCTAAAATTGAGCAAATAGGAGTGAATACACAACGTGAGGTTGTTAAAGAAGAAAAACGTCAAAGAAACGATAATCAACCTTATGGTTCTTTGTTACAAGAAACTTTTAAGCGTGCTTTTAAAGTGCACCCTTATCGTTGGCAGCCAATAGGCAGTATGGATCATTTAAATCAGGCTTCGTTACAAGAGTTTATTGATTTTTATCATACTTATTACGTGCCAAACAATTGTGTGTTATCAATTGCTGGAGACATCAATATTGACTCTGCAAAAAAACAAATCACAGCTTATTTTGCCGACATTCCTCGTGGTACAAAACCGCTTTACAAACCAAATATTTCAGAACCCGCACTAGGTGGTGAAGTAAGAGATGTAATAGAAGACAATGTCCAACTACCATTATTGTTACAAGCATACAGAACGCCTAAACAAGGCACTGATGATTATTATACTTTTAATGTATTATCTACTTTGCTTTCTGCTGGACAAAGTTCTAGAATGACAAAAGCATTGGTTAACAAATCTCAACTTGCACTACAAGCAGGTTCTTTTCCTTATGCTTTAGAAGATGCTGGTTTATTTATCACTTATGCTTTACCAAATATGGGCAATTCTGTAGAAGCTCTTGAAAGTTCTATGGATTCTATTATGAACGATTTGAAAGTTACACTTGTTGGAGAAAAAGAATTTCAAAAAGTAAAGAATCAAATAGAAAGTGAATTTGTTCAAAAAAATGAATCAATGGCGGGCATTGCTGAAAGTTTAGCAAATTATGAAACTTATTTTGGTGATGCAAATTTGATTAATACCGAAATTGAAAAATTCAGAAAAGTAACTCGCGAAGATTTACAAGCAGTAGCAAAAAAATATTTGAATAAAGATAACAGAGTGGTATTAACATACGTGCCAAAGAAGAAGTAGGCTTGTAATGAATGCTTAGTGGTAAATAGAAAAAACTTAGTTATCAAATACCACGCTCAAATAACAAAAAATCAGTAATCAATAATAAAAATAGTAATGAAAAATAATTTTCAAATCTTCAAATTTTCAAATCTTGCAATGGCAGTCTTTGCTCCATTTGCACTATTTGCACAAGTAGATAGAACACACGCTCCAAATCCAGGACCAGCACCAATTGTTAAAGTTGGTAATCCAGCAACTTTTGTTTTGCCAAATGGATTAAAGGTATATGTTGTTCAAAATAGCAAACTTCCAAAAGTTACTGCATCATTATCTTTAGATTATGATCCAATTATTGAAGGTGATAAAGCAGGGTATACTGAAATTGCAGGTTCATTAATGGGTGAAGGCACAAAAACAAAAGCAAAAGATGTATTGGATGAAGAAGTAGATTTTTTAGGTGCTGACCTTAACACAACTGCAACTTCTGCAAGCGTAAATGCACTAAGCAACAACTTTACAAAAGCATTTGCTTTAATGGCAGATGTTGTTTTAAATCCTGCTTTCCCAAAGGATGAGTTTGATAAAATTAAAAAGAGAACACTTTCTAGCTTGCAAACAAAAAAAGATGATCCTAACGCTATATCGAAAACAGTTTTGCAAAGAATTATGTATGGTTCTAAACACCCTTATGGTGAAACAGAAACTGAGAAAACTGTTGAAAAAGTAACAATAGAAGATGTAAAAAAATATTACAGTACTTATTGGAAACCAAATATTGCTTATTTGGTTTTTGTAGGAGATATTACACCTTCAAATGCTCAAAAATTAGCAACACAATATTTTGGCAAATGGCAACGTGGTATTGTTCCAAAATTTACTTATCCTGTGCCTCAAGCCCCAGCAAAAACTATTGTAGCAGTTGTTGATAGACCATCGGCTGTACAAAGTGTGATTACACTTGCTGCACCAGTTCAATTAAAGCCAGGTTCCGAGAATGCTATTCCTGCAAGAATCTTAAGTAATATTTTAGGGGGTGGAGATTTATCTAGTAGATTGAATACAAACCTAAGAGAAAAACACGCTTTCACTTATGGTGCTTATGGTGGCGTTAGTAGTGACAAATTAGTTGGTTCTTTTAATGCAGAAACATCTGTAAGAAATGAAAAAACTGATAGTGCTATACAAGAGTTTTTAAACGAATTTAACAAGATTAGAAAAGAACCTGTTACCACCCTAGAATTAAGTTCAATGAAAAATTCTTTAACAGGAAGTTTTGCTCGTTCGTTAGAGCAACCAAGTACTATTGCAAGTTTTGCATTAAACGTTGCTCGTTATAATTTGCCAAAAGATTATTATCAAAAATATCTTTCAAATCTTGCTGCTGTAAATGTTGGCATTGTGCAACAAGTAGCTAATAAATACATTACTCCTAACAATTTATATATCGTTGTTGTGGGCAGTGCAAAAGAGGTGGCTAAAGGATTGGAGAAGTATGGTGAAATAAAATATTATGATATGGATGGCAATGAAACGAAAGCCCCAACAAACAAAGCTGTTGATGCTTCTATAACGGGTGAGAGTATCATTAAAAAATATATCACTGCAATTGGTGGCGAAGCTACAGTATCAACTTTGAAAGATTTAGATATGAGCGGTACCTCAAAAATTGAAGGTGCTCCTATGGATTTTGCATTCACTCAAAAATATATTTTACCGAAACATTTTTCAATGAATATGACTGCTGGCCCTATGGTCTTGTTCTCTCAATCTGTTAAAAATGGTGTTTATGCAAAATCTCAACAAGGGCAAAATGTTCCTTTAGAAGAAGATGAAAAAGAAGAGCTAGATGAAGAGGCATACTTTGTTAATGAAGTGTATTATCAAAAAAATAATTATACATACACAGTAAAAGGTATTGAAGGCGTTGATGGAAAAGATGCTTATGCTGTTGAAATAAAATCTGCTAAAGGAAGAATATTTACAAATTATTATGATGTAGAAACAGGCTTGAAAGTTAAAAATTCTCATCTTGAAGATGCTGGCCCACAAGGCAAAGTGAATATGTACACTACTTATGGTGGTTATAAAACTTTTAACGGCGTTCAAATGCCAACAGACATAGTTTCTTTTGTTGGAGTTAAAATTTCAATGACTATTAAGGATGTTAAAGTAAACACAGGCTTAAAAGAAGAAGATATTAAGTAATTCGAATTTTAAATTAACAAAAATCCCAATGTTCACACATTGGGATTTTTGTTTTATATCTGAATTGTTTTCTTATAAAATAATTTTTAGAATTCTGCAACTATTTTGAATATGAAGGAGGGAACATCCAAGTCGAAGCTTTATTGTTTCATCCTAAAATAAGTTTACAGATTATTTAGATAATGCTGTACTAGTTTTACAGAAAGAGAAATAGGAATATGATCAAGAAATAGCAGGAATTTATACTACGCAATTTGTAGCATTTTTTAGAGTTACAACCAAGTTATTTGCTACTTGTAATTTTAATTGGGGATATCAACTCAACTTTAAAAAATAGCTAGTCTATGACTTCAACCCAATCTTCTTTTAAAAGGATTGGGAAAAAGCCAACAACATATAGTTATTAATGGAATCAACATTGGATGGATTTATAATTTAACAGGAAATAAGATTTAATAATTTAAATAAAAAAAAACAACAATGGACAGAAAAGCATTTTTAAGTACAATTGGATTTGGTGCAGCATTTGCACTTACGGCAAGCTGTTTGGGATCGTGTAAAAAAACAGCAGTTACCCCAAGTGGCCCTGTGGATTTTACTATTGATTTAACAGATGCTGCAAATGCAGCCCTAGCAAACAACGGAGGTTATATAATTAAAAATACTTGTGTTATTGCAAAAACAAACACTGGAACTTATGCAGCTGCAACACAGATTTGTAGCCACGAGGGCAAAACGCAAGTTACTTATGACAGCACAAATAACCAATGGTATTGCACAGCACATGGAGCAAGATTTAATATAACTGGCGGAGGACTGAATAGCAATGGATCTGGTGGATTAACAATTTATAAAACACAGTTAACTGGAAATATGCTAAGAGTTTATTCTTGATTAAAAAACGTATAAAAATATACGATTACGCGATTAAAATGAGATTAATTAGAATTCTGTAATACTTATAAACCTACATTCGAAAAAAAATATAAAAAACAGAGAAAATGAAAAAGACAACTAAAACTATTTTAGGTTTATTATCACTTATAATAGTTCTTACTTCTGGGATTAAAAGTGTCAACTCTAACAATGGGATTACTGGAAAAACTACTGCTGGATGCACTTGTCATGGTACACAATCAGGTACAGTTGAATTGACCGGACTTGCAAGCACGGTGTTACCAAATACTCTATACACTTTTAATTTAGTTTACACTCCAACAACTGCTCAAAAATATTATGGCTTGGATATTAAAGCTTCAACTGGAACACTTGCTGCAGGAACAGGTATGAAAAAGTCTGGAACAGAAGTTACACATTCTGCACCATTTGGTGGTACTACTGTCGCCAGCTATACTATCACAGGTATTAAGTGGACATCTCCCGCAACAGTTGGTGCTGCTACATTTAGTTTTGCTTGTGTTGGAGGATCTTCAACAACAACAACCTCTGGCCCATGGCAAAAAGGTACATTTTCTACAACGGTTGTTTTGCCGGTGGAATTTGTTGGCTTCAATATCGCTTCCATAGGTAATAATAAAATTAACATTACTTGGAAAACAGCTACAGAAATCAATACAGATCATTTTGAAGTTGAAAAAAGTGTTGATGGAAGAAATTTTAGTTTGTTAACTAAAGTAAACGCATCAGGAAATTCTCAAATAGTTAAAACCTACAGCGTTTCTGACTTATTGGATAATACATCAGATCTGTTCTATTATAGAATAAAATCTGTTGACAAAGATGGTGCTGCTCAGTACTCGAACGTGCAAACTGTAAGTGCTAAAACAAAAGGAACTTATGTTAATCATGTTTATCCTAATCCAGCTAAAATTGGTCAGGACTTAAATGTTGAAGTTGTTACAGATAAAGACCAATTTGCAAACTTTATATTGATAAATGAACAAGGTAAAATAGTAAGTTCTAAAGAAAAAAGTATTACTCAAGGATTCAATAGAGTTGGGATGAGATTGAGTAATTTTTTAACAGCTGGCAATTATTATATGGTTGTTAAAGTGGGTAATGAGCCAACCAAACAAATTAATGTTTCTATAGTAGAATAAAATTTATCATCAAAGAATAATTTAAAATGAAAAGAGTTAGTATTTTTTTAATGGGAATTGTAACAATCTGCTGCATTACCATTTTCTCATCAAGTTGTGTAAATAATAAAAAAGATGTTTTGTTCGCTTGCGATTCAACCAATGTTTCTTTCAGCAAAAACATAAAGCCAATTTTGGTTAATAATTGTAACAGCTGTCATTCCACGTCAAATGCACCTAATAGTGGTGCTAGTATTGCTTTAGAAACATACACAGATATTATTAATTCTGGATATGTTGATGATTCTACAACTCTAGCAAATGGAGGAGATGGAGGAAAATTTGTTACTGATGTTCAAAGTGGCAAAATGCCAAAAAGTGCTTCTAAATTATCAGATTGTGATGCAACAAAAATTAAGAATTGGGTTTTTGAGGGTTCA
>Ga0114975_10002457_pt1 | contig 12665 bp, 14 predicted proteins | sample S_130626_EF_Meta_FD_87031 | JGI IMG/M metagenome (GOLD analysis project Ga0114975, IMG submission 87031) | Freshwater microbial communities from Lake Simoncouche, Canada to study carbon cycling - S_130626_EF_MetaG | ecosystem: Environmental > Aquatic > Freshwater > Lake | place: Lake...
AAATATTACGACGGATTAAAATTTCACAGAGTAATTCCTGACTTCATGATTCAGGGTGGTTGTCCACAAGGAACGGGAACAGGCGGACCTGGTTATAGCTTTGACGATGAATTTCACCCAACGCTAAAACACAATCGTCCAGGAGTTTTGTCAATGGCAAATTCTGGTCCAGCAAGTAATGGCTCTCAGTTTTTTATCACCCACGTTCCAACAGAATGGTTGGACAATAAACACACCGTTTTTGGTCATGTTGTAGAAGGACAAGATATTGTAGATGCAGTTGCTCAAGGAGATTCTCTAGATTCTGTTGAAATTGTTAGAGTAGGAGAGGAAGCTGAAAAATGGAATGCAATTGAAGCCTTTATCACATTTAAAGGTGCTAGAAACAAACGCGATGCTGCTTTAAAAGCAGAAGCTGAAGCAAAAATGGAACAATTAGCTGCTGGATTTGATAAAACAGAAAGCGGTTTGCGTTATAAAATGATCCAAAAAGGAAATGGTAAAAAAGCGGAGAACGGTAAAACTGTTTCAGTACATTATACAGGTCAATTAGAAGACGGAAAAGTATTTGACAGTTCTTACCCTAGAAAAAAACCAATTGAATTTCCATTAGGAATGGGAAATGTAATTGAAGGTTGGGATGAAGGAATTGCGTTGTTACAAGTGGGTGATAAAGCTCGTTTTGTAATCCCATCTGACTTGGCTTATGGAACTCGTGGTGCGGGTGGAGTTATTCCACCAAATGCAACTTTAATATTTGATGTTGAATTAATGGACGTGAAATAGCACGTTCTTAATCTAAATTTTTGATTAAATTTTAATCCCAATAGCAAATTGTTATTGGGATTTTTTATTACATTTACCTAAATTAGTTAATATGAAAACAAAAATTATTATTCTCGCCTCTCTATCATTGTTATTTTCATGTGCTACAAAATCGGTAGTTGCAGATACTTCAAAAACCACTGCTCCTACAGAAATTAAAGTAGTTCAAGAAGCAGTTTCTATTGAAAGATCTGTAGTTCCTGAGACTAAACCAGTTGCAACCAAATTAACCATGTTAACTAGAGAACTTTACGAAAGTAAAAACCTTTATGAAAATAGCTGTAACAAATGCCATAAATTGTATTCTCCTAATGAATTTAGTAAAGAAGAATGGCCTAAAATTTTGCATAAAATGCAAAGAAAAGCAAAACTAGATGACCCTCAAATTGCAGGTATTCAAGATTATATCAATTCTCAAATTTAGAAATAAAAAAATCGGAAGTTATTGGCTTCCGATTTTTTTTTATGTTTATTATTTATATTAAATATCATCAAAATCAATATCTGTAAAATTGGATGAAGAAGGTGATACACTGTCTTCCGTTCTTTCAGAATGGTAGTCTTTTTTGAAATCTTTTTGGTGTCTTTCAGAAATTACTTCTTCTCCTTTGTGATTTAAAACATAGGATGTCATTTCTTCTAATATTTCTGCGAAAGCACTGAAATCTTCTTTATACAAATAAATTTTATGTTTTTTGAAGTGAAATGACCCATCTTCTTCAGTGAATTTTTTGCTTTCAGTAATTGTGATGTAATAATCATCAGCTTTTGTAGCTCTAACGTCAAAGAAATAAGTTCTTCTTCCGGCTCTTAAAACTTTAGAAAAGATTTCCTCTTTATCTAACATATCATTTTCTCTCATAATCATTTTTTAAGTTTAATTTCAATTCAAAAATCATAAAAAAAGCAATAATAAACAAGATTTATTTTAAATCTTTTTCAGAAAGTTGTTTTAAATACAACTCTTTATAATAACCTTCTTCGTTTACTAATTGATTATGAGGGCCTTGTTGGGTTACCGAACCCTCTTCAATAATAATTATATTGTCAGCATTTTTAGCTGATGAAACTCTATTGCTTACAATTATAGTAGTTTTATTTTTGCAATATTCTTTGAGATTGCTCAAAATAATCTCTTCGGTTTCGGTATCAACAGCAGATAAACAATCGTCAAGTAATAAAATCTCAGGGTCTTTTATCAAAGCTCTCGCAATAGATACTCTTTGTTTTTGCCCACCAGATAAGGTGATTCCTCTTTCCCCTAAAATGGTGTCGTATTGATTGGTAAAATTGATAATGTTGTCATGAACAGCTGCTTGTTCGGCAACAGCTATAATTTCCTCATCGGTTGCGTTTTCCTTCCCGAATTTAATATTATTTTTAATAGAATCTGAGAATAAAAAAGCATCTTGTGGAACAATTGCAATGCTGTTTCTTAAATCAAATAAATTCAAAGAATCAATCGGTTTTCCATCAATTACTATCTTTCCACCAGTCACATCATACAATCGACTAATTAAAGTTAAAATACTCGATTTGCCTGATCCTGTTTTTCCTAAAATCGCTAATGTTTCGCCTTTTTTTACTTTAAATGAAATGCTGTTTAATGCTCTGATATTGGTGTCATCATATACAAATGAAACGTCTTCAAATGAAATTTCACCTTTGATTACAGTGTTTGTATTACAATTATTTCTAATCTCAGGAACAATTTTCAAAAATTCATTGATCCGTTTTTGTGACGCCTCCGCTTCTTGAACCATTGACGAAATCCATCCCAACGAAGCAACAGGCCAAGTTAACATGTTAACGTAAAGAATAAACTCAGCGATAACTCCAATACTTTTTATGGTTCCATTTATGTAAAGCATTCCACCAAAGTAAATCACAACTAAATTACTAACTCCAATTAATGCCAACATTAACGGGCCAAAAAGTGATTGAACCTTGGCCAAGCTCATGCTTTTTTCTTTGCTTTCAAGCGATAAATTATACAAATTTTCTTCTTGTTGCTTTTCTAATGAATACGCTTTAATTACACGAATTCCGCTAAAAATTTCTTGAGTAAAACTCGATATTTTAGATAAATATTGTTGAAAAATAGTGCTTCGTTTATTGATTTGTTTGCTTAATTGAAAAATTGCATAAGACAAAATTGGCAATGGAAGTAGGGTGTACAAAGTTAATTCTGGAGATACATTGTACATATAAACGATTACAATTGTAAATCGGATAAAAGTATTTATGGTGTACATTACAGCAGGGCCAACATACATTCGGACTTTTCCAACATCCTCACTTATTCGATTCATTAAATCTCCAGTTCGGTTTTGTTTATAGAAAACTTGACTTAAATTTTCATATTGTTGGAAGACTTCATTTTTAAGATCAAATTCAATAAGTCTTGACATTACAATTAAAGTTTGTCTCATTAAAAAAGTTAGAAAACCAGCTATTATTGTAGTTATTATTACTATAATAACATTGTGAAATAATTCATTTCGAATTAAAAGAGTGTCTGCCACATTTGATTTTGAATATCTTTCGATGGATTCAAAAGATTTACTGATTAATTTGGGTGTAAACAATGAAAAAATTTGAGCAATTATTGTAATAAAAATACCAAGTAAAAATCGGTATTTGTATTTAATAAAATACTTGTTTAGGTATTGTAATTCTTTCATTAGATGCTAAAAATTATATTAATCAAGAATTTCGAACTAGGATAATTCTGACTGCAAATATATAGCATTTAAAGGATTATTATTTTAATGTTATTTCTTAATTTCAATTTAATAAATGTATTGCAACCAATTTTAATATTATTTGTAAAATGGCATTTGGAATTCCCTTTTTTATCAAAAATAATTCTATTTTTGCAGCGTCAAGATTTTTTACAATAATAATCAAACAAGTTCTTTCCAAGTGTTAAATAGAAGACATATCCGCGTTAAAATAATGCAATCGATTTATGCGATGCATCAAAATGGTTCTGATAGTATTGAAAAACAAGAGAAATTCTTGCTTTATAGTGCTGATAATATTCTGGATTTGTATCTAGTAATGTTGACTTCTCTAATCGAAATTGGAAAAAAAGAAGCAACGTTTATTGAAAAATCATCTCAAAAACACATTACCACTTCACAAGAAAGAAATCCCAACAAAAAATTCATCAACAATAGTATTTTACAATTATTATCTAATAATAATTCCTTGAATAAATTCATTGTAGATCGAAAAATAAACCATTGGGAATTAAACGACGAATATTTAAAAATCCTTACCGAAGCAATTAAAGAAAGTGATTTGTATAAAAAATACATGTCAAACGAAACTAATAATTTTGAAGAGGACAAGCAGTTTATCATTACTATTTTTACTGATATTATTGTTCCAAACGAAAAATTCTATGAGTTTTTAGAAGACAATAATTTAACTTGGATTGATGATATTCCGGTTGTAAACACTCATATTGTTAAGCAACTTAATTCAATAAAGTCAATTAAAGACACTTCATTTTCTGTTCCTAATATTTTTAAAGATCAAGAGGACAAAGAATTTGTAACTGATTTATTCAAAAAAACGGTCTTAAACGAAATTGAATTTGCAAAAGAGTTTGTGGATAAAACGCCCAATTGGGATTCAGAACGTATTGCAGAATTGGATACAATTGTATTGAAAATGGCCATTTGCGAGTTTTTAAAATTTCCATCTATTCCTGTAAAAGTCACCATTAACGAATATTTGGAAATCGCAAAAGAATATTCTACACCAAAAAGTAGTATTTTTATCAATGGAATTTTGGATAACTTAGTGAAAGAATTTTCCGTAAAAAATAAATTAAATAAAATAGGAAGAGGTTTAATATAACATTTTCGATTATGATAAAAAAGATAATTACCCTAGCTTGTGTAAGTTCACTATTATTAGTAGCATCTTGTAAGAAAAACGAAGATGCCAATTCAGAGCAACATTCTGCAATTTCTACCCCTGCAGAATTAGGAATTCCAGACATGGAAAAAAGAGTAATTCCTAAAGATGGTAAATATCCAGAAATGACTTTTGCAACAAAAGATCATGATTTTGGTACTATTGAAGCCGATTCAAAAGTGAATTATTCCTTCACCTTTAAAAACACAGGTCAAGCCGATTTGATTATCACAAGAGCGGTAGGTTCTTGCGGATGCACTATTCCGGAATATCCAAAAGACCCAATTAAAGCAGGTGAATCCGGGAAAATTGACGTGTCTTTTAATTCGGCTAACAAACACGGAAACCAACAAAAATCGGTTACAATATATACCAATACGAAAGCGGGTGTGGAATCTTTGTACATTACCGCTTCTATTAAAGAATAAATTATTAATACTAAATAAATCAACTATGGAATCATTACAATCTTTTATGCCTTTTATATTAATGTTTGTCGTAATCTATTTTTTCATGATTAGACCACAACAGAAAAGAGCGAAACAAGAAAAAGAATTTGAAAGCGCTTTAAAAGTAGGCGATAAAATTATCACTAAAAGCGGAATTCACGGAAAAATCGCTGAATTAGCAGATACGACTATTGTTATTGAAACCATGTCGGGAAAATTGAAAATGGAACGATCTGCAATTTCTATGGAAATGACCGCTTCATTGAATAAAAAATAAGATATTCATTTTATAAAAAAAGCCAAGCATCGCATGGCTTTTTTTATTTAACTTCAAGACTTTTAGCTTCTTCAATATACTCCAAAATCAGTTTCTCGTTGATTTCTGACTTTGATGTAAATCGCCATTGTCGCAATGATTTTGTAACTCCTTCTTGTGCGTTTACCAAAACTTTAGCATCATCCTTCAAATCAACACCTTTATAAAACCAAAGTGCAAAATGGTTTTTAAACCCATTAATTCCAACTACATTTTTTCCATTTAAAGTGTAAACTGGCGCACCCCATTTTATTGTTTCAACCATATTTGTTTTAGAAATAATATGCTGCAAAATTTCTAATTCCAAAGTCCAATGATTGACTTTGTCCCAAGAATGTTTTGCTTTTCCTTCAGCTTCCAAAGTTGATTATTTCTGTTTATTAAAATCGGTAGCTGCTGTTAATTGTGCAATTTTAACAATTACATCAATTGCTTTTTGCATACTTTCCACAGGAACATATTCGTATTTTCCATGAAAATTGTGCCCACCAGCAAAAATATTTGGACAAGGAAGTCCCATGTAAGACAATTGAGATCCGTCAGTTCCTCCACGAATTGGTTTTATTAATGGTTTAATTCCTAATTCGCGCATTGCTTTTTCAGCAATATCAACGATATATTTCACCGGCATCACCTTTTCTTTCATATTGAAATATTGGTCTTTAACTTCCGCTATGCAAATGTCCTCACCAAACTGTTTTGCGAATTGCTTGTTGATTTTTTTTGCAATCTTATGAATAGTGTCTTTGCGTTTTTTGAATTTGCTTGCGCTATGGTCTCTAATAATTAATTCTAAAACCGTTTCTTCTATACTTCCATTTAAATGATGAACATGGAAAAATCCTTCGTAACCCTTAGTTTCTTGAGGTGTTTCTCCTTTTGGTAATTGGTTTATAAAATCGTTGGCAATCAACATCGAATTGATCATTTTCCCTTTTGCATAGCCTGGGTGAACGCTCTTTCCTTTAAAAATAATTTTAGCTCCAGCAGCATTGAAATTTTCATATTCTAATTCGCCAATCTGACTTCCATCCATTGTGTAAGCCCATTGAGCTCCAAATTTCTTAACATCAAATTTATGAGCGCCACGACCAATTTCTTCATCAGGTGTAAAACCAACTCGAATTTTACCATGTTTAATATCAGGATTTTTAACCAAATATTCCATTGCAGTAACAATTTCAGTAATTCCCGCTTTATCATCTGCGCCAAGCAAAGTCAGTCCGTCAGTAGTAATTAAGGTTTGTCCTTTATATAAAAGTAGGTCTTTGAAGTATTTTGGTGATAAAATAATGTTATGTTTCTTATTTAAAACAATATCATTTCCATCGTAATTTTTTACAATCTGCGGATTTACATTTGCACCAGTAAAATCAGGAGTAGTATCAAAATGAGATACAAACCCAATTGTTGGAACTTCATGACTTACATTACTAGGTAATGTAGCCATAATATAAGCATTGTCGTCAATTGTTACTTCTTCTAAACCAATTGATTTTAATTCCTCAACTAATTTATTTGCCAAATCCCATTGTTTTTCAGTACTTGGAGTAGTTGTAGAGTTGGGGTCCGATTCGGTATCAATAATTACATAACTAATGAAACGGTCGATGATATTTTGCATAAAAATTTAATTAAATAGAAAGCAAATATAACTATAATTTTAGGTAATTTTTATAAGTTGTAAACGAAATAAAATTAAATAATGTTATACATTGCATCTTTTAAATTAAATTAATAATCCAATTTGAGTTCCCCTAATAACCAGCATTTAAAAGTACCCTTAATCCTAATTTATATTGGAAAAATCCTTCAATTTTTATCAGTCAAATGGACTACTTTGTATCTTTCTAGATTGTTTACTACGCCCATAAAACACAAGATTCCGAATCGGGAATTACAAATGGATCAAAAAAGTTTTCAAACAAAAATTATAGTTGCAGAAATTAATAAAGAAATTGTGGTTTACCAATTGGGAAATAGCGATAAGAAAATTTTATTAGTTCACGGCTGGTCAGGTCGCGGCACCCAATTGGTAAAATTTGCAGATTCATTGGTTGCCAATGGATATTCAATTGTTAGTTTTGACGCTCCTTCACATGGAAAATCTCCTGGAAATTCAGCTATAATGACTGATTTTATAGCTTCAATAATGGAAGTTGATCGAAAATTTGGGCCTTTTGATGCAGCTGTTGGACATTCTTTAGGAGGAATGTCTTTGTTGAACGCAGTTAAATCGGGTTTAAAAATCAATCGATTGGTAACTATCGGAAGTGGCGACAAAGTGAATGATATATTAATTGAATTTGTTGCAAAACTAAAGTTAAAACCAGAATTTAGTACCCATTTGCAACAGCACTTCGAGAAGAAATACAATACTAAAATGGAGTCTTATTCAGCCTATCTTGCTGCACAATCAATACTAATTCCAGTTTTGGTAATACATGATGAGGATGATAATGAAGTTCCAGTTTGGACATCAAAGAATATATTTGAAAATTTAATAAATGGTGAATTATTAATAACTAATAATTTAGGACATCGAAAAATATTAGGAAACCAAGAAGTAATTAATAAAACCATCAATTTTATAAATACATAACTATGAAAAATACATTTTTAATTCTACTATTTGCAGTCTCTTGCGTTGGTTATGCTCAGAAAAAAACTACAAAATTCGAGGTGCAAAAATCAGAAGCCCAGTGGAAAAAAGAACTTACCCAAGAGGAATATGAAGTTATAAGAGAAAAAGGAACCGAGCGTCCTTTTACAGGAAAATACGTAAACAATTTTGATAAAGGCATTTATGTTTGTGCTGCTTGTAATAATTTACTTTTTTATTCCGATGCTAAATTTCATTCTGATTGTGGCTGGCCATCATTTGATAAAGCCATAAAAGGATCTGTAATTTATGTCCATGATTCTAGTTATGGAATGGATAGAACCGAAGTGAATTGCGCAAAATGTGGTGGACATTTAGGTCATTTATTTGATGATGGACCTACCAAAACAGGTCAACGTTATTGTACTAATTCCGTTTCAGTAAAATTTATACCAACAAAAAAATGAGTAATACAATAGAAAAATCAGAGCAAGAATGGAAAGACCAATTGGGTTTAGAACGTTTCCGAATTCTGCGTCAAAAAGGAACTGAATTTCCTAATTCGGGAGAATATAATTTGCATTTTGATTCAGGAACTTATGTTTGCGGTGGCTGCGGAGAACCGCTATTTGAAAGTGATTCCAAATTCAATTCGCATTGTGGATGGCCTTCATTTGACGATTCTATTCCTGGAAAAGTAGAATACATTAAAGACACCACCCACGGAATGATTCGTACCGAAATTGTATGCGCTAAATGCAAAGGGCATTTAGGACATATTTTTGATGATGGACCTACCAAAACACGACAAAGATATTGTGTAAATTCTCTTTCTGTTGATTTTATAAAAAAATAATAAATTACAAATTTCTTAGTTTTGTATAAAATACGTATTTAAATTATATACTATGAAAAAACACTTTGTTGCCTATTTGATAATACTAATCACGGTTTTATCGTGTGCAAAAAATCCATTTACAGGTAAAAATACTTTGAATTTTGTTTCCAATAGTGAATTGTTTCCCACATCGTTTCAGCAATATGGAAATTTTCTTAAAGACAATAAAGTAATTATAGGTACTACTGATGCCAAGCGAGTTGAGACAGTTGGTTTAAAAATAAAAATGGCTGCCGAAAAATATTTGGAAGCCAACGGATTTAAAGAGTATCTAAAAGATTATGCTTGGGAATATAAATTGGTAGAAAGTAAAGAGGTAAATGCGTGGTGTTTACCAGGAGGAAAAATTGTTTTTTATTCTGCAATAGTACCTATTTGCAAAGACGATTCAGGAATGGCTGCAGTTATGGGGCATGAAGTGGCGCACGCTTTGGCAAATCATGGTGCTCAAAGAATGAGCGCTGGAATTTTACAACAAGCAGGAGCAGGGCTAGTAGGAGTTGCTGTTGATTCAAAAAACAACCAAGAAAAACAACTTTGGATGGGAGCCTATGGCGGAATTACTCAATATGGTGGTATGTTGCCTTTTAGTAGAAGTCATGAAAGCGAAGCGGATAAAATAGGTTTGATTTTAATGTCTATTGCAGGTTACGATCCTACAACTGCCATTTCATTTTGGGAAAGAATGGCTGCTAATTCAGGAGGTAAAACTCAGCCAGAGTTTTTAAGCACGCACCCATCAGACGCGAACAGAATTCAAAACTTAAAAAATTTAATACCAGAAGCGAAAATGCAAGCTGCGAAATTTGGAGTAGTTTTCAAATAAATCTTATCTTCGGCTTTTTTATAAATAAAATTCCAATTAAACTCTTAAATATGGCAAATTTAGAAAAAGGAAATTCGAAGTTATTACATGCTTGGGCTTTCTATGACTGGGCTAACTCCGTTTATAGTCTTGTAATTGCTTCGGCAATTTTTCCAATATTTTATGGCGCATTATTTAAAATTAAAGGTAGTTTGTATATCGATGTTTTTGGTACTTCGCTTAAAAGTACCGCTTTAATTAGTTTTATTACCGCTGCTGCCTTTTTATTGGTAGCTATAATCTCTCCATTTCTCTCAGGAATTGCTGATTTTGTTGGAAATAAAAAGAACTTCATGAAGTTCTTTTGCTACTTGGGAGCCATTTCATGTATTGCTTTATATTGGTTTTCGTTAGAAAATATCTATTGGAGTTTGTTGGCGTACTTTCTAGGTTTGGTAGGTTTTTGGGGAAGTTTAGTTTTTTACAATTCCTATTTGCCAGATATCGCTTTTCCAGAACAACAAGATAGTGTGAGTGCTAAAGGATTTTCTTTAGGATATATTGGGAGTGTTTTGCTATTAATTGTAAATCTTGCCATGGTCATGAAACCTGAATTATTCGGAATTTCAGGCACTTCTGGTGAAGCTAAAATGAAGGCGATGCGTTATTCATTTATTACAGTCGGCGTTTGGTGGATTCTATTCAGTCAATATACTTACTACTATTTGCCAAAAGGCAATAAAGGCCATAAAGTTACTAAGTCAGTTATTTTTAATGGATTTCATGAACTTCAAAAAGTATGGAATTTATTAAGTAAAAACCTACAATTAAAGCGATTTCTTGTTAGCTTTTTTGTATATGGAATGGCTGTGCAAACTGTTATGATTGTTGCGGTTTATTTTGGTGAACAAGAAATTTCATGGGCTTCAGATAGTGAAAAAACAACCGGTTTAATTATTAGTATTTTAGTAATTCAATTAGTGGCTATTTTGGGAGCTTTTATGACCTCTAAAGCTTCCGCAAAATTCGGAAATATTGTCACCTTAATTTTTCTAAATTGTGTTTGGACAGTTTTGTGTGTGGTTGCATTTTTTGTCTCAAAGCCAATAGAATTTTATATTACAGCAGCATTTGTAGGTTTGGTAATGGGCGGAATACAAGCGCTTTCAAGATCTACTTATTCTAAATTGTTACCCGAATCAGAGGATACCGCATCTTTTTTTAGTTTTTATGATGTGACTGAAAAAATAGGAATCGTAATCGGAATGTGTTTGTACGGAATAATTGATCAAGTAACAGGAAGTCCAAGATATTCGATTATTTTCTTAGGTCTTTTCTTCACTACAGGAATAATATTGTTATCTAGAGTTAGAAAAATTTCTCAAGAATAAGATTTTAAATTATATTTACAAAAATTAAAAAACATAAATGAATAGAATTAAATTTTCAGCATCAGTACTACTTACCATAACACTTTTTTCAATTTCATCTTGCAATGTTGAGCCATTAGACAGTGATTTATTTGGAAATATCATTAATACAACAAGTGTAGCCGGAACCTACACAATGACTGCTTTTAATACCGGAATTCCAACTGATTTAAATAACGATCGGGTGGCATCAACAAATCAAATGCTTGAAACAACTTGTTTTAACGGAAGTACAATTACAATTAACCCTGACGGCACTTTTAGAGCAACTTCAAAAGGAGTTGATATTAGTAATTCAAACACATTACAATGTTTTTCTGATCCTGATTACACAGGAACTTGGACTTTAAACGCTACCGTTTTAAAGTTAACCTTTACGGATAACGGCGTTGTAGTTAACGAATTGTTTTCTGTTTCTGGAAATACGTTACTTTATTCTGTCCCTCAAGGACAAATTGTTGGAACTACAGCATCAAATGCCCCAGTTTTTTTAAATGCAAGTTATAACATCGTTTATACTCGATAAAACCAAATAGCAATTTCAAATTTTCTTGTCTTTTCGAGATTGCTATTCAACTTTCTATTGGCATAATGATTGTAATACCAATTGGCAAATAATTTAATAATTTGCCTAGTTATTTTGCTAAAGCAAATAAATACTAGACCAATTTGTCATTATTTGTTTAAAATTCAAACAAAAATTAATATCAAAACGACCTAATTTTATATATGTCAAATCCTAAAATAATTACTATTGACAATTTGTCACTACAAGAATTCGATTCTGAAACCGATTTAATTCCTCTTTTAACCCCTGAGGATGAGGAAGAAATGAACAATGAAGTATTACCTGAATTTTTAACAATTTTACCTTTACGAAACACTGTTCTTTTTCCTGGAGTGGTAATTCCTATAACAGCAGGAAGAGATAAATCAATCAAATTGATAAATGATGCCAATGCAGCGGGCAGTGATATTGGGGTTGTTTCACAAAAAAATGAAGACGTTGAGGATCCAACAGAAAATGACATTCATGCCATAGGAACGGTAGCGAAAATCCTTAGAGTGCTAAAAATGCCTGATGGCAATATTACTGTTATTCTTCAAGGAAAAAAACGTTTTGAAATTGAAAAAGTAATTTCTGAAACACCGTATATTAAGGCATCTGTAAAAAATATTAAAGAGTCAAAGCTACCCAAAAAAGACAAGGAATTTGATGCTATTATCGATTCTATAAAAGAATTGTCTATTCAAATTATTAAGGAAAGTCCAAATATTCCTACCGAAGCTACTTTTGCAATTAAGAATATTGAAAGTAAATCGTTCTTGATCAATTTTGTTTCTTCCAACATGAATTTATCTGTTAAAGAAAAACAAGAATTATTAAATATTACTGATATAAAAGCTAGA
>Ga0114975_10002458_pt1 | contig 12664 bp, 7 predicted proteins | sample S_130626_EF_Meta_FD_87031 | JGI IMG/M metagenome (GOLD analysis project Ga0114975, IMG submission 87031) | Freshwater microbial communities from Lake Simoncouche, Canada to study carbon cycling - S_130626_EF_MetaG | ecosystem: Environmental > Aquatic > Freshwater > Lake | place: Lake...
ATTATCGACGGATCTTGTCGTGGATCTTGTCGTGGATCTTGTCGTGGATCTTGTCGTGGATCTTGTCGTGGATCTTGTCGTGGATCTTGTCGTGGATCTTGTCGTGGATAATTCATTGAATTGTATTTTTGTTGTGTCTGATATGATACTATATCCATTCAATAAAATATCAAATGTTGTTGTTTGATAAGGTATCGTAAAAGCAGATTTAATTTGGGTTTGTGTGGATATCAATGAATAATCATTGAAACCGTCAATTTTTGATGTTTGTGTATCCAATGCTACAATTACAGAACCATTTGTGGATACACCAATGTTATATGGAGTATTTGCAATCAAATTTTCAATTGTAAAACTGCACTCTGGTGAAGACGGGCTATTTGGAATTATCGCGACGTTTTTTGGTATGCCATCAAGAAACACAAAATAAGGTGTTTTGCAAGGTGGTGGTGTAAAATTTCCACGAATGCTATTTGGAAAAGAGGTTAAATATAAATCTGTGATTGGGGGACTTGCCAAAGTTTTAGTTTGTTCATTCACTATTTGATAATCGCGAAGTTTAACACCCACTATATAGTCGGTGTTTACTTCTAAATTATATATTGTGAAGGATTTATTATTAACAACAACGTCTTCCATTAAATTATTGTTTAAATATATTTTGTAATTTTTATAACCATCATCGTGATTAAAAGAACCGTAAACACTATTATAAGATGGGTCCAATTGTAAGTTGGTGATGGGTTTTCCTAATTGAGTAGAAATATTTGTTGTAATAGTCATAGGTTTCCATCTAGTTTTGTTGGGTTGAAAAAAACTGCTTAAAATTGTAGTTATACTAATTTCATAATTTGTAGTATTTTCTAAATTCATTATTGTAAATGTATTTAGAAAATTTGAATTTACATCACTTGTGGTAATTAGTGGATTTGTATATAAAATTTCATTTGTTTGTGTGTTTTTATAATAAATAATATATCCATTTGAATTCTGGGTTGAAAAAAAATACACATCAATTGTTACCATAGATGACGTAGCTGTTATGTTCCAAATCGAATTTGGAATTGGTTCAACATAAGAACCAATTGTCGTTTTTCCAATTCTAGATATTCGAGTTGTTTGTGATTGATCATGCGTGTTTCCATATTTAGTCTTTACATTTGACAATTGGGGATCCGTATAATCAATAAAATCAACAGATCTAGATTGTTGTGTTTGTACCGGAAAATCGCGGGTAATTTCATTCTTTTTTTTCAACGATACATTTTTATTAAAAGATGTTCTTCTTGCAACCTGTTTTGAAATGGAAAAACTGGATTGACTGTCCCCAGTTGATTTCTTTAAAGAACTTGCATTGACAACATTCAAATTTTTATTGCTATTATTATTAGGCAACAAATTCGTTTGTAAATGATGTGGTGTGAATGGTTCCATTATATATTACTAAATATTGTATTTTTAGTAATATAACATTGTATTTATAGCAATATAACTATGTTATGCATTATATTATGCATTATATTATGCATTATATTATGCATTACACAAAAAGCGGGTTTATTATCGCATTCGTTGTTAATGTCTATCGTCCCGTTGTTTTTCATACAAAAATATTATTTTGTATGAAACCATATATGGAGACAAATAGACATTAAAAAAACCCCACCTAAAAAGGTTGTTTGGGAATGTAAATGATTGAATATTACAGCGGCGGGGTGTTTGCCAAGTTAATATTAACAGAATTTCCCCAAGTTGCACCATAATATGCATTCATATTTACTTTGTCTGGATTATTTGATGTCGCCGCAAACGCGGGATTTTCAAGATCCGGTGTTGCGGTAAAATTAATATTTTTAAATAAACCAGGTGTACTTCCTCTATATATAAAACGATAATATTGATATGGTAATTCAGGTTGACTTATATTAGGTATTTTAAAAATAACAACACCGGAACCTCCAGGTGAACCTGGAGTGTATGTAATACCTTGTCCAATATTTCCCGAACTACCTCCACCACCACCACCACCACCCGTATTTGGAGTTCCTGGAGTGGATTGAATTATAGATGCTGTGATAGCGAAGTTTTCAACGGTATCACAACCATTGCCACCACCTCCTCTGCCTCCTTTGCCTCCACTATTGCCACCAATTGATATTCTTCCACCTGATGTACCTACATCATAATGTGTAGCACAACCACCACCGCCGCCTCCGGCATAAACATCTCCATTCCAATACTGTCCATTACCTCCATCACCTAAATAAACAGTACCACCAATTAGACCTTTTGAACCTGCACCACCGCCACCACCACCACATGAATCATTAGTATCGGTATATATCATAAAATGAATGCTATTCCCGCCTGAATTTCCGTAATAATTGAGACCTTTTGTATCAATTGGAAATAAAGCGTTTCCTCCAATACCTGTATTACTGTATCCACACCCCCCCCCTCCGCTCCCACCATCTTTACCAAAATTACCTTGAAATATATCACTATTTCCATATCCACCAGCTCCGCCACCAATTGCTGTATAAATACCATGTGTACCAGAGATATAACTATCCCCTCCATTTTTATTTGAAGCGCCGCCATTACCAACTGTAATAGTATAAGTTGAACCGATATTTAAATTTATTGAACCAACCACCATTTGTCCAGCACCACCACCGCCTTGTCCTTCATGACCCTGTGTATTTTGAATAGTCCCGCCACCACCTCCCCCGCCTACCATTAATATATCAATATTTTTAATATTTGATTCACTAATAATAGTTCCATTTTTAGTAAATTTGTAAAATGTAAATGTATCATTACTATAAACAGTTGGATTTCCTGTGACTGTTATTACTGTAACTGTTATTTTAACTTCTCTCCAATTATATCCATCACTTGAACAAACAAGTGTATATAAATCCAAATCAAAATACCCATCTAAATTTGTCATATACACCGGAATTGGCAAGCGTATTTGTAACCATGGACCTTGTACAGGTGCTCCGTTAACTATTGTAGTATAAATGTCTGTCATAGGTAAAGAAAACCCTTCGTTTGTAAACGCTTTATATGCGTCAGGACTATTATCACAACTTGAAACGGTGTGTATTCCTGTCTGTAATCCATTGTTATAAATATATACCCTGTTATCATTTAGTACAGGAATATAATTATTGATACTTCTAAAATCAAAAGAACTATTTAAATCCGCGTCGTTATATGTGTTATACGGAAGTGATAATGATAATGGATAGTCCGGGTTTACAATTGGAAAATTAAATGTAAAGTAGTTTTCAATTTGGTTAAACCTCATATTTCTGGGGGGTGCTACAAATACATATGAAATAATATTTGATTCGATTCTTTTTTGAGGATCTTCATTAGATCTGTACGACTTTTTACCATAAATTACATGCATTATGAATAAATATTTAATAAAATATGTAAAAAGATTCTCTGGAAGGGATAAATTGGACGATATTAATAGTTTATCACTTTTCAATGGATTATATATTGCATTATAGTTTGATTCGATCATCAGGAAGTCTGTGGTCCTTTCAAATATATTTACGCTATAATCTACATTGGGTGGGTATGAAGATACGTTTGGTTCTATAATTGATAATTGCAATTGTTTTTGATCATCTATACTGGGAACACATGTTGTTAAATTTGGTGGAAGAATACGCAATATTCTTGCATCATTACTAACGTAATCTAATCCATTATCATATGTAATGGAGACATGTATATTATAATAAATATTAAAGAGAAAATAAGAAGAGTTAAAATATATGTACTTTAATCCAGAACCTTCTCTTACAGTTCCAGTAATTGTCTCTGATAGTTCATGTGGTGCATCCTCTGGTAAGAACATTGGATCCTTCTCTGCAATAATAGTAAGTTGTGTTTCAACCGGATAATTAACCTTGTATGAAGGAGTATAATCCATACGGAAATTTCCGGAGGAAATAATCACAGGGTCATATATCGTAAGAGATGATAAATAAATACATTCTTGCGGGGCCGAATAATCACTGTATATGCCATTATATCCAGCCCTAATTTGAACTTTATAAATGGTGTTTGGAACAAAATTTTGGACAGGTATTTGGTCCCGTATATTCGGTGGATGAACATACAATAATTTTGTATTTAGTAAAAATTGTTTTTCAACAATTATGGGTGCTATTATTTGATGATTATTAATATCTGTTATTTCATTATTATTAATATCTGTTATTTTTGCATAAAAGGATATATCACTGTCATAACTATTTGTATATTCAAATTGAAAGTTCACATTATCTTTAGAAAAAAACACTTTATTTTTTGTTTCATCTAATAAAGGTGGTGTCAAATACACACAGTTTATAATGTTTGAATAATCTCCGTTGGCATCATTACCATAAACCGGATTTATTTTTACATTGTATATTGTATTTTCTACAACTGTAAAATCAAGAGATGATGTAATTATAAAAGTAGTTGATACTGTATTTTTTTCAGCTTTAATTACAACAGGATTGGTAGTGGTATCATAAACCGGATTTATTGTGGCATTGAATATTGTTCCTCTTGGATAATCAGGAACATCTTTTTCCGTTTCATAGGGAATAATAAATGAAAAATTCCCGTTTATAATAGGATTCAATAAAAGAATGGGTGATAAATAAATCAATTGTTGTACCGATGAAAATTCACTGTATGTATCATAATACCCAACCCTTATTTGGACTTTATAAAGTGTATTTTTAAAAAACACTTTATTTGCATTTACAGTTGGATCTTCTTGACGAACATATAAAAAATAAAAATCATTCTTAGTAATTTTTTCAACAATGGTAGGTGATATTATTACATTGTCATCACTATCTTTAATCATTGCATAATAAGATACATTTATATTGTAAACACTTTGGGTTAAAAATTGAAAGTTCACATTATTATTCTTAAAAAACACTTGTTTTTCGTCTAATAAAGGCGGTGTCAAATATACACAATTAATAATATTTGAGTAATCTGTAATGAAATTATCATAAACCGCATTTATTTTAACAGCATATAAATTGTTGACATTAAATACGGGTGTTTGGGTTGATGGTTTAATCGTAAAATAAGGTTTATTATTTACGATTGTTCTCATCGTAGATAACGGCAATGGATTTATAAATACATTATAATTATTCGCATCAACACTTATATAATACTTTATTGTAAAAAACACATTTTGATTTTCATCCAAACTACTGGTATAACTTATAAGTAGTGGTATTTTATAACATCCCGGGATTTCTCTTAATAAATAAATTGAATAATCCGGAATAACTTCATTATATGAAATAACAACACAACTCAAATCATTTGTTATATAAATAAGAGGTTGAGTTGTGATAAAATTGGCTAAAAAATAATGAGATGATAGAGATGATGTTGTATAGATACCATCAATTATAATATCATTGGTAGGGTCTAATACAATTTTTTCAGAATTAGAGATAAAATTATATAACATGTTTAAATTGAAAGAATAGGTGAAATTACCATTATTTGGCAATTTAATGCAATCCCATTTCAAATTGGTTAAAAATACAGTGGCTTTAAATCCAATATTACTAGATGAATCCGTCGTTTGTGCTATTTTGAATGTATACTTTGTGTTTTGAAACACATTGTTTATTGGATAATTTTCATTACCAACCACATCTCCATTATAATGAATGGTTAAATATGTTTTTATAATAGAAAGAGACAAAGTAGATTCGTTTGGTGGTGTTACTGGTGTTAGTGGTTTATAAATACCAGAAAAGGTAAATGCAATAGGGGTGGTTAACTCAAAATTATAATAATCTCTTCCTGTGTTCTGAATATAAATATTGGTAATTGTTGAATATACCAAATATTTTGATTTAGCTAAAACATCCAAGCTATATACGGAAACATTCGAATCAAGATCATTCAACCAATTTTTTAAGGTTGATGGCGGTAAAATAGAATGTGAAAACATGTTAACATTGTAATTGTATAATGGTACATCGTTGTTCTGATACAAAATAACAACTTCTCCTGGAATATCACTGTGGTCTGATGGAGTTGGTTTTTCAGGACAACCGGATACATTTATTTTATTTATTTTAGAAGAAGAAGAACCAGCCACATAAGTTGTTTTATTAGAAACAATATTGGACCATTTTTGCGATTTAGTTAAGCCGTTTGTTTGAGTGGATACATTATTCGAATTATATTTTAATATTTCAACCTTACGTCGCATATCCAAATCCGTTTGTGTTATAAGTCTCATATTGTTTCTATTGGATGGATCCGGTATTTGAAAAGAATATGGATTGGCTTGTAGTTCCACCCGTACAGGTGGATTTGTAAAAGATTGTATGTTGCGTTTAGGATTACAAAGACCAAATAAATAATTTGCCATTTATATAAGTTATATATTGTAATAATTGACATTTTATTTTTTTTATATCATCATGAAAATTATTTTTATATTTCACACTTTTTACATTTCAAATGCCGTTTTCACAATAAAAAACGCAAAAGAGTATAATGTCTATTATCCCACCCCCATTATGGAAGGGGGGTAATTACACATGTCCCCATATATGGTTTCATATAAAATTTGTTTATTTTGTATGAAATGAACGAAAAATTTCACATATTATTATTATACCAATTGGATGAAATATAAGATATATTTGTTGCCCTTGAATCTTTCGACAAATCACTTGGATATAATGACGGTCCTCCTAATATTATATTATTTATTTCAAATGCGGACAATGCATAATCATAATATCGTAAATTAGATAAATTTCCCTGAAACCCCCCGTTGTTTCCAATTAAAATGGGATAATCATTGTGAATAGGAATACTGTTAAATACTGTTCTATTTGCAATAGTTCCGTTTATATAAACATCCGCAACTGTGTTTTGAACCCTAAATGCCACATGAAACCATTTATTTAATGGTATATTATTTACACTAATATCTACACTAATATTATTGACTGGATTAATACTAAAATAAATAGATACTTGGTTAGAATTAATCTTAATGTATACACCCGGAAATTGGTTGTCTGATGATATATTAGTTGTATCGGTTTTTGGGTCATCCTTTCCTTTAATAAATACACGATCGTAATTTGAAGTGTTTGATGTACCGGTAACATATAACCAAACAGACCATGTCATTTCTAGACCACCTTCTCGATTGTTTGATTTATATAAATAAATGCTATTTGGATCATCGACGTTTTGTGAAATAGTAATACCAGAATTCCCAGCTAATACTCCCTTTACAATATAAGGAGTAGTTGAAGGCGCTAAAAAATAAAATATTAATCTCATTCCTAAATATGCTAAAACCAAAAAAATAATAACACTTAAAATAATAAATCCAAATTTAGCAATCATGCTATTTGAATTAAGAAACTCTTGCCCCGAATTGATGTAATTTTGGGAAGAAAAATTGCTTAATCCTTCGCGAACATTTGCCTTTGCATTTTCGGCATTTTCTAAAATACTTTCCGTCATTCTATTTGCCCCTTCACGAATGTCATCCACTGTTGGAATACCTTCTTTAATTTTATCCATTTGTCTTTTATTATACTATATATATGTTTTACACATTATAATGTATTTCTTTTGTTTCTTTTTATACAATTACAATTATTATGTATAAAAAGAAACAAAAAAAATAAAACACTATAACAAAACACTACTTAAATCACGGGTTTCGAACAAAGTGCGACGTTGTATCATTTTATCATCATACAGATAAGTAATACCGGCATTCCATAAAGGAAATTGAATTCCAAAACCCGCATTGTATATTTTCATTATTTCATCGGGTTTTTTATTATACAACCAACGTTGAAAATGAGCAATAGATATATCAAATTTATCACAATCGTCGTCATTATTGGGTTTAAGCATAACACAATATTGTAATGGTTTATTATTATGAACATAATTTATCAAATCCGTGATATTTTGTTTAATTTTATATGTTTGTTCTAATTTTCCGTTTATATAAAATTCAAATATTGCATTGTTTGTTATATTTATAAATACATTCGTCCATTTATTATACAGTATTTTGTTTGTGATAATCAAATTGTTTTTTTCAAACTCCGTTAGTTCGTCTGTTTTTAAATAAGGACAAAATGACAAAACAGATGTATTTTTGTGAATGTTTAGTGAATAAATCACGGTGTTTCCCTTATTCATAGTTATAGAATTAGCATGCGAAAAACAGAAAATATGTATGTAGTCGCTTGATGTTGTCTCTGTGTTCTTTATATTTAACCAAATACTCATTGAACTTGTTGGCGTAGTAATAGAAGGAATATTTATTGTGTTAATCGTATACCCATCTTTTGACGATCCAATTGTTCCCCCAACAATTTTATTTTCCAAACCACTATACAAATTATAAATGTATAAAAAAGAATAAAAGAGAACATAAATTATAAAAAACAAAATAAAAAAAACAACAAACAAATTATTCATAGTATATTCAATTATAATTATCCTTTATACATTATAATTGCAATAGTTCCTTGATGACAGATTAATCTAGAGGTTCCTATAGGGCTATATTATTTATCATATTTATTGTTAAAGTCAAACAATAAAAGTATATATCTTATTATAGTATGAACGAAATAACCTATTTATTACAGGATTTTATAAATTCAAATTTTCATCAAAAAACGTCTAAATATGTATTTCAAATACCAAATGAAAACCATCCTTTTTTTCAGCGTATTTTTCAAGATTTATTTGATGCAGAACACTCGTGGGAAAATTGCTGGAATGAACAAAGTTATCACATGAAAATAAATGAAAATATGGACAATCTTCCACGGGGGCAAAACTATCATTTGTTAATACCAAATGTGAAACAAATCGTCGAACATACGCCGTTTTGGGGCAGAACATATGAATATTCGATCAATTCGTCTCGTTTTCGTGTTCATGTTCTCTTTTTTTTAAATGAAACAGAACAGGTTCAAGTAATTGATGAAAAGAAAAAGGATGAATATTTTCAAAAGTGTTTTTATAAAATATATTTGTCCACGTTTTTAGCAAATCGATATAAATTAGAAAAATGTTCTCATCAATTGGATATATATTTATATTTGACCGATTATCCTAAATTATATCCAATAGAAAAAGATGAAATAATGCATCAATATAAATACCACAACCCATTTAACAACGAAAAAGAATATATAGATGAAAAACACGTCAACACCGGATTTACGTTTGCGTGTCCTCTAAAAGGAACACAAAATGAAATATATATTTTTAGAGAAGAAGAATGGTTGAAGGTTCTCCTTCATGAAATAACACATTCGTTTGGTTTAGAATTTTCAACAGATGATAAAATAGAACATTTGGCAAGAGAAAGAATAAAGAAAATATATCATTTTTCACGTGATGAACGTGAATATAATATCGTTGAATCATATACCGAAATAAATGCCGTAATAATTCACATATTAATGTATTATTACACCACAACCATTTCAAAATCTACGTTGAATCCATTTCGAAAAAGAAAAAAAGAAAAATCATTGTCTTTAAAAAAACTATTTGAATATGAAATTTGGTTCTCTTTATTTCAATGTGCTAAAGTATTGTTCCATAATAAAATAGATGATTTGAAAATGAAAAAATACACAGAAAACACAAATGTATTTTCTTATTATATTTTGAAATCTGCTTTAATGTTCTCTATGATTGATTTAGTAGAATGGTATAATGTATCAAATCAACAATCCCTTTTTTTTCATCGTTCAAAAGAGAACATTGAATCTTATTGTGATTTAATTGAAAAAACAACAAAAGATTACAAATACAAACAACATTTAGAATGTATGAATGAATGGTTCTCTTTTCATTGCTCAGAAACATTTCCTTATAAAACAATGAGAATGACTGTTTTGGAGTTTTAGTTTTAGTTTTTGTTTTTGTTTTTGTTTTTGTTTTTGTTTTTGTTTTTACGAGATCAAATGAGAACACAATGTACAATCTTTACAAAATAAATAATACATTATACACAAAAATGCGGTTATATGAAAACAAAAGTAAAAATAAATCCATTTGTCTTGTTTTTCAACAAAATACAACGATGCTAATATGTAAAATATCAAAATAAAAAGACAGCTTCCAAATAACAATGTGATTTGGTTTGTATTTTTCATAAATAGAATTACCGAAATCAATAAAAACACAACCAATCCTTTTTGATAAAATAGGTCTAATGTTCTCCTCCACGAATAGGTTGGTCTTCTCCAATAGTTTATACTAATTATAAATCCAAACAATAAAAGAAATCCATCGAGATATTGTTCTTTGTAAAAAGAAAAAAGAGAACATAAAAAAAAAAGACAAGAAGAACAACAAATTAGTTTAGCATGTTCTGTATTTTCAACACGCAAAACATTTGTTTCAATAATATTGAAAATCGTTTTATATGTATAAATAATTACATATAAAAAATAATAACTCTCGCAGAGAATCATTTTTATAGAAAAATAGGAATTCTAACAGAAAATAGGATCCTCTTATGATTTCATACAAACAATATTATTTTGTATGAAAAATAACGGGACGATAGATATTTAATAAAACACACCTAGTTTGACTCAATTTATAGGATAGATGTTATATAAGATCCGTTAAAATCCTCAATACCTGTATGTCGCAAATTAATAGAAACGTCTAAATAAACATTTCCTCCCATTTTTGTCCACCTATGACAAAACAACCAATCCTCGGAAAAATAATGATCATCTTCAACACCACAGTCAAATAACGCATAAGCATATTTGTTCTCATCCTTTTCTAAAAATCCAACATCGTCTGTATATTTCGTGTAAGGAAATGATTTGAACATCTTTTCTATAGTATTGCGTTGAATCATCATAAAACCAGTTGCAATATGTCTTACTTTAGCAATATTGTCTTCTATATTCAAAACAGGTTCTAAATAATTGACATTATAATTCAACAAACGGTGTTGAATAATATCTTCATCGCTAACATTTTTCAATTGACCTTTATTTTTATGATCTATCCATTCCTTCACAACATTCGTGTCCGTCGTATTTATCAATTTATTCCAATTGTATCGTTTTAATGGATAAATTCCACCAATCAATGGTTTTTCGCTTAATAATAACTTTAGGATATCCAAAGGATCCCATGTAATATCATTATCAATGAATAATATGTGAGTTGTCTCCGGATTATTCATTGCTTTAGCAATAAGATTATTTCTTGCACGACTCACTAAACTATCACTCTTACAAAAAACAATTTGAAGCGGAATACCAATCTCTCGAAACATGTTAATTGTGTTCATTAAAGAAATTGTATAATTTACATAATTTATACTTCCAAAACATGGGGTGAGAATATAAATATATGGTTTGTTTTCTTTTACAAACGTTTGAACTTTTACATGGAAACTGTCCGCATTATTTTGTTTTATATCAAATTGGTTTATATTAAAAGAGGGTATGACTGGATTTAGCAGTTTTTTATTTAAAGGGGGTTCGAACATTGTTTCATCAATGTTGAAAAATGTATTTTGTTTTTTTGGTTTGTTGTGTATTGACTCCATTATGTTCTAACATAAAATATAGTTTTTATATTTGTTTCTTTTTATTTGTGGTTTTCATGTTTTTTTGTAAAAAATTGATTGTAAAATAAATGTAATTATCAAATGAATCATCTTATGAATTATTACGATAATATTAAATTATACGAGTATGACAAATCATTTTATTCTTAGAGTCGGAAACGGAGAAAATTTCGTAAAAGGAAGTGTGTTCTCATTATGGGCATGCAAATCAACTAATAAATCATTCTTATCCAATGTAAAAGAGGGCGATAAATTATGGTTTGTAAGAAAAAAACAACAAAATATAGATACGAATACTGGCAAAATAATAGCTGTTGCAACGTTTGTCTCAAAAAACAAGAGGGAAACTGGGCCGCTTATTTCTCTTACACCCGATAATGAACAGCTTGGTTGGAAAGATGCCGAAAAATACGATATTGAATTACATTACACACAATTATATAATTTATCAAATTGTAATTTATACATTGGTAAAAAAGGACAAAACAATATAATGGATTATGACAAGATAACATGTCTTGTAAATTTACGTGTAGAATATGAATATATAGTAAAATATTCGAATGTTGTAAAAGATAAAATGGTGATATGATACTTTATCTTATCATACAAAAAAGTATTTTGTATAAAGTATGTTCTTTATACAAAATCAAAACGCTTTATATAGGGATTGAACCTATGACCTTCCGGTTAACAGCCGGATGCTCTGCCAACTGAGCTAATAAAGCACATTACCATCTGTTTTTATGATTTTATGATTTTATGATTTTATGTTTTTATGATTTTATGATTTTATGATTTTATGTTGTTTATAATAATTGATAAGTAAAAATAATAAATATTCTTTTTTTTCATGTGTTTATTTTTTTTATTGTCTTTGTTTGTGTATTTAAGCGGTAGCGGTAGCTGTAGCTGGGGCATCAACAGAAACAACCGGCTCGGCCTTAATAAAATGGTGCTTCATATATCTCTGTAAATTAAAATAAG
>Ga0114975_10002459_pt1 | contig 12662 bp, 11 predicted proteins | sample S_130626_EF_Meta_FD_87031 | JGI IMG/M metagenome (GOLD analysis project Ga0114975, IMG submission 87031) | Freshwater microbial communities from Lake Simoncouche, Canada to study carbon cycling - S_130626_EF_MetaG | ecosystem: Environmental > Aquatic > Freshwater > Lake | place: Lake...
CTCGATGAAGATTGCTCGTTATAAATCGGGTAAGTACACAATTGAACGTCCACTGCATTTAGGTGCTGCTATGACCTCTGCGCCATCTCCAGAAATCTTTACCGCGTTATCCGCTTATGGACTTCCTTTGGGCGAAGCCTTTCAGTTACGTGATGACTTGCTGGGAGTATTCGGAGATCCATCTGTAACAGGAAAGCCTGCCGGTGATGATCTACGTGAAGGAAAGCGAACAGTCCTAATTGCAATGACAAATGATCGCCAATCAGAGTCGCAGCGAGAGATTGCTCGTAAGTATTTTGGAAAGCCAGATTTAGATGCCCAAGGTGTCGAAAACTTAAGAGAGATCATCGAATCCACCGGTGCTCGAGCAGAGCTTGAAGCAACAATTGAGCGCTTAACCGATCAAGCATTAACCGCAGCACAATCTGCAGTCTTTACCGACGATGGAAATGCAATGCTCGTTGAGCTTGCAAATATCGCTACTAAGAGGAGTTCGTAATGCCCGCACGCGTTAAAGGTCCGACCGATCATGTTGTCATTGTTGGCGCAGGATATGCAGGTCTCAGCGCAGCGCTTCGATTAGCAGGAGCTGGTCGCAAAGTAACTGTCATCGAACGTGAATCAGTGCCTGGCGGTCGAAGTGGGTTGTTACAAAAAGATGGGTACTCATTTGATACGGGTCCATCTGTTTTAACAATGCCATCTCTGATTCAAGATGCATTTAGTTGTGTCGGCGAAGAGATGAAGGACTGGGTTGAACTGATGCCTGTTTCTCCTTTGTACCGAGCTTTTTATGCAGATGGATCACAATTAGATGTTCATGCAAATACTCAACAAATGGAAGCTGAAATTGCAGAACAAATCAGCCCCGAAGAAGCTGCTGGATATGCACGCTACGTAGAATTTGTTACAAAGCTGTATAAGTATGAAATGAATGACTTCATTGATCGCAACATTGATTCACCTTTTAATCTTTTGACACCAAATCTTGCACGATTGATCGCACTGGGTGGCTTCCGCAGATTGTCCCCAAAAGTGAATCAATTTATGAAAGATCCGCGTTTGCAAAAGGTGTACTCATTCCAGGCTATGTACGCAGGTGTTAGCCCGCAGCAAGCGCTAGCAATTTACGCAGTCATTGCTTACATGGACTCTGTTAACGGTGTGTTCTTTCCTAAGGGTGGAATGCATGCCGTACCGCGCGCGATGGCAGCGGCTGCCCAAAAGCATGGAGTTGAATTCAAGTACAGCACCACAGTTTCAACTATTGATGTACAAAATGGACGTGCAAAAGCAGTCATCACAGAAGATGGTCAACGAATTGAATGCGACGCAATAATTTTGAACCCTGATCTGCCTGTTGCATGGCGCGATTTACTGGGCAAAACGCCTTTGAATGTAAAGCGTCTTAACTACTCCCCTTCTTGCGTAACAATGTTGGTCGGATCAACAAAGAAATATGACTTTGCAGCTCATCACAATATTCACTTTGGAGAGTCATGGGATGGTGTATTTGATGAACTAATTAAGAAGAAGCAGCTAATGAGTGATCCAAGTGTGCTCGTAACAATTCCTTCACTTGATGATCCATCGTTAGCACCTGCAGGAAAAACTTCTTACTACGTTCTATTTCCTACCCCGAACCTGACTGCAGATATTGACTGGAAAAAGCAGGCTAAGCCATACCGCGATCACATGGTTGAAACTCTTGAACAGCGTGGCTACACGGGCTTTGGTGATGCAATTGAAACTGAAGTTGTAACAACTCCTCTTGATTGGCAAGCGCAAGGAATGGAGCAAGGCGCACCATTTGCTAGCGCGCATACCTTCTTCCAAACCGGTCCATTTAGACCGCGCAACATGGCAGCCGGAATTGAAAATGTGGTGTTTGCCGGTTCTGGAACACAACCAGGTGTTGGAGTACCAATGGTTTTGATTTCTGGTCGTCTTGCTGCAGAGCGAATCGTAGGTCCGGTTAAGTAAGTGGATGAATTAACTGCTGCTGGGATTACAGATCCTGATCTGCGTGCATCATATGAAGAGTGCAAGCGTTTAAATGCATTGCATGGAAAAACCTATTTCCTAGCAACTCTCTTGCTGCCAAAGGCAAAGCGCCCATTTGTTCATGCTCTATATGGTTTTGCTCGCTATGCAGATGAAATTGTTGATGATCTGGCATCTGAACTAAGTATTGAAGAAAAGTCTGAGGCATTAAGTAAATGGGGCAATGGCGTTTTGGCAGATCTAAAAAAAGGAACAAGTGATGATCATGTCGGTCGGGCTCTGATCGATACCGTTAAACGCTTTGATATCCCCCACGAACATTTTGAGGCCTTTCTGCATTCAATGACTATGGATTTAACGGTGCAGGAATATGAAACCTATGAGGATCTGTTGGAATATGTGTACGGATCAGCAGCAGTAATTGGTCTTGAAATGGTGCCAATCCTTGGACCTTTGCACATTGATGCCTATGAAGCAGCGAAGAAATTAGGTATCGCATTTCAATTAGCAAACTTCATACGCGATGTGGATGAAGATTTGGACCGTGGCCGTGTTTACCTACCGATAAAAGAACTTGCCCAGTTTGGTGTTACCCGAGAAATGCTAGAAGAGCGTGTCTTAACGCCAGAAATTATTGAAGCGCTCAAGTTTCAGATCGCGCGGGTTCGTCAACTTCAGGCAGAAGCTGCCCCCGGAATTGCAATGCTTGAAGCTACAAGTCGTCCATGTATTGAAGCAGCAAGTACTTTGTATTGTGGCATTGTGGATGAAGTAGAAAAGATTGGTTACGACATTTTCAATCAGCGAGCAAAAACTTCTACGGCTCGACGTATTCGTGTTGCAGGTGCTGCATTCATAAAGCGCCAGTTGATTTCACGCTAGAGTACTAACCACGGGAGCCGTAAAGGCTGAGAGGGTCTGAAATTCAGACCGACCGATTGACCCATCCGGTAATGCGGATGTGGAAAGGAAAATCATGTCAACCATTTTGTTTACCGCTTGGGGTTACGAAGTTTCAATTCTGGAATTTATCGCTGCAGTCACATCATTTGTAGGTGTATGGCTAGGTACAACAGGAAAAAGAATTACCTGGCCTTGGTGGGCACTTAGTAGCGCGCTATACGGTGTTTTCTTTTTCCAAGTAGATCTCTTTGCTAGTGCTGCGTTGCAGTTGGTATTTATTACTGCCGCTGTTTATGGTTGGAAGGATTGGGCACCAACAGGTGCGGTCCCTGGATCGGTGACAGCACGCAATCGTCGCTATATTGCAGTTGGAACTTTCATAAGCGTCGCAGCTCTATCACCACTTTTATCTAGCATCGGGGCTGCAGCAACCTGGTCAGATGCATTTCTATTAATCGGAAGCCTGGTTGCTCAAATTATGATGGTCTATGAAAAGTGGGAAGCATGGGTTATATGGCTAGTCGTGGATCTGGCTGGAACAGTTCAATATGCAATGCTTGGTTACTGGTTTACTGCTGTTCTATACGCGATGTTTACCGTTGTTGCCATAGTCGGATTGAAGCGCTGGCGTGACTCTCTTAGCCATTGATGGTCCAGCGGGTGCTGGCAAAACCACCTTTGCGGCAAAACTAGAAGCAGAGTTGTCTTGTAAAGGAACTGTAAGAGTTATTCATATGGATGATCTTTACAATGGTTGGGAGAATGCCCTGAGCAACGCACTTTCTGAAATTCTGGATCGAATTTCAACTGCCCATCTTGCCGGTAGAGAGTGCGTGATCAAGATCTTTAACTGGCACACCATGCAGTTTGATCGCGAAGAAGAAATCGAGCTAACCGATTATTTGATCATCGAAGGGGTTGGAGCTGCACAACAAATAGTGCGCGAAACAGGAGCTACAACCTATTGGCTAGATATTGAACCCGAAATCGGATTACAGCGCGTTTTAGATCGTGATGGAGCGCATATCGAACAACAGATGCGTCAATGGCAAGTTGATCAAGATAAACACTTTGCAAGGGATGAAACTCGTGAAAATTGCGAGTTTAAACTCACTTCATAACTGTTTTGGGCGCGCCCTGGGTACCTGCCACTGATGCACTCAATAAAATCTGCACATGTCCGATCTGTCCGGTGAGCTCATTGATGGGCGCTACCAATTACTGCGTCAGGTCGCTAATGGTGGAATGGCAACAATTTACGAAGCTTTAGATACCCGTCTAGATCGCACAGTTGCCGTAAAAATCATGCACGCTCATTTGGCACAAGATGAAGCATTTGTCTCGCGCTTTATTCGTGAAGCAAAAGCTGCCGCTGCCCTTACCCATCCAAATATTGTCGCAGTCCAAGATCAAGGCTGGAATCAAAGTGGTATCCCTGCCGTGTTCCTGGTTATGGAATTTATTGAGGGTCACACGCTTCGCGAGTATTTGAATGAACGTGGTCGTTTTGAAATTAAAGATGCGATCAATTACTTGACGCCTATTTTGTCCGCTCTTGCCGCCGCTCATGACCTAGGGATCGTTCACAGGGACATCAAACCTGAAAACATTTTAATTTCTAAAGATGGCCGCATCAAGATTGCAGACTTTGGTTTGGCACGTGGTGAACTAATTGGCACAACCATGACAGCTGAATCCAGTGTGATTTTGGGAAGTGTTTCCTACCTTTCCCCCGAGCAAGTCCAGCGTGGAGTCGCCGATTCACGCAGCGATGTCTATGCCGCTGGAATAGTTTCCTACGAAATGTTTACGGGTGAAAAACCCTTTAATGGTGATACACCGATTCAAATTGCTTATATGCATGTCAACCAAGAAATTCCACATCTTCGCAGCAAGCGCAAAGAGATTCCTCAAGGCTTGGATGATTTGATTGCAAGTGCAACGGCCAAGAATCCTGATGATCGCCCGCGCACTGCCGGTGAATTTTTAGAGAAATTACAAAAGATCCAAATCGAACTTGATCCAAAGAAGAATCAGCTAGACCTTGGCTTAGATCTGCCAGTTGAACCTATTCGAGAAAAAGCACGCAAGAAGGTAAAAGAGGAGCCGGTTAGAGAAGTAACAGTTGAAGTCAAAGAGAGCACGCGCGAAATAAAGCGCCAAGAAGAAAAGAAGAAGCGTGCCAGCAAACGAGTACGCAGAAATCGTAAGGTTGCATTGTTCTTGGCAATCGCGGTTGGAGTTGGTGGTTGGTGGACTTTGGTTGGACCTGGATCTCGAGTAGTTGTTCCATCAACTGTTGGTGGAAGCTTTAACGAAGCGGTTTCATCTTTTACTCCCTTGGGGTTAACCGCTGTGGTTCTGGAAAATAGATTTGATGAAGATATTGCTAAGGGAAAAATTATTGAATCTGTGCCCCCCGGAGGCGGCAAGGTCGATGCTGGCGGCAGTGTTAAATTAATTATTTCTAAAGGACCAGAGCGTTACACAATTCCACCAACCACCGGATTAACGCCAGAAGCTGCCCAATCTGCGATAAGTAAATTCCCGCTAGTTGTCGGAAAAACCACAGAAGTTTTCAACTCCGAAATTCCAAAAGGGTTCGTAATCGCATCAACACCTAAGTCTGGTAGTTCAGTAAAGCGAGATACAAGGGTCAATTTCATAATATCAAAGGGAATTGAACAAGTTGCCCTAGCTTCTTACATTGGCAAGAGCGGCGAACAAGCGTTGAATGAATTAACGGAAGCTGGATTTAATGTAGAACTTGGATATGCATTTAGTGAAACAACTCCAGAACTTGCGGTTGTATCACAAAGTCCAGCTGGAGGAGCATCTGCAAATAAGGGAGCCAAGGTTTCAATTCTTATTTCTAAGGGCCCTCGTTATACATTTATTCCAAAGACAATCATCACCATGGAAGCGGTCGCAGGTAAAGAGATGCTCGAGTCTCTCGGATTAAAGGTGAAGGTTGTAACAATCGGAAAAGCGAAGAAGAAAGTTGTTAAAAAAGTTTCTCCTGCCGTTAACACCAAGGTTTTACGTGGAAGTTTGGTGACGATTACCGTAGGGTGACCCAATGCCTACGCCTACAAAGAAGCCCAGAATCGGTGCTCATACCCCGACTACTGGCGGTATGGCCAAACGTTCAATCGCATATGCGCAAGAAATTGGTGCGGAAGCAATTCAAGTATTTGCGTCCAGCCCACGTGCATGGGCGATGCCAGAAGCAAATCCCGAACTCGATGAAGCTTTTAAGATCAAGGCCTCTGAATTAGATATCGAAACGTATGTTCATGCTCCGTTTTTGATCAACTTAGGTTCGCCAACAGAGGCAACGTATTTGAATTCCCTTGCATCAACAAAGTACTCACTTCAGCGAGGTGCTGATATCGGCGCACTTGGAGTGGTAATTCACACAGGCTCTGCCGTTGATGTAAACCATGTTGAAAAAGCATGGAAACAGATTCATGAAGGAATGATGCCAATTCTTAATGCACTTGGAGAGGATGCCACATACCTTGTGTTAGAACCAACTGCAGGTCAGGGGCAATCACTAGTAAAGAAGTTAGATGATCTTGCGATGTATTTGAAAGCTCTTGAATACCACCCAAAGGTAGCAATCTGTCTGGACACCTGCCATGTTTTTGCTGCGGGCCACGATATTTCCATAAAAGGTGGAATGACTGCGACTATTGATTTACTCGTTGAAATTGCCGGCATTGAACGATTCCAGTTGATCCACGCTAATGATTCGATGGATGTGTGTGGTGCCCTTAAAGATCGCCACCAAAATATTGGTGAAGGTCATATCGGTGTCGATCCATTTAAAGAATTACTGTCCCACCCTGCAGTTGCAAACGCTCCTCTAATTCTTGAAACACCAGGCATGGAAACAGAACATGGCAAGGAAGTTGCCTTACTCAAGAAATTGCGCGGCTAATGTCAGCTCGCCATCAACTGCAGTTAAAACTTGCTCCGTGGGCGCTACTGACAGTTTCAGCTGCCTGGGGATTTGCCTTCGTGGTGATGAAAGATGCCATTGAGCGTCAAACTGTTAATAACTTCTTGTTCAGCAGATTCGTGTTAGCGGTAGTTGTAATGATTCTGATTCGTCCTCAATGCATCAAGCTCTTCAATAAGGATCTGCTGATTAGAGCCTCAACTGCGGGATTATTTCTTGGGGCAGGCTATATCTTGCAAACGCTGGGACTAGCGCGGACTGGTGCGGCAATCACAGGTTTCATTACTGGTTTATATGTTGTTTTTACACCGTTAATTGCTGCAGTTGTTCTAAAGGCACGCATAACTCTGATCACTTGGGGCTGTGTTGCGGTTGCAACTATTGGATTAGCTTTACTGTCACTGCAAGGCTGGTCAATTGGATTAGGTGAAATGCTTGTTTTAGGTAGTGCATTGGCTTTTGGTGCACACATAATTGCTCTGGGTAAATGGAGTAGCGGACGTGATGCCTACGCAATGACTGTCGTGCAGCTAGCAATGTGTGCTGCTTTAACAGGTTTTGCATCAATTTTTGAAGGTGGCTATCAACTTCCTCCTGATAGCGGAGTTTGGGCAACTGTTATCTTTACTGCAGTGGCATGTACGGCGGTAGCATTTGTGATTCAGACGTGGTCTCAGGCGCATATGAGCACAACAAAGGTCGCCGTTATTTTGACCATGGAGGTTGTGTTTGCAGCCTTATTTGCAATCCTCTTTGGTGGGGAAACCCTGACTCTTCAAAAGGCTTTGGGTGGCGTACTAGTTGTAATAGCAATGTTTGTCATAGTCCTCAAGGAATCGTGAGAATATAAGACATGCCAATTGATCTACGAAGCGACACCGTTACTCGTCCATCTGCTGCAATGCGAGAAGCAATTGCACAGGCACCTGTTGGCGATGATGTTTATAGTGATGACCCAACGGTTAACTCGCTGGAAGAACGAGTTGCAGCGATGTTTGGCAAAGAGGCGGGCGTTTTCACACCAACTGGATCTCTTGCAAATCAACTGGCAATACGTATGTTGGTTGCACCCGGAGAAGAATTAATAGCAGAAACAAACAGCCACATTGTGCGTGCCGAACTAGGTGCAGCCGCTGTATTTAGTGGAATAACAACAAGAACATTTCCTGCAAAAAACGGTCTATTAAAGGCAGCTGATGCTCTTGAAATCGCACGCCCAAATAGCGGTCCTTACTTGGTTTCAACCACTGCTATCGCTGTAGAAAATACACATAACTTTGGCGGTGGAACTGTTCAACCAATTAGCGAAATTGCCGCTCTTCGCAAAGGCGCAGATGATCTTGGATTAGCGCTTCACTTAGATGGTGCCCGCATCTGGAACGCACATGTTGCATCTGGTGTTTCATTTTCAGAGTACGGAAAGTATTTCGACACAATCAGCGTGTGTTTATCTAAGGGATTAGGCGCTCCAGTTGGATCGGTGATGCTTTCTACAAAGGATCGCGTTGCAAAAGCTCGTGTGTGGCGCAAGCGGTATGGAGCTGGGATGCGTCAGATTGGCTTGCTTGCGGCAGGTGCTCATTACGCACTTGATAACAACATTGATCGCTTGGCAGAAGATCACCGTCGTGCCAAAGAAATCGCACTAGCAATTGCATCTGTTAATGCATCATTGATAGATCCATCAACTGTTGAAACAAACATCGTTGGGTTGGATTTAGCCGCACTGCCAATTACTGCAGCAGAACTTGCCCAACGCTGCCGTGATGCTGGATTGTGGATTAGCGCTCTTGGTCCTAAATATGCGCGCTTGGTAACACATCTTGATTTTGATGATGCTCAATGCCAAGAGGCAATTGAAATTTTAAAGAAAGCCCTCGTGGCTTAAGAGCCACTGCTTCTTATTAACACCATAAGCATAATTTCCTAACGCTCCTCCAGTTTTAACAACTCGGTGGCAAGGAACAACAAGCATGATCGCATTGTTTGCACATGCACTTCCGGCAGCACGAACCGCCGCAGGTGAGCCAGCCTTTTCCGCTAAATCGGAATATGACCATGTTTTTCCGGGGGCGATCTTTCGCATCGCCTTCCAAGCAGCTTGTGAAAATGCAGCACCTGGTTGTCGAACTTGAATGCCATTAAGCGCAGTCAGGTCGCCGTCAAAGTAATCGTTGATGAGATCTGAAATCACGGGAATTGATTTAACAACCTTCACATCACGTCCTGCTTTAAATGCTGAAACAGTTGAAAGGTTTGCCCCGATCAGAATCTGATCATCAGCTAATAAATTAAGGGTGCCGACAGGCGTTTTGTGAGAAGTAATTAAAAGCGGCACTGTCCAAAATTAGCGATCGCGCAACATTTCAGCAACTAAAAAGGCAAGCTCTAGGGACTGCGCATGATTTAGACGTGGATCGCACGCTGTCTCATACCGTGAGGCAAGATCTTCATGTGAAATCTGTTCGCCACCGCCAACGCACTCTGTCACGTCATCACCTGTTAACTCGATGTGGATCCCACCTGGATGAGTTCCTAACGCCTTATGAACTTCGAAGAATCCCTTGACCTCATCCATAACATCATCAAAGCTGCGAGTCTTATATCCACTTGGCGCTTCATAAGTATTGCCATGCATTGGATCGCACACCCACAAAACCTTTGCGCCAGATTTAGTTACGCCATCGACAAGTGCTGGCAAGATTTCTCGGATGTTCTTTGCGCCCATACGTGTAATAAATGTAATACGCCCTGGTTCGCGATGTGGATCTAGTTTGTCGATTAATGCAAGAGCATCTTCGACCGTGGACTTTGGTCCAAGTTTGATACCAATTGGATTGCGAACCTTTGAAGCAAAATCAACATGTGCGCCATCTAGCTGACGTGTGCGCTCACCTATCCAAATGAAGTGACCGGAAACATCGTAGGCATCTCCTGTGCGTGAATCGATACGAGTTAATGCCTTTTCATACTCCATGATTAGCGCCTCGTGGCTTGCAAAGAAATCTACTGACTTAAAGCTTGCAGGATCAACGCCTGCAGATTTCATAAATGCTAAAGCGCGACCAATTTCATTAGCCATTTGTTCGTATCGTTCGCCAACTTTAGAATCACGGATAAAACCTTTGTTCCATTCGTGAACTTGTCGTAGATCTGCAAAACCACCTTGGGTAAAGGCTCGCACTAAGTTAAGAGTTGCTGCAGATGTGTTGTAAACGCGCACCAAACGTTGTGGGTCTGGATTTCGTGAGCTTTCCGTAAATTCAATATCGTTAACGGCATCCCCACGGTAGGCAGGAAGTGTTACATCACCACGAGTTTCGAAATCATTAGAACGAGGCTTAGCAAACTGACCCGCCATTCGACCAACCTTGATAACCGGCAAGCTTGAGTAATACTGCAAAACCGCAGCCATCTGCAAAATTGTTTTAATACGATTTCGAATTGAATCAGCTGTTGCGGCCGCAAAAGTTTCTGCGCAATCTCCGCCTTGTAACCAAAATGCTTTACCTTCTGCTGCTAACGCGATGCGAGCTTTTAAATCATCACATTCACCAGCAAAGACAAGTGGAGGTAAGGCTTTTAATTGCGCCACCGCTGCTTTGACAGGCTCACCCTCTGGTCCACCCGGCCAAGTTGGTTGCTGGGCAGCAACAAGGCCAGGTGTAAACAGGGAATCTAAATTTGCGCTCATTGGAGAAGTGTAGAGAGTTCGAAAGTAATCGCGCGAGGCAATTAACCGAAGAAGATCTCTGATTCCTTGTATAGCTCTAGCGGAACAGTCTTTAGCTTCTCAGTTGCTGATGCCAAAGGTACGCGTGCAATGTTGGTGCCATGAAGTGCAACCATCTTGCCCCAGTCCCCTTCGTGAGCCGCTGTAATTGCATGCAATCCGAAGCGAGTAGCAAGTACGCGGTCAAATGCTGTTGGAGTGCCACCACGCTGGATGTGACCCAATACAGATGTACGAGCTTCCTTACCTGTTCGAGCTTCGATCTGACCTGCTAGCCAGTCACCGATACCCGATAGCTTTACATGGCCGAATGAATCAAGTGTCTGATCCTTAACAATCATGTCGCCATCTTGAGGAATCGCACCTTCTGCAATAACGATAATCGGTGCGTAGTGAGACTTGAATCGTGACTCAACCCATTCGCATACTTTTTCTACAGAGAACTTTTGCTCTGGAATCAAAATACATGTCGCACCACCTGCAAGACCTGAATGTAATGCGATCCAGCCTGCGTGACGACCCATAACTTCAACGATTAATGCGCGGTGATGGGACTCAGCTGTTGTGTGTAGACGATCAATTGCTTCCATCGCAATATTTACTGAGGTATCAAAACCAAATGTGTAATCAGTGTTGTTAAGGTCATTGTCGATCGTCTTTGGAACACCAATCACCTTGACACCAAGAGCATCGAGCTTTGTAGCAACACCTAAAGTATCTTCGCCACCGATTGCAATCAATGCATCGATTCCAGCTTTTTCAAGATTTTCCTTGATTTTTTCTACGCCACCCTCGATTTTAAATGGGTTGGTACGTGATGAACCAAGAATTGTTCCACCGCGAGTCAAGATGCCGCGGGTTGTTTCAATATTTAGAGGCATGGTTAGACCTTCTAGAGGTCCCTTCCATCCATCACGGAATCCAACAAACTCGTGACCGTACTCTTTAACACCCTTGCGAACCACAGCACGAATAACTGCATTAAGACCAGGGCAATCTCCGCCGCCAGTAAGGACACCAATACGCATGATTATCTCCAACAATTTTATTGTTTGATTAAGCGGCTCAAATTTTCCCGCCACCTGTGGTCAACGCTGACTGGCACAGTCTAGCCATGACCCACGCTCATTCAACAACTCATAGCCACTTTAAAGGCAAGGGTCGGAAATCCCGCCCTACTGTGATTAGGGGGTAACTCGGACACCTTTGCCGACGATAACTATTCCTGCATCGCTAACTGTGAAACGTTGACGATCTCGCTCTAAATCCACGCCGATCTGCGCCCCAGGCTCTACAACGACGTTCTTGTCCAAAATGGCTTTACGAATAATTGAACGATCACCAATCTTTACTGATGGCATTAACACCGAGCCCTCAACGATTGCCGCTTTTCCAACAGAGACATCGTAGGAAACAACTGATCCATGCAAAATTCCACCTGCAATAATTGTTCCAGCACCAACAATTGAATCGTGTGCTGATCCACCCTCGCTAAATTTGGCAGGTGGCAGTGAAGGCGGATTAGTTAGCAAGGGCCAGTCGCGGTTATATAAATTAAAAATTGGATGAACAGATACTAAATCCATATGTGCCTCGTAATACGCATCTATCGAACCCACATCGCGCCAATAACCCTTGTCGCGCTCCGTTTCACCCGGAACAACGTTGTGTGCAAAGTCGTACACCTTTGCAACGCCCATGTTTGTTAAGTAAGGAATTATGTTTCCGCCTAAGTCATGGCGCGATTCCAAATCTTCAGAATCAAGAATTAACGCTTCTTCCATAACATCGCGCTTGAAAATATAATTACCCATTGAAACTAAACATAAATCTGGGTGACCTGGCATCGCAGGTGGATTAGCAGGTTTTTCATGGAATGCTTTTATAGTAATTCCATCGTCTGCTAATTCAATAACACCAAAATCATGTGCTTCAGAACGAGGCATCCGAATTGCCGCAACCGTTACGCCAGCTCCAGATTCAACATGCTGTTGAAACATCTGCATTGGATCCATGCGATACACGTGATCGGCACCAAAAACTAAAACATGCTTTGGA
>Ga0114975_10002460_pt1 | contig 12660 bp, 11 predicted proteins | sample S_130626_EF_Meta_FD_87031 | JGI IMG/M metagenome (GOLD analysis project Ga0114975, IMG submission 87031) | Freshwater microbial communities from Lake Simoncouche, Canada to study carbon cycling - S_130626_EF_MetaG | ecosystem: Environmental > Aquatic > Freshwater > Lake | place: Lake...
GAATAATTGGACTCCCCCTAATTTTTTTCGTGCCCTCATATTCAAAATCAAACAAGTTAGTTACAACTGATCCCGTGGTGCATATTCATTTTCCAGACTCATATCAATTCATGAGATGGAAAGACTTGTCTGTGCTAAATTATTTTGTCACAGAAACCAAAGCAGACTTTATTTTTATGAGCACAACTTCTTCGTATCTGTTGCCTCAGAAGTTGCTTGAAATAATTCAATCGCTTCCGCGTGAGAGCGTTTACGCAGGCGTAAACCCGTATGAGGGTGCAAATTTTGCCGCAGGGAATAACCGCTTGATCTCTCGTGACGTGGCAGAGCTAATTCTGAAACAGCGTTATAAATTTGATCCGGGAATCATTGAAGATCGAGCAATGGGTGAAATGTTGACGAGACTGAAGGTTGAATTTAAGCCTCTTCCCTCACTTCACTTAACTTCAGAAGATCAACTCGATGAAATTTCAAATTCTGAATTGCTGGGGCATTTTCACGTTAGAGTTAAGTCAGGCCTCTTTCAAAAGAGAAATGATGTTCCGTTGATGCGCGCGGTCCATAGGAGAGTATTGGAGGAGATTTGTTGAGTAAAGTTCCAGAAGTTACTCTCGGATTTGCAAGTTGGCCACATCCCATTGGCGAGAGAGAGCTAGTTTTTGCAAAACTGATTGAAATGGCAATTAATAGACCAGTACATATCGTCGATAACCAATCAATAACTCCTTTAATTCAAATTGAATCCGTGTACAATCGTCCACAACTTCCAAATTTAAAAACTAGAGCCTACAGATTCTTAGCTTCGCACACATCTCGGGGAATAGATTTTTCAAAAGAGGGTTTCTCGCCAAACCAACAGCCTTCTGGGAAGGCCAAATTTAATATTTTCTTCACTGGAGAAAATGAGCGTCCGCCGTTTGGATCTTGGGATTGCTATTTATCATTCGACTTAGATCCATTATCGGGGAAAAACGCTTACCTGCCTTTGTGGTGGCTTACAAGTTCGAATCTTGTTCAGCCAACCATATCGCCCTATCTCGGAAGGGAGATTACTCTTGAAGAAATGATGTCTGCTCGAACGGCAAAATACGAAAGTAGAAAGAAATTCTGCGTTGCGTTCATTGGGAAGGCTTATCCGTTTCGAATGCAAGCCATAGCAGCCCTTTCCAAAATTGGAAAGGTTGATGTTTTCGGCGGAATTTCGAGAAACGAAAATTCATCAAAAGCCCTAGAAAAATACAGAACAGCTCAAGATTACAAATTTGTTTTTGCATTCGAGAATGATTTGTACCCAGGTTATGTGACGGAAAAAGCTCCAGAGGCTTGGGCTACGGGTGCGATACCGCTCTATTGGGGATTAGATTCTGCCGGGTCATTAAATCCCGATGCTCTTCTGAATCTCATAAACTTTAGGAGTCTGGAAGAATACGCACGTGAAGTGGCGGATGTAGCGAGCTCTGCGGAGCGATGGACCGCGATTGCTTCTCAGCCGTTAATTTCAACTAGGCCCAGTTTAGAAAAGGTTATTGGAGTACTTCAAACGGCCCTACGACCATTGATAAAGGAATAAGCTTCTATGAAATTTGTTGCTTACGTCATAAATTTGGATTCAGAGGTGAAGAGATGGGAATCTTGTAATACAGAAGCGTCGATCTTGAATTTGACCCTTAATCGCGTGAGCGCCATAAAGGCCGATGATTTAAGCCAATCTGTTTACGTGACAAAAGGTGTTCAAGCCGCCTGGAAATCTCACTGTAAAGCTTTGAAGCTCTTCTTAGATTCAGGTGCAGATTACGCATTCCTGCTAGAAGATGATTTTAAGATTACACATCCTCAGATTATCAAGAGATTTATTGAATCTGGCGAGTACGAGAATTGGGATTTAGTGCAATTTGGATACTTGTTGCCGGGAATGGATACGAAAATAAAAGTACTGATTGCGAATATTGAAGCGACTTTTTTTAAGTTCTTAGCAAATATCGGTCAATTTAAACGAGGCAATCGCTTGAAGTTCACGGCTAGATTGAGAGTCAAAATTGCTCGCAATCGCCCTAATAATTTCGTTGCAGATGATTGCTTGCCAGGTGCACACTTTTATCTAGTAAATCGCAAATTGGCTTTGGCAATATTAGAGCTAAATCAACCTCAGTTTTTAAGTATTGATGACTTCTTTTCCGCACTTTCAAAAATGAGAACATTTAAAATGTTAAGGTGCCGTAAATCAGCGGTAGATCAGAAACCATTTCCGGCATGGCAGGGAGCTAGATTTATTGGGGAGTGATGAATTCTGAATTTGAAGGTTGAAAATATCTAGATTGTAACAAGCCATTCGTACTTTCATCTAGATCAGAATAGAAGGGGTCGGGGGAAATTACCTCGGATCCTCGTCTCGAAGCAAGAAATCCTCCCCACCAACTTAAGGTTGAATTTGCCATGATTAATCGATTTGAGTGCTGCATAATTTTCAAAGTTTCCCATGCCGTTGAATTTCTCGGCGTGAAGATGAAATCAGGTCTGATTCTCCCAACAATTTCTGGGGCTCCATCTAAATCGTCAGTAACAACTACCGAAAATTTCTCAGTCCCTAAATTCCTTAAATAATAGTCAGCTGAAAGCACTCCATAGCTGGTATCTGTAGTCAAATAATCTCCCTTGCGGATATGAATCACCTGATAATCAAGTTCAATAGGAACGAGTAGTGCAACACTTTCTAGAATTTGAGATAAGTCTTCCTCTAGCTCGCTCTCGAACTCCTCTACTGCTGACTTGGTAATACAAAACCCAGAAATAACTTTTGGTCGACCCCTAGTTAATTTAGGCAGGAGGAAACTGTTGCTACTGCGCACGACTCCGATTTTTTCCGTGAGTTTTTCGATATTTTTTATATGTTTTGATAAGAAATCAAGTGATTTCAGAAGAAGGCCAATGGAATTTGATTGGGTCACTTCTACCTGATGTCGACAGAAGTAACTGGGGACTGTTAAATCATCACCTGGTTTTGAAAGATGAAATCGATCATGAAATAGCCTCACAGGTTCGTTGTAATGTGATGCAATTTTATGGGCAAAAGCCCACTCAAATAATTGGTTACCTAGCCTTCCCGACAATTGTTGATGCATTCGCTAATTTGCGCGTAGTGCTCTTTGGAAGTACGGGATTGAAAGCTTCAGACCTTCTTCAAGTAGAATTTTTGGCTCCCAGCCGAGTTCGCGCAAGGCCAGAGAAATGTCTGGTCTTCTCTGTTTTGGATCGTCAGATGGCAATTCTTCGAAGGAAATCTCTGACTTAGAATTGGTGAAAGAAATAATCATTTTAGCTAGTTCCAAGATTGTGAATTCATTGGGGTTTCCAAGATTGATTGGACCAGTCACGTTTGTTGGTGAAAACGCCAATTTAATTAGTCCGTCAACCAAGTCAGAGACAAAGCAAAACGATCTAGTTTGGCTGCCATCGCCATACATGGTGATTGGTTTGTTTTGAAGAGCCTGCACGATGAAATTACTGACCACTCTCCCATCATCCAAGGCCATTTGGGGACCATATGTATTGAAGATTCGAGCCACCTTAATGTTTACATCGTGCTGTCTGTGATAGTCGAAGAAAAGAGATTCGGATGCTCGCTTGCCCTCGTCATAGCAAGACCTAATTCCTATCGGATTTACGTTTCCCCAATAGGATTCAACCTGTGGAGTAATCGAAGGATCTCCATACACTTCACTCGTAGATGCTTGCAATATTCCGATTTTTTTCTCTCTGGCTAAATCAAGCATGTTCATGGCGCCGAGAAAACTGGTTTTGAGTGTTTGCACTGGATATTTTTGATAATGCACTGGAGAAGCCGGGCACGCAAGATTAAAGATGAAATCAACCTCGGCAACGTAAGGCACAGAGACATCATGTCTAATTAATTCAAAATTCTTGTTATCAAGCAGGTGAGTTACATTTTTTCGTGAACCGGTAAAAAAATTGTCTATAACTACAACATTGTGTCCTTCAGCCAAAAGTCTTTCAGATAGGTGGGAGCCGATGAAACCAGCACCACCTGTTATTAGAATTCTCATGCTTAACTCCCTACGTCTCAGTGAATTCTAGGCTATTTTCTTCGCTCTATGGTGCCTTAACGGTGTTTCCACGTATTTAAGAGTCATGTGCGTGAAAGTTATTGTCAAAGTAAAGCAAAGCAAGACGATTAGATGATCTGAGCCCACTGGCGAGAAATGAAGTTGATTTAATATTTTCTTCGTCGCGATTGCTGAAATTGAAAGAAGTGGGAAATGCCAAGCATAGAATCCATATGAATATCGTCCAAATGTAGTCGATACCTTGACTAGGCTGGGATAAGAATGGATTGAGACAAAACTCAGTTGCATTATCGCGAGACCATAAGTTAGTGGACTGAGGTAACTTAACTTTGGGCCAACAAAGTAAATAGATGTATTCATCAACACGACAATGACTAACGAAAGCAGCAACCAAGTTCTAGACCCTAAATTCTTCCAATTTCGCAATTGACGCAAAATTATTCCAAAGTAAAATCCGGAGATTGCCCTGCCGAATTGCTCTTCCCATTGGTGACCCGAAATTTGATAGTGCCAGATCAATAAACAACCAAGCGCCAAAAAGAATAGTGAATTCAATCGCCGAAAAATTGGTCGGCTTAACACAAAGAAATTACTGAGCCATTCCGCAGAAAGGCTCCAAAGGGGATAGTTCAAGAGTGTCGCCGCATTACTGAAAATTTGCAATAGTCCAAATGCAAAGAGCAGCGTAAATAAGCCAGTTTCAACTCTTGCGTTTCCAATTTCACCAAGCACAGCATGTTTTAAATCGACAATCAATTGAATCCCCAAAACAAAAAGGATTGTGGCGAAAACCATTGGGAATAAACGATAAGCACGACTGACGAGAAACTCTGAGGCTTCTCTTAAGGTAACTACTCGCAAGTATGCAGGTGCGAGAACAAAGCCACTTAGTACAAAGAAGAAGTCAACAAAAGTGTAAAGTGTTGAAAATATTGGTACAGGATATGCATGAAACAAGAGAATTCCGAATGCCGCAATCCCTCTTGATAAATCCAACAATTCAAAGCGGCCTGAAAGGTTATTGCCGCTTGAACTCATTTCCTAAGTTTAAACCAATGCTCACGAAATCGAGTGTTTCTAAGATATATTCTCACGATGATGAGAAATCTTTTTCGAAAAGTATCACCTGGGAAAGACTTATTATCCCTAGGTGTTCTCCTCTCGGCTGTTTTAATTGCTAATTTAATCGCCTCTTTGTGGAATGTGGATCCCTATCACGAAGGCGCTATATTCCCAACGGCAGCTGGCTTGGCACAGGGCTATCACGTTTTCGATCAAGTAAGCCAACAGTATGGGTTCCTTCTGCCACTTCTTATATCTTTTTTCTTAAAGGTTTTCGGTTCTTATTTATTCGTTTCCCGTTTAGTAAGTTATGTGCTTTTAGTTTTGCTTGCGTTTCTGACTTACAAAGTTTCTTGTATTTTCATAAACCGTAAGGTTGCTTTATTCGGGTCTTTGCTCTGGCTTTCAGTTAGCCCAATCTGGAGCTATACGATGTTTGGCAGATCTCTATCTGGCGGAGTTTGGCCCAATCATCTTGCGATGATATTAGTTCTACTTTCAATTCTTATCATTCATCATTCGCGGCCCGAAAGTCGATCAATCAACATCCCGCTAGCTGCATTCATAGTCTTTTTAAGCTCTCAGGCCAGAATGGAATTCATTCTCGTTTGGTTCCTTATCACCATGTACTTTATGTTTCGTGACAGACGACTTTTCTTCTACTGGATGACCGGAAGCATATTTGCAGCATTAGCAACTTTCATCTACTTGCGTTCAAACTCAGCTGTTGATGAATGGTTTAACCAAACGATTAGGGTGTGGACCTTAGATGCCCCAGATGTTCCGACCATAAATCTGGGGTTTTTTGTATCAAACGGCCTAAACTTTATTGCGTTGGCATTGATTATGCCCATGACACTACTCTTATACAAAATTCTACAGGATAAAGTAGCCCACCCAATTCGAATATTGATTCTCGTCATTTTCCTATTGCTTTTAACTACTCTCGAAATGTTTGTTCCGCATTCAATATCCATTCTAGGAAGAAACGTCGCTTCAATCGTAGATTTTGCTGCGCAGCGAACCCTTTTTTCTTATGTAAATGTAGTGATTTTATGCAGTTTGATTATTGCGATTTTGAGTCTTGCTAGAAGACGCTCAAATACCGGGCGACAAGCCCCAACTCTGCCTCATTCGTGCGGTGTTTTATGGTGTACAGCGATTGGAGTCCTTGGGGTATTCCACAACACGAATGCAGATTACACGAGCATTACCGTTGCCCCGTACCTAATCTTGTCTCTCGCCTATTTCTTTCCAGCATCACAGGATCTTAACCTCAAGTGGTTTACAAATTTTAAGGAATATGTGACAGCCGTTGTCGTCGCTTCACTTGTTATATTTGCTTTGCACCTACCAAAACAAATTTATGAGTACAGCACTCCTGTCTTGAAGAATCTGTATGCACAGACTTACATTGATGCTAGAAACTTGGATGCAAGATTTAGGCAAATCGCCAAGTACACTGAAAATTCTAGGTTCTTAATGGACTGTCAGATAGGAATGCTGTCTGTAAATGAGAATGGTTTCATGGGCCTGGACAAATGGACTTGGAACCAACAGCCCGCCATAATGATTGCGAGTCGGCTTGAAAATTTGAAATCAGGAGATTACGCAGTTACTTGTCACTTAAATGAGAATGATACGAGTTTTCTCAGAAGCGACGAAGGAGTGCGTAAATTCACTACTAAATTTGAAGATGGAGACTTCAGTATTCTACGAGTTAATTAATTTCGTCGATTACTAAAATTGGAGATTGATTACTAATTATTTTATATATTTTTCTGATGTAACTACCGATGGAACTTAAAATAATCGAATTTATTCCTATCCCGAAAATTATTAGTATATAAATGCTTGCATACCCACGGGGTAGGTCTGGTTGTAAGAACTTTATAGCAACATAGTAAATGGTTCCCAGAACACTAAAAATTAGAGAGCTAATCCCAACAAAATTTGCTATTCGTAAGGGCAAGTTAGAGTGATTAGAAATTCCTTGAATGCCAAGTTTAAAAAGTTGAACTAAGCCAAATTTACTCTCTCCATATTCGCGCGCCCCTCTCGCGTAAAATACGTCTTTTTCAACTAAGCCCATACTCGAGATGATCCCTCTCAGGTAGGGATCTGGAGATTTGGTAGAGACCAATGCATCAACTACAGCGCGATCTAGAAGTCGAAAATCGCCGGTATTTCGCTTAATCGGATGTTCACTTACTAAATCAATGAACCAATAACCCAATCTTCTTGTCAGATTTATCGCTTTACTCTCTGATCGGGAGGCACGGACACCAGAAACAATCTTGTAGCCTTGCTTCCATTGCACAATGAACTCTGTAATCAACTCCGGCGGGTCTTGCATGTCCGCATCGAGCTGAATCACTGCTGAGCCTAAAGTTTTTGAGTAGTTAAAAAGAATCGATTGCTGAAACCCGATATTTCGAGCGAATCGATAAGCGCGAATTCTAGGATCTCTCATCGACTCATCTTGTAAAATATTCCAAGTATTATCACTTGAGTTATTGTCAGTGAATACAAATTCAAAATCGAAATCTTTTATTCCGTTAGTGACTTCTTGGAGTCTGTGCACAAGGGAGGGAATATTTAGCTCTTCATTGAGAACGGGAATCGAAATAGATATTAGTTTATTTGGCATGACACTCTCTCTGCAGACTGACCTATCTAAAGATTAGCACTCAACCAACCGATTATTCCTGTTTTCGTATCACGGAATTGCGTCTTTAGAAATTTATGATTTACCTGCGAGATTGGCCGCATAGAGTCGAATTCACTTGCTTTTACTTTCCCTATATCAAGGAGATTGAGGCAGTCAAAATAACTGAAAATGAAATGGGCCAGATCGCGTAATTTCTCAGGATTGCCATGGCTTATAGGAAGAACCCCGCTCAGTCCTTGGTTCACAATTTCAAGAGCGGCGGAAACGTCATCCTGAATGTGGTGATATTCCCTAATCTGAATCCCGGATGACATAGAGAACTTCTCTTGCTTTTTTAGTGCATTAAAAATCTGTCCAAGAAACATGTGTCCGTGGATATTGCTACCTCCGTATAAGGTGTGAAGTTGTAGGTGCAAGAATTTGTCATTTCGGTTCTGGTCATGAAGCCATTCATGGAACAAGAGCTTTGATTTTAGATAGTTATTCGAATGAGCATATTGCTTTAAATTTTCCATTACTGTGCCAAATGTAACGATCGTCGTTTCTCCATCGGTTACAGAGTTGATCAAGAGTTTTGGCAGCTCATAATTTAATTTCAGGAGTAGGCTCTCATTTTCGGCAGGATTTGTAACGCCTACACAATTAAAAATGATTTTAGGAGTTGTTTTCAAATTTCTCAGGAATGAATTTACGCTGTAAGCTCCGCCTTCCACCCAAGTTAGATATTCAGATCGTGCTACCACGCGTGCGGCAGGGAAAATCAGTGATAACTCTCTAGCAATATTTCCATTCGTACCTAGAATGAGGATTAGATAATCATTCAATTTTCACCGCACTCATCAATATTAAATCATATGGGATTCGAAACTGATTTCTTTGTACTTCGAATTCCATTCGGAAGCCTGCTTTTTCGAATGTATTAAAATACGTTTCTGCTGTTCTTAAGTATCTACCCCTGTCATTACGAGCAAACCATGAAGCAAGTCGAGTGGATTGAGCGTCTACAATCGGGTCAAGAGAAACCACCTTGCTTCCGACTTGTAAGCTTTCGGATAAGTTACTTAATGTACTCTCGAGTTGTGCATCATCTATATGGTGAAAAATCCCCAACGCCAACGAAAGTGTCTCTCCCTCGAAGTTTGTTTTGCTGACCCAAGATTTATCGGCGATTGAGGATTTAATTAGGGTTGGATTCAAATTCCCAGAGCGGTTCTTGGCTTTTGCTAGATAATCCTCTGAAGTATCTATTCCCACATATTGAACATCATTAGGAATCAGTCTAATAGTGGATGCCGTTCCGCAGCCGAGATCAAGAACACTGGAGAATTGGAAGCTTGAAATATTTTTGCGAACGAATTTGGTTCTAAAGTTCACGCTTCCAACAGCGGACTGAAATAAATCGTAACAAAGTGGAAGCTCAAGAAGTTTGTGGCCAGCTTTAACTACTGGATTGCTCATTTGCTTCTCTCCTCATGTCGATATGTGAATGCTTCTATGTCTTTCTTGCAAGCTTCCTCTGGAGCAATTTTTCGTATGAGGACATCGGACCACCATTCGAAAGTGAGTTGAATCGCCTCCTGCTGAGACCAACATGGTTGCCAGTTTAGAACCTTGCTTGCTTGCGAAGAATCTAGTTCCAGTGCATTTGCTTCCATCCCTGACTCAGCTTCATGAAAAGTGATTTTGGTGGGTGTTGGCCAAGCTGAAGAAGCAATCTCACAAACTTGAGAGACGGTGAGACTTTTTTCTAAAGGTCCAAAATTGAGCGGTTCATCCAGTGAGCGACTTAAGAGCTCCTCTAGGGCAAGTAGATAACCCCAGATTGGGTCAAGCACATGTTGCCATGGGCGCGTACTGTAGGGATTTCTGATTTCAATTTCTGAATTTGAACTGAACCCCTTCACCAAATCCGGAATTAATCGGTTCTTAGACATGTCTCCGCCTCCGATGACATTGCCTGCTCGCACGGCAATGTATTTCGGGCCCGCATTGATCTTTGAAATCTGGCGCCATGCTGAAATTGCTGCTTCTGCGGCCACTTTGCTTGCACTGTATGGATCCTTACCTTCGAGTGGGTCCGTCTCTTGAAATCTGCGCGACATGTCGTTATTTCGATAGACCTTATCAGTAGTAACCATTACTCCAGCTTTGAAACCAGAACTTAACGAAGTCGCTTGCAGTAAATTAACTGTTCCGAGGACATTAGTTTCGAATGTCTCAATTGGAGAGCGATAAGACTCTAGAACGAGTGGTTGAGCAGCCATGTGAATAAGTGCTATAGGCTCGTGCTTGTTTACAAATTTCTGGACATCGTCTAAATGTCTGATGTCACTAAAAGTTTCAGGAATTCGTCCGATTCTATGAAGTCTTGAATATAACGAATCGATTTCGGGTTCCAAGGAAATTCCTACAACTGGGATTCCCAATTCTTCTAAGAGTAATGTCATCCATGTACCTTTGAACCCCGTATGCCCCGTGAGGAGTACCGGTCCCTTGCCCGCAACATGGTTTCTTAGGTTTTCTAATCTCATGATATCAATTGTAATGCTAGGTTTATCTTTCATAGCTTCAGACGCTTAAGATTCCCATATATTGACTGCAAGCGATTGATGTGACTACATCCAATAGTTTCAAAAAGGGAAACTTCAGCCGAAAGTTCAGATCAACCCGATTTTCTAAGGAGAACATTGAAGGATTCTCCAGTGTTTCCAAATGGGACCTTTAGAACTGGAGTCCAATTTCTCTGCTCGTATTTCTCGAGAATTTCGGTTGTTGCATAACACAAGAAAATATATTCATAGGTCTTTACGTTTGTTCCTGCCTTGGAAGACCAGTTTACAAAGTTTGAGTCAATAGAATTATATTGGCCATTCGAGACGCTATAGATGCCTTGCGGGCAATTAAATCTCGTACTACCCGGTTGAATAATTCGGTCTAGTTGATTCATCGTTTCATCCAGATCAGGCGCAGTGGCTAGAGATGATTTCATTCCACTCAAGGTGTAGTTTTTAAATGAATAACGTTGCTTGTTCAAGTCTATAACTGTTTGCACCTGTATTCCTACCATGAGGACAACTAAGAGAATATTCAAATTACGTTGCCAGCCTAAGATTGGGAATTCTGCTCTTAGAACAGAAATACATGAAATTAGAATAGGGGATAAAAACCACATGTGGTAAGAATCTGATATCGGAAAAGTTTGAGACAAACATGCAAATCCAAATGCAAGCGCTATTTTGCTGCTACCCAATAATTTCTTCTTACTTCGGTATCTAGATATTGTTAAATAAAAACCTAAGAGTACGAATATTAATAGTGGTGCGAAATCTAAAGTGAACAAAATTTTTCTTGCTGCGGTAATGAAAAAGTACTCTGGATTTAGCAGAAGCGGTTTGAACTTTAAGTGAAGTTTTGTGGTGTCGAAGTTTGACACAATTCCAAGAATTATCGCCAGGCAAGTTAGTATTCCCACAACTAGATTCTTTGAAATGTGAAAAGTCTTACTTTGGCGGTCCGCAACAGTTAGAAAATAGATGGCAGAAATGAGAATTATGGCTGTCCAGATGAACCAACTCAGTTCAAAGAGGTAGCTAATTGAGAGCGGTTGGACTTCAGCCAACCCTAGAGTCTTTGAGGCCCAAATAATGCATTCATCAACGAAAGGAATGAATGCATTATTTGCATGGAGATAAACGACAAATGAAAGTAGGCCAAATGTTCCGCCAAGTGCAAACCTTAGCGCTCGTTTCGTGTCTATATTGAGAAGTACCAAGAAAACAAGAATGGAGACAAGAACTGTTTGGATTCTTGCGAATATTCCTATCGCAAGTAAGAAACCCGCAAGAAAATCCAGATACGCGGAAACTATATTTTGTATGAGTAGCCGGGAGTTTCTAACCAAGATAAATGCTGAGGTGAGAATTAACAGGTTTGCGGGGAGAGACGCCCAAGGCAAACCTTGGGGACCTGTCATGAACCATGCAAGCGCAATCAATCCAGATGTGAAATTGCCAATGTAGTGATTGCAAACAAAGTAGATCAGTAGCGCCAACAAAATCGCAGTCATCAGGGTAAAGAGCTGCATATCAAATACGCGGACCCCAATAATTTTTAGCCAGTTTCCTTGAAGAATTGGATTTAGGGGACCATATTGGGCAAAGGCATCTAAGTTTGGGAAAAGTCCGTAGCGAACCGCTAAGGCAGCTGGGAAAATTAGTCCATGATGTAGTGAATCTAGTTCGCTAATATTTTTCATCAATGCTTCATAACCAACGATAATTAGAATGGTGGTGTATGTAACTGCCCGCACATATTTACTCTTATTGCCTGATTGCCAGATTTTTGTAAGAAATTGAGTCATTCGTGCTTTGCTCTTTCCTAGTTGATTAGTGACGCAATGCCATCTTTGAAACCTGTCTTCGGAATCCACCCCGAAAGACTTGAAATTAAAGAATTATCTGAAATGAATATCTTTTGGTCACTTGGCCTCTCTTGCCCGAAAGCGTATGTAATTTTCTTGCCTAGTTGGTCTTCAAGTATTGCGAATAATTCGAGTATTGAAAGTGAATTCTCAAATCCTCCGCCGACATTAACTCCGTAACCAAAGTTGCCTTCTGGCATAGAACTTGCTGCAATAAATAATTCAACAAGATCTTGAGCAAACAGGACATCGCGAACCTGTTTGCCCTTACCATTTAACTGAATACTGCGGCCAGCTCTCGCTTCTTCAAGAAAAAAGGCAAGCCAGCCTTGATCCGCTACCGGCTTTTGAAAATGCCCATAGACTGAAGATTGCCTAAAACTCAGGGTTTTGAGTCCGTATATCCTGTTGTAGTCCAGTAGATA
>Ga0114975_10002462_pt1 | contig 12655 bp, 11 predicted proteins | sample S_130626_EF_Meta_FD_87031 | JGI IMG/M metagenome (GOLD analysis project Ga0114975, IMG submission 87031) | Freshwater microbial communities from Lake Simoncouche, Canada to study carbon cycling - S_130626_EF_MetaG | ecosystem: Environmental > Aquatic > Freshwater > Lake | place: Lake...
CTATGATTCCTGTAAACATTTGTGATATTATTTTACTAAATTTGCGTTTCAAAATTAGCAATAAATAACGTGTAGTCATGATAAAAAAAGCAGAAAATATAATCGTTGGAATTTCAATAGGAGATTTAAACGGTATTGGAAGCGAAGTGGTGCTAAAAACTTTTGAAGATTCTCGAATGTTAGAATTTTGCACGCCTGTTATTTTTGCCAATGTAAAAATCATATCTGCAGTAAAGAAAACCTTCGAATCTACTGCTGCCATTCATGGAATAGATACTTTAGAACAAATAGTAGCTGGCAAAATCAATGTTTTAAATGTTTGGAAAGAACATTTAGAATTAAATTACGGAACCAATGATGATGCGTTAGGAAAATATGCTATTAAATCATTTGTAGCCGCTACAAAAGCTTTAAAAGAAGAAAAAGTCGACGTTTTGGTAACTGCGCCAATAAACAAATACAATATCCAGTCGGACGAATTTAAATTTCCAGGGCACACCGATTATTTGAACCAAGAATTATCTGGAGACGCATTGATGTTTATGGTTCAAGACAACCTTAGAGTTGGACTTTTAACCGATCATATTCCGGTGAATGAGGTTGCCTCACATCTGACAGAACAACTGATTACAAAAAAAATTGAGACAATTAAACAATCATTAACGCAAGATTTTAGCATCAATAAACCTAAAATTGCCGTTTTAGGATTGAATCCTCATGCGGGCGATGGTGGCGTAATTGGAAAAGAAGACGATGCTTTATTGAAACCAGTAATCAAAAAATTATTTGAAAAAGGTACTTTGGTTTTTGGGCCATATCCAGCTGATGGTTTTTTTGGCAATAGTCAATATGAGAAATTTGATGCCGTAATTGCAGCTTATCATGACCAAGGGTTAATTCCTTTTAAAACATTATCTTTTGGAAATGGAGTAAATTACACGGCTGGTTTAGATAAAATTCGAACTTCCCCAGATCATGGAACTGCTTTTGATATTGCAGGGAAAGGAATTGCCAATCACAATTCATTTAAGGAAGCCGTTTTTTTAGCAATTGACATCTATAACTCAAGAAATGAGTATGTAGAAATCAGTAATAATCCACTAAAAACCAAAGAAAAGTAGTTGTAAACAAAAAAATGTTGATAACGCTTTTGATATTAGTATTATTTTATATCTTTGCACCCCGAAGTTTTGGGAAAAATTGTTGTTAGGATGAAAAAGTTAAATGAATTTTTAATTCCTTTTATAGGATTAAAGCTTGGAAAACACCAATTTGAATATCAAATAAGTAAGGAGTTCTTTGATAACTTTGATTATGATGAGTTTGAAAGTGCAAACATTAAAGTAAATGTTGCTTTTGAAAAGAAAAGCACGATGCTTGAATTGAATTTAAAACACAATGGAACCATTCATGTCCCTTGTGATTTGACCAACGAAATGTTTGATTTTCCAATAAAAGGAAAACTAAAAGTAATCGTTAAGTTTGGAGAAGAATACAATGACGATAATGACGAATTATTGATTTTACCTCACGGGGAACATGAAATTAATATTTCTCAAATTATATATGAAATGATCGTTTTGTCAATACCTTTCAGAAGGGTTCACCCAGGAGTTAAAGACGGAACATTAAATTCAGAGGCTTTAAAAAAGTTAAATGAATTGAGAGTTGAAGAAATAAAAAAAGAAGAAGAAATTGACCCGCGCTGGGAAAAATTAAAACAACTATTAACGGATAAATAATATAGTAAAATGGCACATCCTAAGAGAAAAACCTCGAAGACGAGAAGAGACAAGAGAAGAACACATTATAAAGCTACAGTTGCTCAAATTGCAACTTGTCCTATTACAGGTGAAGCACATTTATACCACAGAGCTTACTGGCATGAAGGTAAAATGTACTACAGAGGTCAGGTTGTTATTGACAAGCAAGTTGATGTTGCTTAATAAATTTTAAAAATAAAAGATAAACTCTCACCTGTTGAGAGTTTTTTTGTTGGAACAAACTTTAACAGTCGATATTCAACACTAAATGAAAAAATTTAGAAAATAATTTGTAATTTCAACCCGTTTTCGGAATACAATTACAATACGAAAATTAAAATCCTATGAGTAAAATTACAGCCGCAATTACTGCTGTCGGTGGATATGTTCCAGATTTTGTACTTTCCAATCAAGTCCTTGAAACAATGGTTGACACCAATGACGAATGGATCACCACTAGAACTGGAATAAAAGAAAGAAGGATTTTAAAAGGAGAAGGTTTAGGAACTTCTTATTTAGCAATTCAAGCCGCAAAAGACCTACTTAAAAAAGGAAATATTGACCCTTTAGAAATTGACTTGGTGATAATGGCAACTGCAACACCAGACATGTTAGTAGCTTCAACAGGAGTTTATGTAGCCTCACAAATAGGTGCCAACAATGCTTTTGCATACGATTTACAAGCGGCATGTTCCAGCTTTTTATTTGGAATGTCAACCGCTTCAACCTATATAGAATCTGGAAGGTATAAAAAAGTACTTTTAATTGGCGCCGATAAAATGTCTTCCATAATTGATTATACCGATAGAACGACTTGTATTATCTTTGGAGATGGTGCAGGGGCAGTTTTATTTGAACCCAATCATGAAGGACTAGGATTGCAGGATGAAATAATGAAATCAGACGGTATTGGAAGAGATTTTCTTAAAATGGATGCCGGCGGATCAATACTTCCTCCTTCGCATGAAACTATAGATGCACACCAACATTTCATTTTTCAAGATGGAAAACAAGTATATAAATATGCAGTTACAGGAATGGCCGATGTAAGTGAGAAAATAATGCAAAGGAATAATCTTACACATGACGATGTAAATTGGCTTGTGGCACACCAAGCTAATAAAAGAATAATTGATGCTACATCAAGTAGAATGGGAGTTGACGACAGTAAAGTATTAATTAATATTGAAAAATATGGAAATACTACATCAGCAACCTTGCCTTTATTATTATTTGATTTTGAGAAAAAATTAAAAAAAGGAGATAATATAATATTTGCTGCTTTTGGAGGTGGATTCACATGGGGATCTATTTATTTAAAATGGGCATACAACAGAGAGTAAACTAACCTAAAATTAATATCATGGATTTAAAAGAAATTCAAAACCTGATCAAGTTTGTTTCTAATTCGGGAGTTGCAGAAGTAAAACTAGAAATGGATGATGTAAAAATCACCATCAAAACTACAGTTGAAGGAACTACTCCAGAAATAACCTATTTACAACAAGCGCCTGTAGCTCAAGCTGCTCCTCAAGCTGCTCCTCAAGCTGCTCCAGCACCAGTTCCTGCTGCCGCTCCAGCTGCAGAAAACTCAAATTATATCACAGTAAAATCTCCAATGATTGGAACTTTCTACAGAAAACCATCACCAGACAAGCCAATGTTTGTTGAAGTAGGAAGCGCAATTTCAAAAGGCGATGTAGTTTGCGTTATTGAAGCGATGAAGTTGTTCAACGAAATTGAAGCTGAAGTATCAGGTAAAATCGTTAAAATATTAGTTGACGATATGTCACCAGTAGAATTTGACCAACCGTTATTTATAGTTGATCCTTCTTAAGAAATTATAAATTATGAATTTTAAATTATGAATTGGCAACCCTTTCATAACTTATAACTTATAACTCATAACTCATAATTCAAAAAAAATGTTTAAAAAAATATTAATTGCAAATAGAGGTGAAATAGCCCTTCGTGTTATTAGAACCTGCAGAGAAATGGGAATTAAAACGGTGGCCGTTTATTCTACTGCTGATGCAGAAAGTCTTCACGTAAAATTTGCTGACGAAGCAGTTTGTATTGGCCCTCCGCCAAGTAATCTTTCCTATTTAAAGATGTCTAATATTATAGCTGCAGCTGAAATCACCAATGCTGATGCAATTCATCCTGGATACGGATTTTTATCTGAAAATTCAAAATTTTCAAAAATCTGTCAAGAACATGGTATAAAATTTATTGGCGCTTCCCCTGAAATGATCGATAGAATGGGAGACAAAGCTTCTGCAAAAGCGACTATGATTGAAGCAGGTGTTCCTTGTGTGCCAGGATCTGCAGGAATATTAGAATCATTTGAACAAGCTCAACAATTATCTTTAGAAATGGGTTATCCTGTAATGCTAAAAGCTACCGCTGGTGGTGGAGGTAAAGGGATGCGGGCGGTTTGGAAAGAAGAAGACTTATTAAAAGCTTGGGAAGGTGCTCGTCAAGAATCGGCTGCTGCTTTCGGAAATGACGGAATGTATCTTGAAAAATTAATTGAAGAACCACGTCATATTGAAATTCAAGTTATAGGAGATTCTTATGGAAAAGCATGTCATTTATCGGAAAGAGATTGTTCTGTTCAACGTCGTCATCAAAAATTAACCGAGGAAACTCCGTCTCCATTTATGACCGATGAATTAAGAACTAGAATGGGTGAAGCGGCTGTAAAAGCAGCAGAATTTATTAAATATGAAGGCGCTGGTACAGTGGAATTTTTAGTAGACAAACATAGAAATTTTTATTTCATGGAAATGAATACGAGAATTCAAGTAGAGCACCCAATCACAGAACAAGTGGTTGATTACGACTTGATCCGTGAACAAATAATGGTGGCGGCAGGAACTCCTATTTCTGGAAAAAACTACTTACCACAATTACACGCTATAGAATGTAGAATAAATGCTGAAGATCCTTATAATGATTTTCGACCTTCACCAGGAAAAATCACTACACTTCACGCACCGGGAGGACACGGCGTTCGTTTAGACACGCACGTTTATGCAGGTTACACGATTCCACCCAATTATGATTCTATGATTGCCAAATTAATTACAACTGCTCAAACGCGTCAAGAAGCGATAAATAAAATGAAACGCGCTTTGGATGAATTTGTAATTGAAGGCGTGAAAACTACCATTCCTTTTCACCGTCAATTAATGGACGACGAGCAATATGTAGCTGGAAATTATACTACTGCTTTCATGGATACTTTCAAAATGAATGATCCGCAATAAATCTCAATCCAATATCAAATTACGAAAAACCATCAATTATTTGATGGTTTTTTTGTTTGATAAAGACCAAGAGCTTATTTTAAGATTTCCATTTTGGTTTTAACTAAGAATTCAAAAAAAATAGCCACAGATTTAACGGATTTTACTGATTAACACAGATTTTATCCGTAACTCGAGCAAAGCGAACAGACGAAGTAAATCTGTAAAATACGTGGCTAAAAAACCGCCCTATCAGATTTCAAAATGAACGATTCTGAATAAAGTGAAATCAAATTAAAAATAAAAAATCCCATTCATTTGAGTGGGATTTTGGTTTTTCTATAGCCTATTAATTATCTTACTTTTATCTTGCTTATTATGCAGAATAGCAACAATTATAATTTGGTTTATATCTTCATTTATTTTGAAATGGATGCCGTACGGAAAATTTTTTGGTTGTGCGATGCGTATATTTTCAAAGAGTGGATGATAGATAAATGGATTTTTTTGCAGTTTAGAAATTGTTTCTTTTATGGCATTGGCAAAACGTACTTCTAAATCAGTATCAGGGCTTTGCTCATAATACCAAAGTTTGGCAATCTCAATATCATTTTCAACTTCATCAAAATAATCCAATGCAAAATCAAATTTTATCATCGTTTTACTTTTTTATCAAGTGCGTCAAACAAACCTTGAATAGGTTTAATACGTTCAGGATTTTTAGCAATTGATTCTAACCTTTCGGATATTATTTCTTTTTGCCAATCGGGAATATCGTTGGATATTTCTTCAATATCAGGATACCTTTTTTTAAGGTTATCCCAATCTTCAATTGGTATGAATACTCCAGTAGGAAGTCCATTGTGATCTTGTATGATTTGTGTTTTCATCGTTTAATCATTTGATTCAAGTTTGTTTATAAAAAAACAAACTTTTACTTTAATGCCTTAAAACAAATTTACAATAAAATCAGTTTACTTTATCATAAAAAAAATCCCATTCTTTCGAGGGGGATTTTTTATTATAAACAATTAGGATTCTATTATATTCCCATCTTTTTAGCCAATGCCGCAGGTATAGCCGCTTTGTTAACCATTAAAGCAGTAGTTTTGTACTTAATGAAATTTTTTGTCACATAAAGGTACCCTTTGTAATCGTTGGTTGCCCCCCAAGAGTTTTTAACGATGTAATATTCTTTACCGTCTTGGTCTTTTGAAACTCCCACAATGTGCATCCCATGATCGTCTGTAGTTTGATAATTATCAAATGCTTTTTGGCGGATTTCTTCTGTAATTTCCATCTCTGGTTTTGGACCATTAAATAGGTTTTCTTTTTCTTCGGCAGTCATATCCTCCACTTTTTTTGTTGGCACATAGGCAATTCCGTTTTTCCAACTGAAACTCTTTTCACTTACATCGGTAGCCCAAGCAACGGTAAATCCATTTTTTAAGGAATTGTCAATAATATCGGTTAGGTCGTTTAAATGTACGTTATAAATCATGTCAAACGACCAGTTATCTGGAACCATAAGCATGGTTTTAGTATAATAAGGCGCATTTGAATAAGAAGATAATTCAACATATTCATCAGGATTCAATCCCACTACTTCTTTTGCAAAAGTTTGAGGCGTATAGTTTTTCCCTTTAAAATTAAAATTTTGAGGAACTTGTCCCAAGTAAGAATCAATAACTGCTTCATAGGCTTTGATCCAGTTTGGGGTTAATTCCCCATTTGGATTTTTGACCGCCGCAACCAATAACCCTTCTGTTAAAGCAGCCATTTCTGCAAATTTATTTTTTGTAGTTCCGTAATTTAAACCGGTATATACTTCTTGAGGAACTGCTCCGTATTTTTTTAGCATATTGGTCACATCGTGAAGGGAACCACCATCGCCTAATGTTACCGCACCGTGCATTCTAACGTAGTTTTTTCCTTTTTCAACGTAGGCATTTCGAGCAGAAAAAATTTGTGATAATTCAATGGGTTGTTTCCCAATGCGAATCATTTCTGATTCTAAAAACGAGTTTCCAGAATAACTCCAGCAGGTTCCTGACGAACCTTGATTTTTTACGGATGTATTCGCAAGGTTGATTACATCGGTAAATTTAAAACTCTCTTTACTTTTATCGCTTGCATTGACTTTTAGTGAGTTTACTAGTATGTCTTGGGCAAAATTGGTATTAGTTCCTAAGCTGAAAGTTAGGACGATTAACAAGGATTGGAATGAAAATTTATTCATTTTTTTAAAATTTAATAATTGAATTTAAAAGTACAAAATAGTTATAAACTACATTTCATTATTTGAAAAATAAATAAAAAAAAAGAGCCACAATGCTGCAGCTCTTTTTTATAATTAGTGAAACTACTAGTTTCCTGTGATTTTAACATTGTCAATTTCCCAAGTTGAAGCAGCAGCAGTCGATGAGGTATATTTAAATGCCACATAAACAGTGTTGTTTCCAGTACCAACAAAAGAGTTTAAAGATAAATTCCCTGAGTTTGCATAAACATAATTACCTGCCGAAAGTGTAGCGCCAGTAATAGTTGTCCAAGTTACACCTGCGGCGTATGGGCTTCCTGATCCAGAATAATTTTTAGATACTAAAACTACAATAGGATCTCCAGCAAATTTGTAGGCGTTATCAAAAGATAAAGTAGCTGTAGATAAAGCTGATAAATTTTGAACTGGTGAAATCAACCAATCTTCATTAGCCCTATTAGCAGTTGCAAATCCCGACATTTTAGCCATAGACCCTGGATTTCCAAAAGTAGTACTGTGTACCCATACTTCAGCACCAGTAACACTAAATGCAGTCCAAGCAGCAATTCCGCCATCAAAAGTTTCATTTAATAATGGAGTAAATCTTGCTCCAGTTAATTTAATATCGTTTTCAGATCTTACCATAAATTGGTAATCGGTGTTGTATTTTGTCATGATACCTCTAATTTTTCCACTCCCAGAAGCAACTGGTTTTGCAGCAAAATTAGCATATCCGCTAGTTCTAAAAATCACAGAATTACCATTAAAATCTTGGATTCTACGGTTGGTAGCTCCACCAATAGTGTTAGGATTTGAAGGACTTGGATCATAATAAGTGGTATTATTAATATCATTATCTACAAATTCAACTCTGTCAAATTCAATTAATTTATTTAAATAAGTTCCACCACTAATTGCTTGGGCAATAGTTACTTGTTGAACTAATTGATTTTCATTTACAGCAGTACATGTACGATTTACAGAAGCTTTGAAATCCGTTTCTGTCATTCTTCCAACTTCAGCACCTCCTGAAGAGTTGGCATAAAGACCTCCAATTCTCATTCCATCGTATTTCACATCTTTGTATAAACCATCCATTTTAATTAATACTTTTCTTCCTGGCTCATAATTAATAAAGGTAGAAGTTGCATCAACAGGAACACTGAATGCTTTTGATCCATCTAAAGTTTGGAATGAAATAGATTTAAAGAAATTCCCTCCAATATCGCTTGAAGTTACATAAGCTTCAATTACGTCAGAAACACCTGGTACAATACTGGTGTGTAAGGCTACAACTGCTCCCGCAGAAATTTGAGAAACTTCTCTGTTTTTCACTAATGATGTTTCAGAACAATCTCCAAGTGTAGGTGTTCCAAACTCATCATTTACACAACTAGTAAACAATCCTGCAGAAAGTATACTAAAAAATACTGATTTTAAAATTATTGATTTCATATTATTGTTTATTTATTTATTAGAAATTGATGTATAGATTTAAGAAATAGGTTCTTCCGAAACCGTAAAAATATTTAGGGGCAAATGCCGGAGTTGCTGAAGATACACCTGTAACTGTATTTAAATGTGGCGCATAGTCTTGATTTAATTGTCGGTAGTTGGAGTTTCTTGCTTGTTCAAAACCTCCTGTTTTATAAACCACATCCAAAACATTATTGACACTTGCAAAGAAGCCAAAGGTATTATTTCCTACTTTCCAAGATTTACCACCTGTTAAATTCAATAATGCAAAATTATCAAATTTTTCTTGCTTTAATAATTCATCAGCTCTTGCCTGAGTTGCCTCTGGAAAAGGATTGTTATTTACCCCTGTTGGGTCAATAAAAAAGTGATCTGTTCTAGTTATTGGAGCAATATCAATATAGTTGTTAGCTAAGTAATTTATATTAGCACCCACCCACCAAAACTTAGGGTCTCTGTATTCAACTCCAAATGAAGCAGCTGCTTGAGGCATTCCTGATTGTTTGTAATTTTTCAATTTGGCTTGTCCATAGTCATTTAATGGTGATGGATTATCTGGAGTTGCAGCAGCATCTGAACTCACTTTTACATTTGGATTGCTATCAAAAATGTAATCTCCATAGGCAGCACTAGCGGTTAGTTTTATGGTTGAAGTAATTGGATATTCAGCACCAAATTCAATCCCTACGTTTCTTTTATCTAAATTAGTAATGGTTTCAGCTACGAAGGCATTGCTTTCATTGGCTGTTGTTGCTGGGTCATCAATTCCGGCACCGTCCCCAAAAAAGAAAGAAGTTTCAGTTTGATTTTGAATTTTAGAATAAAATGCAGTTAATCTTAATTTTAGCTTAGGAGCAGAAAGAATATAGCTTGCATCTGCACTAGAAACGGTTTCATTCGAAACGCCATCTGTTACATTATTGGTAACTCTAGCATTATTAAACACATTTCTTAAACTTGGCGCTTTAGACATGTAAACACCATTAAAGTTAAGGTATTGACGACCTGAAATTTTGTAGGTTAAACCTCCTTTAAATCCAAAATTATCATATACTTTTTTTGGACTATAACCATAAGAATTTGTTGCGTAGTACCCATTTTTAAATAAACCTTCTCTTTCATATTCCGAACGAGAGAATGATTGCGCTAAATAAAAATCAACTTTTTTGTAAACAAATTTAAATTGGGTAAAAGCATCAATTTTTGTAGTAAACAAATTATAATTGTAACCATAAATATCTCCTTTTCCAACCACTCTATTTGGATTGTTCAAATCAGATTGTTGCTGGTCTCCAACCCCAAATAAATTTAAATCATTGAAAGAATTTCCACCCAATAAATCAAGCATATTTTTAAAATTATGCGATTTCAATTTAGTGAAACTTCCACCAGCATTTAAAATAATATTATCTGAAAGTTGAGAGCTTAATATGGAATTTGCTACCAATTGAGTATCATCAGTTCGGTCTTCATAAAGAACATATTTACTAGTCCCACTGATAGAATTAGCACGATACATTGCTGTCCAATCCAATTGTTTATTAGTTAAAAAGTTAGCAGTTTGAGAGCCATTAAATGCCGCAATGTAAGGAGTATTGCTTGCTATGCTAGGATCACGAAATGGGAAAACCCCTGCACTTGGAGAATAATTATACCTGTCAATAAGACTAATACCTCCTAAACCACCAGGAAGATAGGCAGCAGGGTTTTGAAGTGTTACTGTAGCTGGATCATTTTCAAATAATGAAGTATAGTAACTTGGTAAATTTCTGTAATAAGTAGGATCAGGGTTGTTTACTCCTTGATAGTCAATTCTACTATTTCCAATTTTTCCTGTTTGAAAAGCAACATTGATATTCAAATTGGTTTTTGATGATATTTTCCAGTAATCACTTAAAATAAATAACGGCTCTTCAACAGTTTTAATTCTAGAATTTCTTTTTTCCCCATTTTGCCATCCCCAGTAAGAATTGTATTTTTCTCCAACTAAATTAGTTACTTCTTGAGTATTTGGAGAGTTTTTAGCTCTACTGTTTTGGCCATAAATAGCTGTTAAGTTAAGGCTATTATTTTTGGTAATTTTTCTTTCAACGGTGGCAAAAAAGGAATTGGCACTATAATTTGTACCTTGGAAAAAACCTTCTTGAGCCCAACGTCTTGAGGCAGAAATAGCGTAAGCCCATCCGTCATTTCTCATACCTGAAGAAACTGTTCCCATCATTCTACCAGTATAATTGGTATTGGTTCCACCAAATGAAACTCTATTTCCAGGTCGGTACAAAGAGGCTCTAGTGTTGATTTCATTGGTTCCAAGAATCCCTCCAAAAGTATAATCAGATGGCGCAGATCCATTAGTAAACTCTTGATTACGAGTCGCATCATTTAAGCCACCCCAATTGCTGTATTGTGGTCTTCCGTCATAGATTTTGTTCATGGTAATCCCATTAATCATGGTAACACCATACTCATTATCTAATCCTCGCATCTTGAATCGCGCCTGACCCCAGTTAAATGCAGCAGCTTGTTGGAACACATCTCTAGAAGCTTGAAGCAAGCTAGAGGTGCTTTCAGATCCACTATTATCATCTCCTAAGTCGGAATCTGTAATAGTAATTAAACTCAATTGTTTTTCAGCCGTAATATCAGATTCTAAAATAATAGTCCCTAAATCTAAGATCTTTCCAGCTACAATTTCAACGGGAAGTAACTGATCTTTGTAACCGGAACTTTTAATTTGAACCAATTGGCTACCTACCGCTACATTTTCAAAAGTAAATTTACCTTCAGCATTGGTGAGCTGTGTTAAATTTGAATTTTGAATAGAAGCAATAGCATTTTGTAATGGCTTTTGAGTTTTAGCATCAACTACTTTTCCAGAAATTCCAGAAACATTTTGGGCAAAAACAAAAAACACTTGCATTACAAATAAGGTACTAATAACAAGTTTTTTCATATAGTATTTTTAAATTAACCCTAATTTTTTTTATATTTATCGAATAGGGCCCACAAATTTACAAGAATTATTGTTACAAATATCAATATTTTAATCGTTTCAGTTAAAAATAGTGTTTTCTTTACATTCAGAATAAAGCAATTTTAAATTTAATTACAGAAAACTCCTATTTTAATAACCCTAAAAGCCATTCTCATTATCTTAAAATTGTCTTAATTATAATCAATTATTAATTTCTTAATGTGCCAATGTTATTCATCTGCAATAATATTTTACATTTGTAGCCCAACTATTTAATGTGGGATAATAAACAAACAAAATTCTATGAACTTAAGAAATAAAATCACGCTACTTTTTCTGTTATTTTCAATTATTTGCACCAATGCACAGCAAAAGAAATTTGCTATTCATACGGTAGCATTTTATAATTTAGAAAATTTGTTTGACACGATTAACAATCCAAATTTTGATGAAGAATGGCTGCCAAATGGCGCTCAAAACTGGACATCATTAAAATACCAACAAAAATTAGAAAATCTGGCGAGGGTGCTTTCTGAAATTGGAACTGGTGAAAACCCCAATTCTCCAACCCTTATTGGCGGTTCAGAAATTGAAAATAGAGGCGTTTTGGAAGACTTAGTAAAACAACCCAAATTGGCCATACATGATTACGGAATTGTACATTATGATTCCCCTGACAAACGTGGAATTGACGTGGCACTTTTGTATCAAAAAAAGCATTTTAAGCCTACAAGTTCCATCAATATTCCTTTATTAATTTACAGAAACGACTCTAAAATTGTTGAGAAAAATACCGGCGAAACCGCCGAAGATAAAGCCGATAGCGATAAAATTGAAGTGGCAATTGACAACCGAGTTTACACAAGAGACATATTATTGGTAACCGGAATTTTAGATGGAGACGAGGTAAATATTATTGTAAATCACTGGC